>JAABUQ010003478.1_pt1 | contig 28817 bp, 20 predicted proteins | sample 5560001 | NCBI WGS metagenome assembly JAABUQ01 (sample SAMN10711888, study PRJNA513371) | rock metagenome | isolation source: Antarctica rocks | place: Antarctica: Victoria Land, Finger Mt nord | collected 2015-12-18 | reverse complement strand
AGAGAACCGTCACAGCAACGTGGAAACGCATCGGGTCTCTGCTCGATAGCTTCTCTTCAACAGAGTGCAGAAACTATCTCACCAACTCAGGTTATGTCGCAACGTGATACAAACACGCTCTAGAGCAGCCCTGTCGGTCCGGCCAAATTGGGCGCCGTTCCATTTGGGGAGCAGGATTGCATGCAGATCGGCTTCGTAGGACTGGGCCCGATGGGCGAGCCGATGGCAACACGCCTGCTGCAGGCCGGTCACACGCTGCGCGTCCATAACCGCACCGCCGCACGCGGCGACGCGCTAGTCGCGGCCGGTGCCGTTCGTGCGGCGAGCCCGGCGGAAGCGGCACGGGGTGCGGAGATCGTGTTCTCCATGCTTGCCGACGACGCCGTGGCAGAACGGTTCACGCTGGGTGCCGACGGCATCGCGGACGGGCTCGGGAACGGCCACGTGCACGTCTCGTGCAGCACCATCTCGCCCGGGCTCGCCACCCGCTTCGACGTGGCGCATCGCGAACGCGGCCAGCTCTACGTCTCGGCGACCGTGCTGGGGCGTCCGCCCGCCGCCGCGGCCGGGGAGCTGTTCGTCGTGCAGGCCGGCGGCGCTGCCGGGCGTGCGCGCGCCGCAGGTCCGCTCGCGCAGCTCAGCCAGCGCATCTTCGACCTCGGCGAGGATCCCGCACAGGCCAACCTGGTCAAGCTGTCGCTGAACTTCATGATCCTGTCGACCATCGAGCAGATGTCGGAGATGTTCGCCCTGAACGAGAAGGGCGGCATCGGGCCGGCCACCCTGTTCGAGATCATGACCGGCAGCTTCTTCGATGCGCCGGTGTACAGGAACTACGGCAAGCTGATCGTCGAGCGGCATTTCGAGCCGCCGGGCGTCGCGTTGCCGCTGGTCGCCAAGGATGTCCGCCTGTTGCTCGCCGCCGCGGAGGCGCTCTCGGTGCCGCTGCCGATCGCCTCGCTGCTGCGCGACCGCGTGCTGGCGATGACCGCGAAGGGCCAGGGCGGCCTGGATTTCGCCGCTCTGTCCGAACGCGCCCGCGACGACGCCGGCCTTATTTGACCGAAGCCAGCCGTTCGAACAGGCGCGCAATCGCCTCGGCACCCGGGTCGGTCACACCGGCCAGGCGCGCCTCCGGCACGTAGGCCGAGCGTCCCGCGCGGGCGACCCCCATGCCGCGCGTTGCCTCCGCGCCGGCGCGCGCCGCGGCCGCGGCTTCCGGCAGCGCTCCGCCTGAGGCGAGCACGTCGAGTGCCGGCTCCAGCGCGTCGATCATAGTGCGGTCGCCGCGCGCGGCGCCGCCATAGGCCTTCATGCGGTCCAGCCCGGCGTTGAAGGCCCGCACCCAGTCCTGGTCCTGCGCGTAGGCGGTGCCGGCCGCGGTGAACAGCGTCGCCAGTAGAACGCCGCTCGATCCGCCGGCCTGTCGAAGCAGCAGCTCCCCGATCGCGCCCAGCAGCCGGTCCCCCTGCCCGGTGGGCAGCCCGTCGAGCTGCCGGAGCACCGCGGCGGCGGCGTGGGCGAAGGTCGATCCGGTGTCGCCGTCGCCCACCTCGGCATCGAGCGCGTTGATCTCCGCCTCGATGTCGCCGAACAGCGTCGCGCCGGCCTCGACCAGCGCCCGCACCCGCGCGTCCGGAGCCACCGGCGCATGGTCCGCCGCCGCGGCGCGCAGCACCGGCGTCGGCACCAGCGCGGGCGACCGGAACGCACGCGCCGGCTGCCAGGCGAGCGGCGTCACCATCGCCAGCAGGGCGCTCTCGCGCGACGCGTCCAGCTCCAGCAGCGACAGCGAGAAGCCGTTCATGTCGAGCGAGGTCATGAACGCGCCCGGCCCCACCACCAGGCCGATCTGCGGCGCCAGCGCCGTGTGGGCCAGCGCCTGCAGCAGGATCGCCATCTCCAGCGGCGGCACCGTGCCGAGGTTGTTGAGCAGCAGGGCATAGCGCGCCTCCGCCCGATGCCCCCTCGCCCGCAGGCGCTGCACCGCCAGCTCGACGAGGGCCTGTGCCGTGCCCATCGGCACCACGGCGGCGCCCGGCTCGCCGTGTATGCCGAGGCCGAGTGTCGCCTCGTTCTCGCCAAGACGCTCTGCCGGCTCGGCCCCGAAGCCGTTGCAGCCGGACAGCGACACGCCGATCGAGCGCACGTGCGAGGCGGCATCGCGCGCCGCAGCCGCCACCTGCTCTAGCGCCTGCCCCGTGGCGGCGGCGGCACCCGCCAGCTTGTGGACGAACAGCGTGCCGGCGATGCCGCGCGCCTGCACCACTTCCGGCAGGGCGACGTCGTCGCCGACGATGACCATCTCGACGGCCAGGCCCATGGCCCGCGCGCGCTCGGCGGCGAGGCCGAAGTTCAGCCGGTCGCCGGTGTAGTTCTTCACGATCAGCAGGCAGCCCGGCGCGCCGGTCACCGCCACGATCGCCGACAGCACCGCCTGCACGCTGGGCGAGGCGAACACCTCCCCGCAGACGGCGGCCGTCAGCATCCCCTCGCCGACGAAGCCCGCATGCGCCGGCTCATGCCCCGACCCGCCGCCGGAGATCAGCGCCACCCGGGCGCAATCCCAGTCGGCACGCAGCACCACCCTGATGTCGGGATCGTCGAGCCGGCAGAGCTGCGCCCCGGCGGATGACATCAGGAGCCCATCGATGGACTGTCCCACCACGTCGCGGCGGTCGTTAATGAAGCGTTTCATGGCGCAGGCCTCCTGTTGGACGTCATGCCGGTTCGGGCAGCATCTTCTCCAGCATCTCCAGGAGCCGCACGCGCGCGGCCGGCAGCGGACGGTGTCGCTGCCCGAACGCGTCCCGCGCCAGGAAGTGGCCGGTCAGGCGCAGGCCGTCGCACCAGTCCGCGACGCTGCCCGGATCGTCCTCGTCGAGCATCAGCCCGGGCAGGCGAAGCAGCCGCTCGCGCCAGTCGCCGGCCCCCGCCTCGGACACCGCGTGCCCGCTGCGCGGCGAGACGAAGGCGAGCGCCTCGCTGCTTCCGGTCACGGCGCAGCAGGACAGGTCGAGCCCATAGCCGAGGTCGGTCAGCAGCAGCGCCTCCCAGCGCAGCAGCGCCGCCGGCCCACGCTCGGCGCCCTCCAGCGGGTCGAGGCTGAGCAGGGTCAGCAACCGGAGCAGTCCCTCGAAGACACGCGGATGCGGCTCGCGCTCGGGCAGCGCGTCATCCGCCACCGCGCAGCTGGCCGCCAGCATCGCCAGCGGCAGCCTGTGATCGAGCACGCGCGCGGCGGAGGCATGCACCAGCTCGGCGGTCAGCGTGCCGAGCTGTTCGGGCAGGCGCGCGAACCAGCGCGCGGAGAGCAGGTTGCCCGGCTGCCACATCGCCGACTGGCCGCGTGAGGCGCCGCCGCGGGCGAGTCCGCGATAGGCACCATGCGCCTCGCCCAGCACGTGCACCACCAGGGCGCTCTCGCCGTACGGCGCGGCAGACAGGACCAGGACGGGGGCTTCCCACTCCATAGCCCGGCGCCGCTACCCGCGTCAGACGCCGGCGGCGGCGGCCACTTCGGCGGCGAAATCGCCGCTATCCTTCTCGATGCCCTCGCCGAGCTGGAAGCGCTCGAAGCCGGTCAGCGTGCCGCCGGCCTTCTGCACCACCTTGCGCACGCGGCTCTCGCCGTCATGCACCCAGACCTGCTCCAGCAGCACCACCTCCTCGTAGTACTTGCGTATGCGGCCCTCGACCATCTTCTCGATGATCGCGTCGGGCTTGCCGGAGGCGCGCGCCTGCTCGACCAGCACCGCGCGCTCGCGCTCCAGCGCCTGCGGATCGACGCCGTCGATGTCGAGCGCGGTCGGCCGCGTCGCCGCCACGTGCATGCCGACCTGCCGGCCGAGCAGCTCCAGCGCGTCGCTCTCGCTCGGCGCCTCGATGGCGGCCAGCACGCCGATCTTGCCCAGGCCCGGACGCAGCGCCTGGTGCACGTAAGTCGCGACCACGCCGCACGGCACGCGCAGCACGCGCGCGCGTCGCAGCGACATGTTCTCGCCGATGGTGGCGATCAGGTGGGTCATCTCCTCGGCGACGGTGCGGCCGGAGTGCGGCAGCGTCGCCGCGCGTATGGCGTCGAGATCCTCGCCGACGCTGAGCGCCACGCGCGCGACGCTCTCGACGAAGCCCTGGAAGCCGTCATTGCGTGCCACGAAGTCGGTCTCGGCATTGACCTCGACCATGGCGGCGGCCTGCGGCGCGGAGGCCACCCCCACCAGTCCCTCGGCGGTCACCCGGCCGGACTTCTTGGCCGCAGCCGCGAGGCCCTTCTTGCGCAGCCAGTCGACCGCCTGCTCGATGTCGCCCCCGGTCTGGCTCAGCGCCTTCTTGCAATCCATCATGCCCGCACCGGTCTTCTCGCGCAGGTCCTTGACCAGGGCAGCCGTGATCTCGGCCATCGGCCTCTCTCCTCGAACGGGAGGCGCGCCTCGCTTCAGGCCGGGGCGCGCGCTCGTCAGTCATGCAGGGCAGGCTGCAAGCCTACCCACCTCTCCCAGGCGGCTTGCGTCAGCCTGCGTTGGCGGGCGCCAGCTCGTTCTCGGCGGCGAGCCCGCCGGAGATCTCCGGTGCCACCGTCTCGGACGGCGAGAGCTCGGGCGCCATCTCCACCGGCAGCTCCTCGGCGGCACCGTAATCCTGGCCCGACGCGCCCAGCTCGGCGCTGATGCCGTCGAGCACGGCCGACGAGATCAGGTCGCAGTAGAGCGTGATGGCGCGTATGGCGTCGTCGTTGCCCGGGATCGGGAAGGTGACGCCGACCGGGTCGGAGTTGCTGTCCAGCACCGCGATCACCGGGATGCCCAACTTGTTGGCCTCCTCGACCGCCAGCTTCTCCTTGTTGGTGTCGATGATGAACAGGATGTCGGGCAGGCCGCCCATCTCCTTGATGCCGCCCAGCGAGCGCTCCAGCTTCTCCTGGTCGCGTGTGATCTCCAGGATCTCCTTCTTGGTCAGGCCTTGGGTATCGCCGCCGAGCATGTCCTCGATCTGGCGCAGGCGCTTGATCGATCCGGTGATGGTCTTCCAGTTGGTCAGCATGCCGCCGAGCCAGCGATGGTTGACGTAGTACTGGCCGCAGCGCTTGGCGCTGTCCGCGACATGCTCGGCCGCGGCCCGCTTGGTGCCGACGAACAGCACGCGGCCGCCGCCCGCCACCGTGTCGCGCACCGCGCGCAGGGCACGATCCAGCATCGGCACGGTCTGCTGCAGGTCGATGATGTGGACCTGGTTGCGTATCCCGAACAGGAACGGCGCCATGCGCGGGTTCCAGCGGCGGGTATGGTGGCCGAAATGCACGCCGGCCTCGAGCAGCTGGCGCATGGTGTAGTCGGGCATCGCCATCGGCGTGACCTTTCCTTCTGGTTGTGCCTCCGCGGGGCTTTCGTCCGTGTCCGGACACCAGAGCCGCCCCGCGTGCGAATTACCGGTCCCAGGTCGAGACCCGTGCCGGCCAGCGGCATATGGCCAAATCCGGGGAAGAGTGCAAGCGCGGTCGCCCTTGACCTTCCGCGACGGCAGTCGCGATCGCGCTTGACCCTGCGGGCAATCCCATTAAACCCCTCACGCCGAGAACAGCCTGGAAGATCCTCCTATGACGCGCCCCATCCCGCTGCTCGCCGTCATCGGGCTGATCGCCATGGCCGCGGCCCCGGCACAGGCCGGGCAGGCGCTCCCCGCACCGATGGCGATGCCGTCCGCGATCCTGGCGCCACGCGACCTGCCCTACCCGGGCACCATCTCGCTCTCGGTCGATGCCACCGACCTCGTGCACCACGTCATGGCGGTGCACGAGACCATACCGGTAGCGGGTGCCGGCGACCTCGTGCTGCACTACCCGAAATGGATCCCCGGCAACCACGGCCCCACCGGCGCGATCGAGCTGCTCGGCGGCCTGACGGCGCACGCCGGCGCGTCGGTGCTCGACTGGAAGCGCGACCCGGTCGATGCCTACGCGTTCCACGTCCCGGTGCCTGCCGGGGTCGGCCGCATCGACCTCGACTACCAGTTCCTCTCCCCGCTGCTGGAGGCGCAGGGCCGCGTCGTGATGACCCCGGAGATGCTGGACCTGCAATGGGACAGCGTCGTGCTCTATCCGGCGGGCTATTTCGCGCGCGACGTCCCGTTCGACGCGTCGCTGCGCCTGCCGGCGGGCTGGCACTACGGCACCGCCCTGGAAGCGGCGGACGCTGCACCTGGCGCGCCCATACGCTTCCGCACCGTATCGCTCGACACGCTGCTCGACAGCCCGCTCTATGCCGGACGTCATTTCAAGCGCCTCGACCTCGATCCGGGCGGCCGCGTTCCGGTGCATCTCGACATCGTGGCCGACAAGCCCTCGGAGCTCGCCGTGACGCCCTCACAGCTCGGCGTCCACCGCGCCCTCATACAACAGGCGTACCGGCTCTACGGCTCGCACCATTACGACCATTACGACTTCCTGCTGGCCCTCAGCGACGAACTCGGCGAGGAGGGGCTGGAGCACCATCGGTCCAGCGAGAACGCGACCGGCGGCGACTACTTCACCAGGTGGGACAAGACCGGCGACGGGCGCGACCTGCTCGCCCACGAGTACACCCACTCCTGGAACGGCAAGTACCGCCGCCCCGCCGACCTGTGGTCGCCGGACTTCAACAGCGTCCCCGAGCGCGACAGCCTGCTCTGGGTCTACGAGGGCATGACCGAGTATTGGGGCCAGGTGCTGGCCGCGCGCTCGGGGCTGTGGTCGCGAGACCAGGCGCTCGACATGATCGCCTTCGAGAGCGCCCTCATGCAGGCCGAGGCGGGGCGTAGCTGGCGACCGCTCGCCGACACCACCAACAGCCCGATCTTCGTGCGCCGTCGCAGCCTGCCCTGGCCGGACTGGCAGCGCGGCGAGGACTACTACCTGGAGGGCGCGCTGATCTGGCTCGACGCCGACACGCTGATACGCGAGCGCAGCCACGGCGCGCGCTCGCTCGACGACGTCGCACGCACCTTCTTCTCGACCAACGACGGCAGCTTCGTGACCTCGACCTACGGCTTCGACGACGTCGTGCGGGCGCTGAATGGCGTGCTGCCCTACGACTGGTCGGGCTTCCTGCACGACCGGCTCGACCGGCGCGGCGGCGCGCCGCCGTTCGAAGGTCTGGCGCGCGCCGGCTACCGGCTGGTCATGACCGACAGGAAGTCGCCGCTGTTCGAGTCCTACGAGCGCGCGCGCAAGCTGCGCGACTTCACCTTCTCGATCGGGCTGGTGCTCAAGGACGGCAAGGTCGCGGAGGTCGCCTGGAACAGCCCGGCCTTCAAGGCGGGCCTGCTAGAGGGCGACGCCATCACCGGCATCAACGGCGCCAGTGCCGACGGTGCCGACGACCTCGCCGACGCCATCACCGAGGCCAAGCGCGACGGCGCGCCGATCCGGCTGCTGGTGACGTCCGGCAAGCACTACCGCGTGCTGCAGGTCGAGGACCGCACCGGGCTGCGCTATCCGCATCTGGTGCGCACCGGCGGCGGCACGGCCTCGCTCGACGCGATCCTCGCGCCGAAGGGCTGACCGTCGGGCTTACGGCACGAGCGCCGCGAGCGGACCCAGCCAGGGCTGGTAGCGGCGCCAGGCCTCGGTGGCGGGACGACGGATCGGCTGTCGGACCTGCCACTTGCTCGGCGTCCTGACGATGCGCGCGTTGCCCTCGGGCCGCAGGCAGGCGCTGTCCCACGGCAGGCCGCAGGCGGCGACGAGGCGGCGGATCGCAGGCTCGGGCGCCTCGACCAGCTGCTCGTAATCCAGTTCGAGGTAACGGTCGGCGGGCAGCACCGCCCGCCAGTGGGCGGCCAGCCGCTCGACCGCGCGGATGGTGGAGACCAGGGCCGCGCCGCCGGTCGGGAACGCCACGTGCTGGTTGAAATAGGTCCGGTGGATCGACAGCGCCGTATCGATCGGACGGCGGCGGCAGTGGATGATGGTCGCGCGCGGCAGCGCGATATGGATCAGGCCCGCCCAGAAGACGTTGAGCGGCATCTTGTCGGTGACGCGCGCGGCCCGGGGCGCGAGTCCGTGCAGCAGGCTCACATAGTCGGACGCGGCCGCGGCGGGAGACGCCGTGCCCGCCTGCTCCCAGAGCGCTCCGCGTTCGGTCCAGAATGGCAGTTCGCCGCCGGCATGCACGTCCGGATGGCACGACAGGATCTGCTCGACCAGCGTGGTGCCGGACCGGGGCAGGCCCAGGATGAGCACCGGGGTCGCGTCGTCGCGGCCGGCATCGCTCGCGCGTGCGACGAGATCCGGCGTGAACCGGGCGATCAGGCGGTCGACGCGCGCGCAGGTGGCGGTCGCATCGAACGACCCGAGGCTGCTGCGCAGGACATCGGCGGCGTCGAAGTGCCGCATCGCCGAGGCGGGATCACCGAGATCGTCGGCGGCCTTGCCCAGGGCGAGGTGGAGCTTCAGTCGTGCCTCCGCATGCAGCCCGGGTGCGACCAGGGCGGCGCGCATCCGGGCGAGCAGGTCGGCATCGTCTTGGGTCACGCGGCGGCAGCGGACCAGGTCGTAGTAGCTGCCGGCGAGATGCGGCGCCGAGGCGGTGGCGCGTTCGTAGCAGCCGCGGGCTTCCTCGAAGCGGCCGGCATCGGCGAGCACCGTGCCGAGCAGGTCGGTCGCCGCGGCGGCGTCGGGATCCAGCGCCAGCAGCTGGCGCAACGTGCGTTCGGCCTCCGCATCGCGATCTTCGGCGAGCAGTGCGCGCGCCTTGGACAGGCGACCCAGGCTGGTCTTCGGCGAAGAGGCCGCCGCGCGCCGGAAGGCGGCGATCGCCTCGACACGACGGCCCAAGGTTTCGAGCAGGGCACCGGCGCGGAACCGGGCCTCGACCAGGGAAGGCAGCAGCGCGGTAGCGTGATGGTAGGCAGCGAGGGCGCCGGCCGCGTCACCCTGCGCCTGCAGCGCCATGCCGAGATGCAGGCTGGCCGAAGCGAAGCGCGGGTTCGCGGCCAGCGCGGCCCGGAACGCGGCAACGGCATCGGCGAGCCGGCCGATCTGCAGGCAGACGGAGCCCAGATCGTGCTGGATGGCGGCACCGGAGGGGTGCAGGAACGCGGCCTGCTGAAGCGGCAGCACTGCCTCGGCCGGGCGCGCCTCGCGCATGGACCGGTCGGCGCGCGTGAGCAGGGCGGAGATCTGCGCCATATCGGCCGGCCCGTCCGTTCGTGTCATCGTGGCGGATCGCGGATCAATAGCGAAAAGTCGACGGGCCGGACGCTTTCGCGCCCGGCTCCATCTTCCGTTGTCAATATCGGGTCCCGAGGATCAGTCGTCGCTCTCGGCCGTCTTGTGCGTCGCGGCTTTGACGAGTGCCGTCGGCCACTGGATCCTGGCCTCGCCCGGGTAGGCCCGCTTCCAGTCGGTGGCGGAATACCAGATCACGTGGTTGAGGAAGGCCTCGTCGACGGAGTCCGCGCGGCCTTCCTTGTCCTTCGTCATGGTGTTGGACGCCACGTTCCAGGCCTTCTGCAGGGGCGTCATGCGCATCGCGTAGTTCGGCCCTCCGGTGCCGGCGATCGGCGTGCCGCCGGGCCCGATGTTCAGCGGCGTGGTGGCGGGAACGTGGAGCACCGGCGTGAGGTCGGGCGTGTTCTGGAAGCAGTCGAACATCGGTGAGACGGTGAGGTCGAACTGGGTCAGCGGCGCCAGGCCGAGGATGTTCTCGATCGTGCGGTTGATGTTCTCCTGCGTGTAGGTGGTGTGGATGACGCGGCCCACGCCGGACGATTGCGGCGCGATGGCGTAGGGGCTGATCACGTAGACCGGCTGGCGGTGACCATCGACGTGGTCGACACCGTCCTGGCTGTCGTCCTCCTCGACGAAGATCGCCGTGCTGCCCCAGCTCTTGGTCTTGCTGATCGCCTCCACCATGCGGCCGAGTGCCAGGTCGTTGTCGGCCTGGTAGTTGATCGGCAGCGGGGTGCCGGTGGTGGTGCCGTTGGTATGGTCGTCGGGCAGCCAGATGATGGTCAGGTTCGGCACCTTGTTGGCGGCGTCCTGCGCCTGCAGCATTGGGATGTAGTAGTCGGCCCTGTACTGGTCGGGAATGCCGAGGTTGAACGACGGGTAGTGCGCATCGAGGATCGCGGCCGTCGACGGGATCGCGGCGGACTCCGTGTCGGCGTTGTTCGGCACGATGTTGCGGCCCTGTCTGCCGCTGGTCTCATTGAAGAGCGAGGTGTTGTAGAAGTCGGCCCAGCTGTAGCTGCTGCCGTCCGGCTTCGGGGCGACGGTGTAGCCGCCGCTCCACTCGCCGTACATCTTGACGTCGAGGCCCTTCTTCTCCGCACCCGACCACAGGAAGCCCTTCTGGGTGTAGGTCAGCGCGTCGTTGCTGTTGCCGCCCGGATAGCTGCGTATCCAGTCCGGCGAGAGGATGTCGTTGGAATAGAACGAGCCGGACTCGACGATCCAGGGATGCCCGTCGGCCGACTGGCGGCTCGGCGCATACATGTTGTCGAGCAGCGGGAAGCGCTTGACCAGCGCATGCTGGTTCGGCGTCGCGGAGGCGAACACAGCCAGGCTCGGATCGCCGTTGCCCTGCGGCAGGTCGCCGAGCATCTGGTCGTAGGTGCGGTTCTCCTTGATGATCAGGAAGACGTGCTTGATCAGAGACGGCTCGCCGATATGCGCCGGGATGGCGACCGGGGGCGCCTTCGTGTTGGCGTACTGCGGCCCGACCTTGATGTTGTCGGAATTCCAGTGGTTGTTGCTGATGACCTGCTCGGTCATCTCCGCGAGCTGGCTGCGGGAAGGCAGCGGGATCAGGTTGACCACGCCGCTTTCCTGATGGGTGTTGAAGGCGCTCACGCCGTGCGAGGTGCCGATCGAGCCCTGCGCGCCGATGCCCTTGTCGTCGGTGACGACGAGCTGGCGGGTTGCCTTGTCGTAGGCGATGGTGGTCGGGAAGTACGCCGTCGGGATATAGCCCATCACCGGGTTGGCGGAGTCGTTGGTGAGGTCGATCACCGCGATGGCGTTGGACTGGCCGAGCGTCACGTAGGCGGTGCTGCCGGCGACGGCGATGGCGCTCGCACCGGCACCGAACGCGCCGCCCTTGATCGGCACGCCGACCTTGATCGTGCGCACGACCCGCTTGAGGCCGGTATCGATGACCGAGATGCTGTCGTCGTAGGAGTTGGCGACGTAGAGCATCTGGCCCGAGACCGCCATGCCGGCCGGATGCAGGCCGACATCGATGCTGCCGGTCACCTGGCCGGAGCGCAGGTTGATCACCGACACCGTGCCGGTGGTGGCGAAGGCGTCGGTGCGGTCGACGACGATCGGTGCGCCGTCGGACAGGTTGGTGAAATCCGACGCGGTCGCGCGACGTCCGCCCTCGTTGGTGACGTAGGCGAAATCGCCCTTGACCACGATGCTGTTCGGCGCGTTGCCGACCGGGACCTGGGAGACCAGCGTGCCGTTGGACAGGTTGATCACACCGACCGTGTTGTTGGCGTTCAACGCCACCAGCCCGAGCGAGCCGCCGGCGACCGCGATGCCGCCGGGGTTGGCGGAGACGCTGTTATAGAGGTTCGGATTGGCGGCCGGCGGAGGCAGCGGCACGCTCATCGCCGGCGTCAGCTCGCCCGTGAACAGGTTGACGTTCGCCACCGAGACGAAGTTGTTGTCCTGGCTGAAAAGCAGCTTGGAGCCGTCGGGGGAGTAGGCGATGCCGGTGAACGAGCCGGTGCTGTTGCTGGAGAAGGTCCCGCCCATCATCATCGACGGGATATAGCGCTGGACCACCTGGCCGGTCACCGTGTTGAACACGATGATGGGCTGGCCGGCGCTCATCAGGAGCACGGCCGCACTCCTGGTCTGCTTGTTCGGGTTGACCACCGCCGCCTTGGCGACGACGGGCGAGCCGAGGTCCACCAGCGTTCCCGCCGGTGTCAGCAGCTGGTTGTCCGACGCGACGATGGTGCCGTCCTGCTGCGGCCCGACGGTGCGCGTCGCGGGATCGGGAGCGGCGGCTATAGCAGGCGTCGCGAGCGCCAGCGCGAACAGGCCGGTGAACGGATATTTTCGAAACGAAGCTTTCAAGATGCACTCCTGCCGATCGTAGCAAAGCTGCCTGGCAGCAGACCGTCGCAGGTGGTTGAAAGCACCCCGGCATCGTCCTGCTCAGGCGAGGCGCTGCATGTCGCCGAACCCTACCGGGACTTAACATCTCCGACAGGATCGCACAGGGCCCGTTGGTTACACTGGCGTGAAGAGTTTCTGACAGTGCATCCAAATATCTGATACGGCAACTCTCCAGCCTCGGTAACGCAAGTCCCCGTCAGGTTCGCGTCAGGATGTCTGTCAGCTTGCGGTCAGTATGGGCCTCGGCCAGCATGCCCGGCAGGGAGGCGATGCAGTCCCGCAACCAATACTGCGCCGGATGCGCGTCGTTGCGCCTGTGCCAGAGCATGACGAACGGCACCGGGTCGAGGTCGATGGGCGGGGTCAGGACGCACAGCTCGTCCGCATGGCCCGAGGCGAGCACCACCCCGCCCATCACGGTGGCGATCATGTCCGAGCGCACGACCAGCAATGGTGCCGCGTAGAGGTGAGGCAGCGTGACGGCCAAGCGCCGTTTCAGGCCGCGCCTGGCCAACGCCGCGTCGACATAGCCGAAGCGGTCATTCTCGGGGGACACCAGCAGGTGGGAGAGGCCGAGGAAGCCTTCGAGGTCCAGGGGTGTGGCCGCTGCCGCATGGCCGTGCCTCACGATGCACACGAACCGCTCCTCGAACAGCGGACGGGTCAGGATGCGTCCCGTCGGGTTGGTCGGCGGCACCCCGACCGCCAGATCGACCTCGCCCGCATCCAGCATCGCGACCGCGTCGTCGCGCGCCAGGACGTCGCGCAGGCGCAGGGTGATGGCCGGTGCGACCTGTCGCAGACGCTCGACCAGGCGCGGCAGCAGCACGAAGGCCGGGTGTTCCGAGAAGCCGAGGTTGAAGGTCATGGCCGACGACCGGGGATCGAACAGCTGGGTGAAGTCGAGCGTGCGCTGGATCTCGGCGAGCGCGTGCTCGAGCGGTTCGGCAAGCTCCAGGGCACGCGGGGTCGGTTGCAGGCCGGTGCGGCCGCGCACGAACAGCTCGTCCCGCAGCAGCGCCCTCAGGCGTGACAGCGCGGCACTCATCGCGGGCTGCGTGCGGCCGATACGGGTTCCCGCCCGGGTGACGCTGCGCTCGGCCATGAGCGCCTCGAAGGCGACGAGCAGGTTCAGGTCGATCCCGTGCAAATCCATCTCGTGGATGCTGGCACATGTCATCGATCGATTTCAACGACGTACCCCCCGGCACCTATCCTACCCGTGACGGCTCCCCGCCAGCGACGAAAGAGGACAAGCTCGATGAACATGCCGAAGGTTACCGGGCTCACGCAGGAGGAGCGTCTGGCGGTCGAGACGTTCTATCGCGCCTTCGGCGAGGGCAGGCCTGAGTTGCTCGACCAGGCGGTCGCGTCCGACTGGCAGGACATCCCGCTGGCGCCGGGTCAGGAGCCTGGCCGCGAGAGCATGAAGCCGCTGATCCGGGGCTTCGTGTCGGCCTTCCCGGACGCCAGGATCACCATCCACGAGATCATCGGTACGCCGGGCCGCGCGGCGGTGCGCGCCGAGATCACCGGCACCCACAGGGGCGCGTGGTTCGGCATCGCGCCGACCGGCAGGGCCTTCCGCATGCCGATCCACGAGTTCCACGCCATCGAGGATGGCCGGCTCACCCACACCTGGCATCTCGAAGACTGGTTCGGCTGGCTGTTCCAGGTCGGCGCGTGGCCGGTGCGGAAGGAGGCTGCGTGATGAAAGCGGTCCGCATCCATCAATACGGTGCGCCGCCCTCCCTCGAGGAGGTTCAGGTTCCGGACATCGGTCCCGACGAGGTCCTCGTCCGCCTGGAGGCGGCAAGCCTCAACCCGCTCGACGTACAGCTGCACGGCGGCAGGATGCACGGCTTCTTCCCGCTCTCCTTCCCCTACACGCTGGGGACGGACCTCGCCGGCAGCGTGGAGCGAGCCGGCTCGTCCGCCACGCGCTGGCGTCGGGGCGACAGGGTGGTCGCCCGGACCGATCCGCCCCGCGGCGGCGCCCTGGCCGAATTCGCCGTAGTCCCGGCTGCCATCCTGGCTGCCGCCCCGACGAAGGTCCCGTTGCGGGAGGTGGCCGGCGTTCCGACGGCGGCGGGCACTGCCTGGCAGGCGCTGTTCGAGGTGGCGAACCTGAAGCCGGGCCAGACCATGCTGGTCCATGCCGGTGCGGGTGGCGTCGGCAGCTTCGCGATCCAGCTCGCCCGTAGCGCGGGCGCCCGGGTGATCGCGACGGCGTCGGGCACCGGGATCGAGATCGCCCGGCGTCTCGGCGCCGACCGGGTCATCGACTACCGTTCGGAGGACTTCGCCGAGAAGCTGTCCGACATCGATCTGGTGCTCGATACGGTCAGGGACGACACGCAGCAGCGCTCGTTCGGCGTGCTTCGCGCGGGAGGCGCCCTCGTCTCGACCACCTCCCCGCCGGACGAAGCGCTCGCCAAGGCCCATGACGTCAGCGCGTCGTTCGTCTTCCACCAATCCGACGCGAGCCGCCTCGGGAAGATCGTCGAGAGCCTGGACGCGGGCACGCTGAAGGTCCTGGTGGATCGTACGATCGCGCTGACGGATTTCGCCGACGCATTCGCCCACCAGGCGTCGGGCCGGGCACGCGGCAAGATCATCGTCTCCGTCGGGTAGGCCGACACGGCACCGGTCCGCCTCGACGGCGGCATCGGCCGATAACGGAAGGAACCGCCATGGCGGACAGGAAGATCGTTCTCGTCACCGGGGCCGGATCGGGCATCGGCCGCGCCGTGGCGGAGGTGCTGGCGCGCGCCGGCCACTGTGTCTACGCCAGCATGAGGCTGACCGCGAACCATGGTGGAGAACGCGCGGACGAACTCAGGCGCCATGCGGAGCGCGAGGCGACCGACCTGCGCGTTATCGAGTTGGACGTGCTCTCGCAGGCGAGCTGCGGGGCGGCCGTCGAACAGATCCTCTCCGAGCAGGGCCGCATCGACGTCGTCGTGAACAATGCCGGCATGCTGATGGTCGGGATGACCGAGGCCTTCGCGCCCGAACAACTGGCCCAGATCTTCGAGACCAACACGGTCTCCTGGCTTCGCGTGAACCGAGCCGTGCTGCCTGCCATGCGCCGTCAAGGCCGCGGCATACTGGTCTATATCAGCAGCACGACCGCCCACATCTTCGAGCCGTTCATGGGACTCTACGTCGCCAGCAAGGCGGCCGGAGAGGCACTGGCCGAGGTCATGGGTTTCGAGGTGAGCCGGTTCGGGATCGAGAGCGTGATCGTCGTGCCCGGTGCGTTCACCAGCGGGACCGAGCATTTCGCGGACGCGCGCTTCCCCACCGATGTCGCCGTAACCGCGCAGTACGGCGATCTGCCGCAGGTGGCCGAGGCGATGGGATCACGTCTGCAGGTGATCGATGCCGCGAACGGCGGCGCGCTCGACGTATCCGCCGTGGGGCACGCCGTGCGCGAGGTCCTGGACAGGCCGCACGGCGAACGGCCGCCACGGATCGTGGTGGACGGCCAGCACAAGGGCGTCGAGGACCTGATCGAACTGCATCGTGCCAAGCAGGCGGCGTTCTTCGAGCAGCTTGGGATCGAGGACCTCATGCACGTTCCGCAGAGCAAGCCATGACCGATCGCACCGTCGACCGGGTGCGGCGCGCGCTGCGGCTTCGGCTGCTGTCGGGTGCCGGCGTCGCGGATCGACGGCCGCGCTCGATATCCGCGACCAGAGCAGCATCGGTGCAGCTACAGTCGCTTTGCTATCCAAATTAGTTGATGGAGCTACTCTATCCTAGCCGAGCGAAGCATGGTCGGCTCGACCATGTATCGGGCCGGCAGGCACCGGCGGAAGGAGAGATCGGCATGGATGAGAAGGCACGAGGACCGAGCCGCAGGGCCCTGCTACGCGGCGCGCCGTTCATCGCCGCGATCCCGATCGCTGCCCGGGCGGCGGCTTCACCGGCGGCCCAGGCGCCACCGTCGCCCCCGACCCCGACGGGCCGATCCGACATGACCCTCAACGTGAACGGCCGGGACTACCGACTGACCATCGATACGCGGACGTCGCTGCTCGACGCCCTGCGCGAGCACATGCACCTCACCGGCTCCAAGAAGGGCTGCGACCAGGGACAATGCGGCGCCTGCACCGTGCACGTCGATGGCGAGCGGGTGCTGTCGTGCCTCACGCTCGCCGTGGCGTCGCAGGGTAGGCAGATCGGGACGATCGAGGGGCTGGCGGGGGCGGACGGCCATCTGCATCCGATGCAGCAGGCGTTCATCGACCATGACGGGTTCCAGTGCGGCTACTGCACGCCCGGCCAGATCATGTCCGCCGTCGCCTGCGTCCGCGAGGGTCACGCGGGCACAGACGCGGACATCCGGGAGTACATGAGCGGCAATCTCTGCCGCTGCGCCGCCTACCCCAAGATCGTCGAGGCGATCAAGCAGGCCCGTAGCCAGATGGAGCACGTCTGATGCGCCCGATCGTCTATGGCCGGGCGGATGACCTGGCGCAGGCATCGCACCTCGGCGCCCGGAGCGGGCAGGGTCAGACGGATGCGCCGGTGCAGTTCCTGGCGGGCGGCACGTCGCTGATCGACCTGATGAAGCTCGACGTCCTCACGCCGGAGCAGCTGGTTGACATCACGCCGCTCCGCGTCTCCTACGCCGCCATCGAGGCGGGACCGGACGGCCTGCGCCTCGGGGCGTTCGCCAAGATGGCTGCGGTGGCGCGGCACCCCGCCGTCCTGGCGGGCTATCCCGTCATAGCCGAGAGCCTTCAGCTGGCCGCCAGCGCGCAGTTGCGCAACATGGCTACCCTGGGGGGCAACGTCCTGCAGCGAACCCGGTGTTCCTACTACCGCGATACCAGCTGGACCGCCTGCAACAAACGCATCCCCGGCTCCGGTTGCGCGGCGATCGACGGGTTCAACCGCAACCACGCCGTGCTGGGCGTCGATCAGAGCTGCATCGCGCAATCTCCCAGCGATTTCAGCGTCGCGCTCGCCGCCCTGGATGCGCAGGTCGAGCTGCATGGACCGCAGGGACGACGCCGGGTTGCCTTCTCGGCCCTGCACAGGCTGCCGGAGGGCCAGCCGCATATCGAGACCATCCTGAAACCTGGCGAGATCATCACCGCCTTCCAGATCCCCGCCGGGGGGTGGACCCGCCGCTCCGTGTATCTCAAGGTGCGTGACCGGGCATCCTACGAGTTCGCCATCGCCTCTGCGGCGGTGGCGCTCGAGATGGATGGCGATCGGGTACACGTGGCGCGCATCGGGCTCGGCGGCATGGCGTACCGGCCGTGGCGTTCGCATGAGGCCGAAGCGGTGCTGACCGGCAAGCCCATGACCGAAGCGAATGCCGAAGCCGCCGCGAGGGCCGCACTCGGCGGCGCCGTCACCCACGGCAACAACGACTACAAGCCGGAGCTCGGGCGACGGACGCTCGTCCGCGCCCTGATGCAAGCCGGAGCGATGCCGATCAAGACCGTGGAGAACTGAGATGGCCGTCGAAGCAAACGGACTGTTCGGCCGACCCACGCCGCGCATCGACGGCGTCGCCAAGGTGACCGGCGCTGCCCGTTACGCATCGGATGAGCCGATGGTCAACCCGGCTTTCGCCTATCTGGTGACCAGTGCTATCGCCCGCGGCCGGATCGAAGCACTCGGTCTCGCCCGCGCCCAGGCCGTGCCCGGCGTGCTCGACATCCTCACCAACACTAACGTCGGAGGCCAGGCCAAGCCGCCGCTCGGGGGCGATGGCGGCCCGACCACCACGACGCTGGAGACCGACCGCATCTGGCACGACGGACAGATCATCGCCGTGGTCGTGGCAGACACCTACGAGGCGGCGCGCGAGGCCGCGAACAAGGTCGAGGTCCGGTATCTACCGGAGCCGGCCAGCGCCACGTTCGGCTCCGCCGGCGTCGACGTCCGGCCGCACCGGTCGCGCGGCCCGGAGCCCGAGAAGGGAGACGCCGCTGCCGCTTTCGCCGCAGCGCCAGTGACGGTCGAGGGCCAGTACCGAACTCCGGCACAACACCACAATCCCATCGAGCTCTTCACCACGACGTGCGTGTGGGACGGCCCGGCCCTGACCATCTACGAGCCCTCCCAGTTCATGTGGGGACTGAAGACCTCGGTCGCCGAGCAACTCGGCCTCGATCCCGCCAACGTACGCACCGTCTCGCGCTACGTCGGCGGAGCGTTCGGCTCCAAGGGGGGCACGACCTCGCGCACGGTCTGGATCGCCATCGCGGCACGGCGCCTCGGCCGGCCCGTGAAACTGGTGCCGACGCGCGACCAAGGCTTCACCATTGCGACCTATCGGGCGGAGACGCGGCAGCGCGTGCGGCTCGGCGCGACACGGGACGGCAGGCTCACCTCGTTTTCCCACGAAGGCTGGGAGGTCACCTCCCGGCCGTCCGCCTACAACGTGGCTGGGGTCGAGGCGACTGCGCGGATGTACGCCTGTCCGAACATCGCCACGGCCGTGCACGTGGTCCACGCCGACCGCAACACGCCGGGCTTCATGCGGGCGCCGGCCGAGCAGCCCTACATGTTCGGGCTCGAAAGTGCCATGGACGAGCTGGCCCACGCGCTCGACATGGACCCGATCGAGCTGCGCCGGGTCAACGATACCCGGACCGACCCGCTATCGGGCCTGCCGTTTTCCTCCCGCTCCCTGATGCAGTGCTTCGACAGCGCTGCGATGAAGTTCGGCTGGAGCGGACGCAGCGCCCGGCCGGGATCGATGCGGGACGGCGAATGGCTCGTGGGCTATGGCTGTGCCGCCGCCTGCTATCCTACCAACATCGCACCGGCGGCCGCACGCCTGTCGGTCACTCCGGACGGGAAGGCGACGATCGGCATGGCCGGACACGAGATCGGCACCGGCGCCTACACCACTGTGGCGCTCACCGTCGCCCACTCGCTCGGCCTGAAGATCGAAGACGTGACGGTGCAGCTGGGCGATAGCGACCTGCCTCCGGTGACCGTGGCCGGCGGATCCAACAACGCCGCCACCACCACGCACGTCGCCGTCAAGGCGTGCGAGGAGGTCCGGCGCCGCATCGCGGAGGCGGCGGTCAAGGACGAGGACAGCCCATTCCACGGCGCCGACCCTGCCACGCTGGGACTTTCCGAACGAATGCTGACGGGGCCGGGAAACCGCACCGAGCCCTTGGACAGGGCGGTCGGCAGGACCGGCGGCCGTCTGGAGGTCTACGCCGAGAACGTGCCGACGGGCATGCCCGCGACCGCCATGGCCGAGCTGTACAAGGGTCAGGTGACGTTCGCGCGCGGCGGAGGCCGCAAGGACGTCGCCGCATACGCCTTCGGCGCACATTTCGTCGAGGTGCGGGTGCATGGCCGCACCCGCGAGGTCCGGGTCCCGCGCGTGGTCTCCGCGTTCGCGGCCGGGACGATCATCAACCCGCTCACGGCATATAGCCAGTACATGGGCGGCGTCATCTGGGGCTTGTCGTCGGCGCTGCACGAGGCGACCGAGATCGATACCCGTTCGGCGCGCTACACCAACGACAACCTGGCCGACTACATGATCGCGGTAAACGCGGACGTACCCTCCGTCGAGATCATCATGGTGCCGGAACACGACGACCGGGTTAATCCCCTGGGCGTGAAGGGGATCGGCGAGATCGGCATCGTGGGCGTGAACGCCGCCGTCGCCAACGCCGTGTTCCATGCCACCGGCCAGCGGTTGCGCGAGCTTCCGGTCAGGCTGGAAAAGCTTCTTTCCTGATTTCGCATCGGCGACTGACGACAAGACTTGAGCCTGGACGGGACACGATCATGATGGAAGATAAACCTGCGGTCGGGCCGGTCCACACCGTACCTGCGATGTCGCGGCGGACACTCGTGATCGCGGCGACAGCCTTTGCCGGCCGCAGCGTCGGCGCTGCGGCGCAAGGGGCAGATCCCAAGTTCGTCGACCTACGGCCGCCGACGGTGGATACATCCAACCTCAAGGAGATTGCCGAAGGGGTCTGGGTGATCCGCGACCATCGGATCTGGCTGGTGCCGAACATCGGCATCATCCTCGGTCGTGACGCCGCACTCGTCGTCGATTGCGGGATGGGTCCGGCCAATGGGGAGCGGGTACTCGATCTTGCGCGGCGGATCGCCGGCCACCGCCGCCTATTCCTGACCACGACCCATTTCCACCCGGAGCATGGCTACGGTGCCCAGGTGTTCCGCCCCGAGGCGACCATCGTCTATAACCGGGCTCAGCGCGACGAGCTGCAGGAGAAGGGCCTGCGCTACATCGACCTCTTCCGCAAGACGCAGACTCCCGCCGCAGCGGCAGCGCTGGACGGCACCAAGATTGTCATGCCGCATTTCACCTATGACGGGCCGAGCGCGGAGTTGGATCTGGGCGGCCGTATCGTCCAGCTTCACACCTGGGGCACGGCCCATACGCGCGGCGACCAGATCGTCTTGCTGCCGCAGGAGCGTATCCTGTTCGCGGGAGACCTAATCGAGGAGCGCATGTTTCCAATTTTCCCCTGGTTCCCGCCGCAGGACCATGAAATCGACAGCGTGCGATGGGTGGAGATCCTGAACGGCTTCCGGAATTTCAAACCGGCGGTGATCGTGCCTGGGCACGGAGACCTGGGTGACATTCGAATCGCCACGGCTGTTGCCTCACATATCGAGACCGTGGGGCGAGAGGTTCGTCGGCGTCGGAAAGCCGGGCAGACCGTGGACCAGATCATCGCCGCGTACAAGCCCACGGTCATCTCGGATTATCCGCGATGGGAGCATCCCGACCTGATCAACTGGGAGATCGGATATTTTGCGGCCCAGCCGGCGTGAGGCAGGCTCGGTGACGAACGAGACGAAGGCCTGACGTCGGCCCCCGCATGTAGCGGGGGCGACGCTACCGGCCATGCCACCTACCTCGTGTTGCTGGCACTCGCGGAGGTCACCGGCGGTCCCTTCACCACCTCGGCCATGTCCTTCGGGCGCAACCACTTGCGAAACGCCGCCTGCAGGCCGTCAGCCGTCGTCGCGAGATAGGCGCGCGCCGCGATCTGCGGCTGGTCCAGCGGCAGCCCGCGATCGACCAGATAGAGGTCCTCCATCGCCAGCGCATCGGTGCTGGCGCGCTGCTGCGGCAGGCTGCGCAGCAGAGAAGACTTTGCCAGGACGAGCTCGTTGTCGCTCACCGGATGGTCCTGCATGTCGGTCACGTCACGCAGCGCCAGCGCACGGGCGCGGTCGAGGTTGGCGCCGTCGGCCCCGTAGCTGATCTCGTAACCGGCGCGCGTGCGCGACCACTCGAACCGGCTGCTCACCGAGTAGACGTAGCCCGACTTCACCCGCAGGTCGCGATACAGGCGCGAGGAGAAGCCGCCGCCGAGGATCTCGTTGCCGACATCGAGCGCGAAATGGTCCGGGTTCGACACGTCCGTCGGCAGCGTCTCGGCCAGCGTCACGCTGCTCTGCAGCGAGCTGCCGTCCGCCACGTAGGCGTGCGAGGCCGGGTTCGCCGGCACCGGCGGCAGGTCCACCCGCGGCGTCGCACCGGTCGCATGCCAGCTGCCGAACGCCTGCTCGATCACCGCGCGCGCGTGTTCCGGCGTCACGTCGCCGATCACCACGATGGTGGTCAGGTCGGGCCGGAAGTTGTCCCGGTAATAATCGCGCACGTCGGTCATGGTGAGGCCGCCGACGCTGGCCGGCGTCGCCTGACGCAGCCTGGGGTCACCGCCCGGCAGGATCGCCTTGTTGACGGCGTAGCGGAACAGGTAGCCCGGCGACTGCAGCAATCCGGCCAGCCCCTGCGCGGTCTGCTGGCGCACGACGGCGAAGGCGGGCAGCGGGAACGCCGGATGCAGCTCGTTATCGGCCAGCAACGCCACGCCGTGCTCGAACTCCGGCGTCAGCACCTGCAGAGAGAACCGGCTGCCGGCGTCGAGGTCGGCCGCGATGTCGCCGACCGCCTTGCGGAAGGCCAGCCGGTCGAGGTGGGTGGTGCCGTATCCGAACAGGTCGGCGGTGACCTGCGCCACCCCCTCGTGGCCGGTCGGTTCCTGCAGGTCGGGGTCCTGCCGCACCTGCCCGAACACCGATACGGTGCGGCTGACATGCACCGGCCGCACGATCAGCCGGATGCCGTTCGGGAGCACGCTCTCCACCGGCGCCGGGCCGGCCTCGGCCACGTGCAGGTCGTGCAGCGCGTCGCGCGCCCAGTCCGGCAGGGTCACCGGCTTGTCCGGCGCGGAGGCGAACGACTCCGCGCCGCCGAAGCCGCGCCCCGCCACCGGACGGCCGGCCTCGCGCGGCGTCAGCACCGCGGTGATGACATGGTCCGGGTCGAGCACGAGCCGCGCCATGCGATCGACGTCCGCGACCGTCACCGCCCTGTAGGCCGCCGCGATGGCGTCCGGCGAGGACAGGTTCTGGGATGCCAGAGCGCGCGACCAGCTGTTGGCCAGGCCGCTGATGCTGTTGTTGGCGAAGGCGAGCTGCGCCTGCTCCTTGCGCTTGGAGGCCTCCACCAGCTCCGCCGGCACGCCGTGCTGCGCCGCCTGCGCCAGGATGCCGCGCATGCGGTCCATCAGCAGCTTCGGGTCGGACCCCTTCGGGAAGGCCGCCAGCGCCACCCCGAAGCCGACGTCGGCCTTGGGCAGGAAGGCGAACTCCGACACCAGCGCGCGGCCCTCGGGCACCAGCCCGTATAGCGCGCCGCGCTGGTCGCTGAGCACGTCCGAGAGCACGTCGGCGGCGGCGAAGTCCTTCGCCTGCAGGCCGGGCATGCGGTAGGCCAGGGTCGCGAAGCCGACCGGGTAGTCGGTGTCCAGCGACAGCGTCCTGGCCTCGACCGGGCCGAGCGCGAACGTCGGCCGCGCCGGCAGCGTCTTCTGCGGGATGGCGCCGAACGCCGCCTGCGCCTGCGCCAGGGCGGTGGCCGGATCGACGTCGCCCGCGATCACCAGGATCGCGTTGTTGGGGGCATACCAGCGCTCGTAGAAGGCGCGCAGCAGCGAGACCTGGGTCTTGTCGAACGATGGCCGCGTGCCGAGCGCGTCGTGCATATACGGCGTGCCCGCGAACATCGCCGCCTGCACCTGCGACATGTAGAGGTAGAACGGGCTCGACAGGTCGCGCGACACCTCCTGCTCGATGGCGCCGCGCTCCTTTTCCCAGTCCGCCGCGTTCAGGCTGAGCGCGCGCATGCGCGAGGCCTCGATGCGCAGCATGACCGGCAGGTCCTCGGCCGGCGCGGTATAATAATATTGGGTCGTGGTCTCGGTGGTCTCGGCATTGTAGCCGCCGCCGAGGCGGGCGCCAATCTCGGCGAGCTGGTTTTTGTCCAGGTCCTCGCTGCCGCGGAACATCATGTGCTCCAGGGCGTGCGCGGTGCCCGGGAAGCCGTCCGGTGCGGCGTTCGAGCCGACCAGGTAGCTGATCTCAGACGTCACCACCGGTGCCAGCCGGTCCCGCACGATCACCACGCGCAGCCCGTTCGCCAACGTGCTGCGAAGCACGTCGTGTGTGGGTATGCTGCGAAGCACGTCATGTGTGGGTATGCTGCGAAGCACGTCATGTGTCGGCGGCGCATCCGGGTGTTCGGGCTGCGCCATGGCCTGGCCTCCCGATGCGGCCAGCGCCAGTCCCAGCAGGAGCCTCAATCCCGAACGCCGCATCCCAGCTTCCCCAACTCTGCCCAAGCCTTACCATTTATGGGTAGCTCGCGTGCGTAAACATCCCTTCCCGGCCGCCGCCGCCGATCATGGCGACGATTTCATGCGGCGGTTGACCCGCCCGGAAGCCCGGCTACGCTGTCGCTCCCGTGCGCGCCGATCCAACCCAAGCGAGGCCTGATCGACCCCCGGATGCTGTTCAGCTCGATCGTCTTCCTGTTCTACTTCCTGCCGGTCTTCTTCGCGCTCTACGCCGCCCTGCGCTGCCGCAACGCGGTGCTGCTGGCCGGCAGCCTGCTGTTCTACGCCTGGGGCGAGGCGCGCAGCCTATGGCTGCTGCTGCTGGTCGGCGGCATCGCCTGGCTCGGCGGACGCGCGATCCACGCGTCGCAGCAGCACGGCCGCGGCCATCGGATCGTGCTTGCCGGCACCATCGCCGCCCAGCTGCTGCTGCTGGGCAGCTTCAAGTATGCCCGCTTCCTGATCGCGCAGCTGCCGTTCCCGCCGCCGCCATCGTGGCGTCCGCTGGCGCAGCTGGAGCTGCCGCTCGGGATCTCGTTCTTCACCTTCCACGCCATCTCCTACGTGATGGACATCCACCGGCGCACGGTGTCCCGACCGGCGACGCCGCTTCAGCTCGCCGTCTACCTGTCGATGTTCCCGCAGCTCGTGGCGGGCCCGATCGTGCGCTACTCCACCATCGCGGGCGAGATCGCGCACCGCCGCATCACGCTCGCGGACATGGGCGGCGGCATCCGGCTGTTCATCATCGGCCTGGCACAGAAGGTCCTACTCGCCAACACCCTGGCCGGACCGGTGGACGCGATCTTCGCCCTGCCCGCGCCGGACGCACGCACTGCCTGGTTCGGGGCCGTCTGCTACATGCTGCAGATCTACCTCGATTTCGGCGGCTACTCGCTGATGGCGATCGGGCTCGCGCGCATGATGGGCCTGACCCTGCCGGCCAACTTCCGCCACCCCTACGTCAGCAGCTCGATCACCGAGTTCTGGCGGCGCTGGCATATCAGCCTCTCCACCTGGTTCCGCGACTACCTCTACATCCCGCTCGGCGGCAACCGGCGCGGCCGCCTGCGCACCTACGCCAACCTCTGGGTCGTCTTCCTGCTGTGCGGCCTGTGGCACGGCGCCGCCTGGAACTTCGTGCTCTGGGGCGCCTGGCACGGCAGCTTCCTGGTGCTGGAGCGGGCCGGCCTCGGCGGGGCGCTGCAGCTTCTCTGGCGCCCGCTGCGTCACGGCTACGCGCTGCTGGTGGTCCTGCTCGGCTGGGTGCTGTTCCGCGCCACCGACCTGAGCCATGCTGCGACCATGATGCGGGCGCTGATCGGCTACGGGGCGGCGGCAAGCCCAGGCTTCGGCGAGTATGCCTTCTTCGGCGAGTATGCCCCCGCCTCCGTGCTGACCGCACTCGCGGTCGGTGCCGCCGCGTCAGTGCCGTGGGACGGGCTGCGGCGCCGATTGCCCGACACCGGTCCGGCCGCGGCGCTGGCCTCCACGGCGGCGATGGCGGCCCTGGCGACCTTGCTGATCGTCTCCGCCGCCAGCCTGGCGACCGGCACCTACAACCCCTTCATCTACTTCCGCTTCTGAAGCCGATGCGCCGCCCGGGCCGCCTCGCCGCCGTAGCGGGCTTCTTCCTGCTCGTCTCGGCGCCGTTGCTGGTCCAGTCCAGCGGCCTGGAGCATGATGACGGCGGCTGGGAGAACCGCATCCTGGCGCCCGCGCCGGCCTGGCCGCGCCGGCTCGCGGACCTCGCGACGGACCTCGCGACCTTGCCGCGCGTGGCCGGCGCGTGGCTCGACGACCATTTCGGCCTGCGCCGCCCGCTGGTGCAGCTCGCCAACCACCTGCGCTTCGCGGTGTTCGCGGAGTCCGGCAACCCGCAGATCGCCTTCGGCCGGCACCGCCAGCTGTTCCTGACCTCGCACGATGCCGCCCACCCGCAGGAGATGCTGCTGTTCCTGTGCCGCGGCGGCGACGCCGGTCCCATCCTGGCGCGATCGCTCGCGCGCTTCCTCGACGCCGCCCTCCGGCGGAACCCGCGCGCGGTCGAGCTGCTGGTTCCCACCAAGACCGTCATCGACGCGGCGGACCTGCCCGGCTGGATGCGCGCGCGCTGTGCCGGCGGCACGCCGGTGCTGCCGGCGATGCTGGCGGCACTCGCGGCGCAGCGGCCGGACCTGCGCGCGCACGTGGTCTACCCGCTGGCGCTGATGCGCGGCCTGCGCGGTGCCGACGCGCCCTATCCGAAGTTCAACTTCCACTGGGACGGCTCCGCCCTGCAGGCCATCGCCGCCGGCATCGCCGCGGACCGGTTCGGCCGCCCGCGCCTGGCACCGCTGCCGCTGCGCGCCGTCACCAAGAGCTCGGACATCGCCCACCTGCTGCCGGGGGTGCCGCTGCGGTTCCGCACCATCGAGCCTGACCTCGCCGCCGCGGACGTCACGGCCGCCCTGCGGATCCCCGAGCTCGGCGCGTCCGGCGGCATCCTCTACGACGTCTCCCACTTCACCCGACGCGGCCGCGTCGGACCCCGGCTGCTGATCCTGTCGGACAGCTTCGGCCAGGCGGTGGCACCCTGGTTCTCGGCCTATTACGGCGAGGTCTGGCACGTGGCGGTCAACAACATCGCCCAGCTGACGCCGGAGCGTCAGGCGGCGCTGACCGACACGCTTTTCGACCGCTTCCGCCCGGACGACCTGCTGCTGGTGTTCCACGACTTCTCCCAGGGCTACGTCAACCAGCAGCTGATGCGGCCGCTATGGCACCAGGCCGACGGCGCCGCGCCCCCATGAGGCCGGCCTGGCGCGGGGCGCCGCATTTGCCGGTGTGCCTGCTGATCCTGCTCGCGGCCCTCGGCTGGAGCTTCCTGCGCGGCCGGGACGTGAACTGGGACCTGCTGAACTACCACGAGTACGACCCCTTCGCCCTGCTGCACTGGCGCCATGCGCAGGACGTGGCACCCGCCGGACCGCAGAGCTTCCTCAACCCGCTGCCCTACCTGCTGCCTTACGGCCTGCACCGGCTGCTGCCGCCGCTCGCCGCGGGGCTCGCCATCGCCGCCGCGCAGTCGGTTTGCCCGATGCTCGCCTGGCTCATCGCCTGGACCCTGCGCCCGCGGCCGCTGCCGGCGCTGGCCGCGACGCTGGCCGCGATCTCCGGCCCGACCGTGCTCTCGGAGCTGGGTACCAGCTTCTCCGACCTGCTGCTCGCCATTCCCGCGCTGGCGTCGATCCTGCTGCTGCTGCGCGCTCCGGCGCTGCCCCGGCGTGCCGTCATCCCGCTGCTGGCCGGCGCGCTCACCGGTGTCGCCATCGGCATCAAGCCGACCAGCCTGTTCCTGCTGCCCGCCCTGCTCGCCCTCGCCGCGATGCGTCAGCACCGCCCGCGCGACGCCGCGCGATCCGCTATGATGGTCAGCATCGGCGCGCTCGTCGGCGCCTTGCTTTCGGACGGCGCGTGGGCGCTGTTCCTCTGGCGCGACTATGGCAGCCCGATGTTCCCGTTCATGAACACGGTGTTCCGGTCCGGCTCCGCGGCGCTGGTGGATTTCGGCGACCCGCGCTACCGCTTCATCGGCTGGCGGCACGCGCTGGCGATCCCGTGGGCGCTCGCGGCCGGTTCAAGCGAGACCGGCGAGTTGCCGATCCGCGACGCCCGCCTGGCGCTGGCCGCGTCCCTGGCGCTGCTCCGGCTGCTTACCCTGCCGTGGCGACGCGCCCCCGACCCGCTCGCCGGCCCCTGCGCCTACCTCCTGGTCGCCATGGCGGGCTGGCTCGTGCTGTGCCCGATCGAGCGCTACGCCGTCGTGCCGGAGATGCTCTCGGGCCTGCTCTGCATCCTGCTGCTGCCACGCCTGCCCCGCCTGGCGGGTTCCGCGGCCATCGTCGCGGTGACCGTCCTGCTGGTCGCCACCACCCGCGCGGGCGAGTATTTCCACCGGCCCTGGCATCCGGCCTACCAGCCGCGCGTGCCCGCCGGCATCCCCGCTGGTGCCACCTACGGCCTGCTCGCGCAGCCGCTGGCCTACTGGGTCGCCACCCCGCCGCGCCCCGCATACGCCTTCGGCCTGATGTCCACGCTGATGGAGACGGGCGGCGTGCTGCAGCGGCGCCTGGACGACATCCTGCGCGAGGGGCGCGACCGGCTCTGGCTGCTGAACCTGGACCAGCCGGTCGACCCGCAGATACGCGCCGAGATGAGCATCCACGGCATCGCCCTCGCCCCGCCCTGCCTGCGTACGCCCAGCATGTTCTGGATCGACACGGTGTTCTGCCGCGGCGTGCTCGCCGGGCCGCGCCCGCTGGCCGCCTCGGACCTGCACCTGGGCGAGACCGTCTCGTTCTCGCGTCAAGGCTACGGGCTGATCTACGAGATGGGCGGCTTCGTCGCGACCGACCCCGACGGCATCTGGGCGATCGAGCATGGCGCCCTGCTCGCCTTCCATCTCGACGACGCGACGCGGGCCGCGGGTGCCGGCCTCTCGCTGCGCATGGCGGGCATCGGCGGCGCACCGGCCCACACGGTGACGATCAGCGTCGGCGACGGCAGGCCGCGGACCGTGACGCTTGCTCCGCCAGCCTACGCCGCGACGTCCGCGCTCTGCATCCCCCCCGGCGGCGACGCCACCGTGCCGATCCGCTTCAACACCGCGGAGGTCCGCTCGCTCGCCGAGCTTGGCCTGTCGCCGGAGCCGCGCCACCTGGCTTTCAAGCTCTACGAGATGCGCCTGCTTCCCATGCAGCCTGGTACTTGCCGATAGGAGAACTCGGCAGGCCGCGATCGAAGGGAGTCGACTGCTCTGGATGGTCATACCAGCCGCCCTATCAGGCGACCGGTATCAGAGTCATATTTTGCACGTGGCCGCCCCGCCAACCCCACGTGCATACCGGTCAGCCCAAAGGGCCGCCGGTATCAGAGCCACATCGGTATGATCGAGACCATGAGCGGGATGCCCAGGACCGCATTGAGCACCCGCCATTGCCTGTCCATTCGCAGAAGTCGTGCGAGCAATCTTCCGGCCATGCACCAGATCGACAGCGAGACGG
>JAABUQ010003476.1_pt1 | contig 28827 bp, 33 predicted proteins | sample 5560001 | NCBI WGS metagenome assembly JAABUQ01 (sample SAMN10711888, study PRJNA513371) | rock metagenome | isolation source: Antarctica rocks | place: Antarctica: Victoria Land, Finger Mt nord | collected 2015-12-18 | reverse complement strand
CGAGCTGCGCGATGATGCCGGTGACGAGCGTTTCTTGCGCTGGTGTCATGAATACCTCAAAGCAGAGCGGCCGCCGTGTTCGAAACACCGCGGCCCCAGTAGAAGTGCGTTCGAAGATGCCGACTAGCCCATGCGGCCGTGTCGGCGGGTGCGAGCAGAGCTCGCGCGCGCACGCTCGTCGAAAGTTGCGTTCTGCAGCTCGTCGTCGTCGCTCGCGCGATCCGCCTCCCGATCTTCGAGAGGGTGGATTCCGAGGACGCGACGCGCCGCGTACCCGGCGGCAAGAAGGCGCTGCGCCTCGGCGAATTCGAGAGCGTCGACGTCGAGTACATCGCTCGTCGCATCGAAGTTCCAGGCCACTACGCACGTGCCGTCGACGATCATCTCGTGAAGCGTTTCGCGCATCGCGATCGATGCGCGCGTGGCGTGATAGAGCTCGCAGAGCGCGTTCGCACAGTCGTCGATGTTGCCGAACATCCAGAGTTTGGTGACGGGGTTCCAGACGCCGCGGTGGGCAATCATTCGGGCTTTACAGTAGAGCGTCCGGGGGTCGCCGATCGTGTAAAGTTGGGGCATCGTCTCGTCTCCTTGCCGGTCGAGCCGGCGTCGCTGCTGATAGGTCCGAGAGAGACGGGCCCGGGGGCGAGCGCAAGGACGGCATCGCCAAGGCGTGGACCGGAGCGCAGTGAGGACCGGAAGCCGCTCCTTGCGCGCGCCCCCGGGCTCGGCTAGGATCTAGCGTTCAAGCAGCGACGTCGGCTTGATCACTGACGTGACGATGATCTTCCAACCCGACTCGACGTCCACCGAAACCGATTGTCTGGATGCACCACCGCGCGTTTCCGGAACGTGGCAAAACGGCGGAAACATTGCGGCAACATCGCACCAATAAACTGCGCTCATGCAACACGCAAAACTTAAACCGACTCGCGTTGCCGAAGACGTCGCAATGTCCGACGCACTCGCGCGTCTCGTGGAACTCGGGCTTATCGACGTCGATCTGAACTCGGTCGATGAGACCTCGCCTGCGAAACCGATGTATCGCCTCAGCGATAGGTTTACGATCGCCTCTGTGTCAACGTTAGAGGAGGCCAGCGAACGGGTCTAATTACTGAGGGAGGCCCTTTTTACGATCTCAACCTGCAAGTGCTCCGGGTCGACGCGCACGACGTCGCCGTCTTTGACGACATCGAAAGCGCTCGGATCGATTCCGTCCAAGATCGGGATCCCCGCGAGTATTGCACCCTGCACCATGACGGGATTGGTTTTGCCGAAGACGAGCGCGGCCGGTGCGAGGCCGCGTGACCCCAACTCGAAGAAGACCCAGCCGCCCATGACTCCGCCCTGGACCCCCGGGAAAAACAAAATCTTTCCCGCGAAAGAGCGGCCTTCGAGTGGGTGCCCGGGCCGTGAGAACGTCCCGGATTCCTGGTTGATGTCGTAACGGGGGCTGAACGCCTTACTCGAGACGAGTGTTTCGCCTTCGACCATCGGACCAGTCGCGCGCTTCACCGACAAGACGGTTTCTGTTTTCTCGATCATCGGAACGCTCCACGAACCGCCGCCTCGATACAGTCTTCCGTTCGCAGCAATACCGACTTGTAGCGCGCACCGCCGATGTTGTTGGCCAGCTTTGCCGAGTTCGTAACGACGCGCGTCCAGCCGAACGCGTCCGTCATCTTCTCGGGATACATGATGTACCAGCAGGTGCCGACGACCACGAGCGCACCCGCGCGTTCGAGTTCGGCCACCGAGCCGAGTCGCGTCGCTTCGCCGCGGTTCAAATCGCTCGTCGTGACAATCATCCGTGTGCGTGGGTTGACCTGGCGCCCGCGTAGCAGGTCGACCAGACGCTGCAGTTCGAAAAGCGAGAGCTGCGGCGCGGTGAAAACGACGAGTTGGACCGGATCGTCGGTCGGCGGGTAGAGGTCATACACCGCTGATATCTCCGCTTCGCCGATCTCGAGCGTTCGCACCGGCGGGCGGCCTCCCAGTGCCGCCTCGAGGGTCGGCGCTTCCGGAGTGACGCCGACGATGTGAAACATCGCGAGCGACCCGTGCGCCGCGGCGCTCGCGGCAAGATGCTTGAGGTCGTCGGGCCCGGGCTCGGCCGACGGCTCGAACTCGAGAACGGGGACCGTCCAATAATCCAAGATCCCCCGCCCGACCGCTGCACCGAGCGCACCCCAATCCGCGATGTCTCGCATTCGCGCGCGCACTCGAACGTGCACCGTTGCGATCCGCTGCTCGTTGAGATGGAAGCCGTACGCCGGCGTCCTCCCGGTGAGGGCCGCCGCGAGCGCCGCAGGACCGCTTTCGTAATTCGTTCGCGCACCGAGTGCTGAGTTCGCAAATGCGACCGTTCCCGTGTCGCCCCAGGCGACGTGCTCGCCAAAATGCGGCTGGTAGACGTTCTGGTAATTGATGCACGTATTCACCGTCAGCGCTCCGAGCCGCGCCTGTAAGTCAAAGAGATCGCTCTCGCGGGCGACGAGCCGCTCGTCTTGTTGGAGCGCGGCCGCAGTGAGGGGATCGGTGCAACGCGGATTCGAGGTGAGCGACACGCGGGCGTGCGTCCCCTCACGCACCAAGCGCTCGAAATACGCGTATCCGGCGTCGCCCATCGATTCGAGCGTCCCCATCATGTGAACGTTGCGCACCGGCACGAACCGTTGTGCGCCGAAGAACTTGCCAGTCTCGATCTGCATCTCGAGTGCGTGGGCCGCACCTCGGCCCCATAGTCCATCGCGAATTCCGCGTTCTTCCTCAGTCAGGTACATCAACTTCCCCGCATACTCAGCTTCAGGCTTCCTTTTTCGATGCTTACCGATCGCCAAGTTCTCTGCTTTGCCAACTCCGCAATCAGAACGAACAGCGGCGAGGCGACCCCCGGATCGTCGACGATGACGCTCTTCTCGCGTTCCATCGCCTGCACGGGACCGCGACCATAAAACAGGTGCAACAACAGCTCCTCCTCGGACGCGAACGGCCCGTTCTGCCGGCGGAACTCGTCGAGCACGTGCTCGCCAAACATCGCACCGGCATTCACGCGTTGCACCGATCGTCCATTGAAGATGCGGTCGAGAACGTTCGGGTCAATCGGCGCGCCCGAGTCACCGTAGTAGCCCTGCGCGTAAAGGCGCACTTCGTTTGGCACCGTCTTATAACGCTCGCCCACGATGACATTCAACGTTGCCTGAACGCCGACGAATTGTGAGAAGGGCGTAATCATGATCGGATAGCCGAGCTCGGCACGGACCCGGCCGACCTCCTCTATAACCTCGTCGAGACGATGCGCCAGCCCAGCCTCGCGCAGCTGATTTCGAAAATTCGAGATCATACCGCCGGGGATTTGATGTTTGATGAAGCGCTGGTACTCTTGCGGATCGTACGCCACCCGGGCCGGGACGGGCTTGCGTTCCTTGTATGTCACCCACGACATGTAGTCGTCCAATTTGCGGACGGCATCCATGTCGAGCGAAATGGGAATCCCGAGCTCGGCGGCGATGCGCGCGATGTCGTGCGTCGCCGGCTGCGACTCGCCGTTGGCGACCGGTTCGGCAGCGGTCGTGACCGCTGCCACGCCGGCTTCCAACGCGGCGCGGTAGGCGTCGAGCGCCGTACCTGACGCCGCGTGCGAGTACATTTCGAGCGGCATCCGTCCACCGGTGACACGCCCGATCGCTGTCAGAAGCGATGCGGTTCGCTCGCCGGTGAGAAGCCCGCTTGCATCGACGACAAGGATCGCGTCGACTCCCAGATCGACGAACGCTCGGGCTCGTTCGGCGTAATGTTGGTCGGTATGGATTGGACTGACGGAAAACGAGAGAATCCCCGCGACCCGCAAGCCCAGCTCCTTGCCGATACGGCAATGCGCCGCGATGTTGCTGATATCGTTGAGACCATCGAAGATCTTGATCGAACCGATCCCGTTGCGTTGCAGGCACCGAAAGAGAAGCTCGACGACTTCGTCCGGATACTGGTTCCACCCGAAGAGGGTACGGCCCCGAATGAGGGTGTCGAGGGTAGCGGTCACATGGCGGCGCATACAGCGCAGCCGCTCCCATGGATCGTCGCGCATGAACTTTACCGCAACCTCAAAACAGGCCGCCGACATCACCGTCACGCGGTCGAAGCCGACGCGCTCGATAAACGGCGCGACTTCCACCATCGTCTGCGTGCTGATGCGAGTCGCCCACAACGATTGCGGCCCATCCCGCAACGTTTCATCGATGAACTGGAGCATCGTCAGGCGAGCAGAGTTCGGATTTGGCGTCTCAACTTGACGCACGCCTCGGAGGTGACGTCACGCGGATGCGGCCACGGAACCTCGATCTCCGCCAGGACGCGCGCCGGCCTCGCGCTGAGAACCACGATCCGCTCGGCAACGAAGATGGCCTCCTCCAAATTGTGCGTCACGAAGACGACCGAGCGCCGCATATCTCGCCAGAGCCGGAGAATCTCGTACTGCATCGCCTCCCGGGTTGGCGCATCAAGCGCAACGAACGGCTCGTCCATCACGACGAGAGCGCTATCGGGCGCGAACGCGCGCGCGATTGCAACGCGCTGCTTCATGCCTCCGGACAGCTGGTAGGGATAGTGATGCTCGAAGCCACGAAGGTGAACGAGATCGATGAGAGACGCCACGCGGGCGGTCGCATCGGAGTTCCGATACCGCTTGATCTCGAGCCCAACTCTGATGTTTTGCTCGACCGTTCGCCACGGCCACAACGCTGGATCTTGGAACACCATCGACACGTTGTCACGCGCTGGATCTAACGGGTGACCGCCGATGAGCACGTTACCCTGCGTCGGGGGCAGCAGGCCGCACAGGACGGAGCCGAGCGTCGTCTTCCCGCAGCCCGACGGACCGACGACGCACACGAACTCTTGCTCCCGGATCGAGAGGGCGAGGTCATCGATAACCGTCAGCGAGCCGTACCGATGGCTGAAGCGTGCTTCGATCAACGGCTTCGGCGCCGCCGGCGTGTCGACCGTCACAGTGCGACCGCCCAACGCCAGCGAAAGAGCCGTTGTTCGAGCAACAGCAACAGCTCGTTGCCGAGCAGTCCCATTGCAGCGATGAGGATCATTCCAACGACGATCGGTGCGACTTGCAGCACTTCCGCGTAGTTGATCATCATCCGCGCGATGCCGATCGATTCGCCGCCAGCCATCTCGGCCGCCACGATGGTCATCCATGCCACGCCGAAAGCCACCCGCATCCCGGCGATGATGTCCGGGAGAATCGACGGCACGACGACGTGCCGGACGATCCATGCTCTCGATGCACCGTGCACCTTGGCGACGTCTCGATGTTTCATCTCGACGCGTGCCACGCCAGCGGCCGTTGCCGTGTAGACCGGAAAGAACGCGCCGAGAAAGATCAAAAACACGTAGCGCTCGAAACCACTGAGCAGGATGATCGCCAGTGGTATCCATGCGATCGGTGGGATAAATCGGAAGGATTCGATCGTCGCGCGGCTGCCGCGCGCGAGCCACGGCACAATCCCCATCAATAATCCAAGCGGCACGCCAAGGATCACGCCGGCTGCAAAACCGGCGAGGAGCCGTTCGAGGCTGGCGAGACAATGTCGCCAGAGCGCCACGTGCTGGTAGTCGCCGCGAACGGCGAGCGTCACGAAAGCTTGGAACACCACGAGCGGACCGGGAACGAACGACGTGCGCATGACGGCACTTACGAGTTGCCAAACAACCAGCAACACCAATAGAAACGCGGCGTTGACCGCGACGTCTTTTGCGGCTTGGCTGTTTCGCGGCCGCGGCCGCGGCTGCGTGACGAGCGAGTCGGCGATCACGTGCAGGCCGGCTTTGGAATCCGCGAGGCTTCAGCTTTCTTGAGGAAACCCAAGTCGCTGGCGCTCATTAAGAACGCGTGCGGATCGCTTTTTGCCTGCGCCGCCGTTAATTTTTCATCGCGTACCGCAAGTTTGATCCACTGAACCGCGCTCTTTTCATTCAAGTTGGGATCGGTCAGCGTGAACTGCGGCCAGGCCGTGTCCAGGACTTTTTCTGCGTCCGGGACGTCCATCATCGTGGCAAGCAGCTTGATCGCTTGCGGTTTACAAGCCTCGACGAACTTCATCGCCTTGACGACGTCACGGACGACCGTCTCCGTCGCTTGCGGATGCTGGTTTGCAAACGTCGTCGAAACCGCGAGCTCGAGATTCTCGTTGTTCGGCACCGGTTGACGGATTAGGTAATGTGCTCCCGGCACCGTGAGAACCGCCTGCGCGGCCACCGTCTCCCAGCCTACGAAGGCCACGATCTCCCCCTTCGAAAGCATGACCGGCAGGTCGGTGATCTTCGCCGGAACGTGGTTAATTTTAATGTGGTGCTGATTCTCGACCAAACTGAGCGCGGTGTCGTGGATCGTCCCGATTCCCGGTGATCCCACGCTCGCTCCGTCGAGTTGCTTAACGTCGGTGATGTTCTTCGCGGCGACCAGAGTCGTGTTGCCTTTGGTCAGCGACATCACAATGCGCATCGGAGCGCCGCCGCCAAACGCCTGCAAGTGCGGCAGGAGGGCAGCCATTACCATATCGACGTGCCCGTTCGCCAGGTCTAGTTCGGCTGCGGGGCCGTTGGCGAAGGTGTGGCGCTCAACCGTGATGCCGTCCTCGCGAAAGTACCCTTTCAAGTTCGCGATCCAGAAGGCACCGTACACCCCGACCGCTGCCGGCTCGTCGGCGACGCGGATGACGATTGGCTGCTTTGTCTGCGCGAGCGCCGGTTTACTCGTTATCGCGATGGACGCTATCAGCGCCGCGACGATGACGGCGCACGCCGTCGGCAAGGCTTTCGAAATGCTATTCACCCCACATCTCCTCAAGAGACCGGCGAGCGGTCTCGGGTGCAAACAGTAACGCGTTCGCGGCTCCAAGCACGCACGCAGTCAGCGGAATGAGCAGCATCCCCTTCACGCCCCACGCCTGCGCCGCGAGCGGCAAGAAGAAAACGCCGATCATCGAGCTGATGCGTCCGCCGGCCGCACCGATTCCCGCGCCTGTCGTCCGGATGCGCGTCGGCCACAGCTCGCCCAAATAGACGTTGTTCATGATCCCCGGCCCGACGAAAACCATGAACTCGAAGATCGCAAACCCAACGAGCATGATCGCACCGGTCGGGTTCGGCGTGAGGAGATAGATCAAAATTCCGCCCGCCATTCCGAGGAAGCCGCCGATCACGAGGACGCGTCGTCCGACCGACTCGATGACGGCGAAACACGCCACCATGCCAAGCAGTCCGACGCTTTGCACGACGAGATTCCCGAGTGCGATCGACTGCGGGTTTTTCGCAAAGCCGGCCGTGCTCAAGATCGTCGGCAGAAAGACGCCGGCCATGTAAAAAGCCAAGCTGAACATGAAGTAGTTCACGAACGCGAAGATCGTCGTCTTAGCGTACTGCGCAGAGAACAGCTCCTCGAAATGACGGACGGGTTTTCGCGTGACGGCCGGTGCGTCCGGCGGTGTTACCGCCGGCCGAGGCTCCGCGTCACCGTCCAGCTCACGCGCGATCGCCTGCGCTTCTTCGACGCGACCGATACTCGCGAGCCAGCGCGGCGATTCGACAAACGACCTGCGCGCGACGAGGACGATGATTGCAGGGATCGCGCCGATCGCAAGCATCCAACGCCACGCATTGGGCCCGACCGGAATCAGAAGGTACCCGACCCCGAACGCCAGCAGTTCGCCAACGAGCCACGCCAGGGCCCAATTCACGGCCAGGATGCGGCCCCGATTTTTCGTCGGGATCACCTCCGCAATGATCGGCGACGCCAGGGCATAATCTGCGCCGATTCCGATTCCCAAGAGAAAGCGCCAAACGACGAGCTGCCACACGTTCTGAGAAAATGCCGACGCGATCGCAAAGATCACGAAAAACATGATGTCCCAACTGAAGGTGTACTTACGTCCTACGCGGTCGGCGACATATCCGAAGACAAGCGCTCCGACGACGCTTCCGGCTAGTGTCGCGGCGCCGATGAATCCGACGTCGGCGGGCGTAGCGTGGAATTGCGGCCGCAGCAATAGCAGCGCCACCGAAATGATGGTGATGTCGTAGCCGTCGAGCAAAACGCCCCCGACGGACATCCACACCATTCGCCACTTTCGCAGGCTCATTCCGGTCTCGAGACCGGCGGCGGGCCGCCCATCCGCGATCGGCGCTGTTGCCATGATCGAGGCTCCTTTCAACTCGGATTTATTGGTGCGCGAGAGTGAAAGCGACCGCTTTAAATGTGACTCGTGGCCTCGCCGGCCACGATGGAACTACTTGACCGCGCGAAAATTGCGCACCAGCGGGACCGGCCCGCGCATCCCGATGCGAAACTCGTACGCTTCCGGTCGCAAATAGCAAACGGTCGTCTCGAGTGGCTCTTCCGACGCCGTGAAGCTCGTGCGTTCCAGGATCATCACCGCGTCCGATGGCAGCAGCTCGAGTAATTGCCCCACCTCCGCGCGCGCCGGCTCGCAACGGATCGTAAGCTCTGCCGCGTGGATCGTATGCCCGAGGAACTTCTCGAGAAGCGCGTAAGCCGGATGCTCTTGAGCCTGCTCGCGTGTGAGTCGTTCCGCGTCTGGATGGAGGTACACGTAGGTCAGGGCGAGCGGCGTAGCATCGATGCGATAGAGTCGCACGACGAGCATCCCGTGACTTTGGCGTAATTTAGCGGCGAGATGAGGCTCCAGGTTGACGGGACGGAAATCGATCAGCTTCACCTCGGGGTTGAGGCCCTGATCGACGTGCGTGTCGTAGAAGCCCGCCATCGAGATGTCGTACTGGACCCTCGGCCCGGTTACGAAGGAGCCGACGCCCCGCCGGCGGACGGCGAGGCCGCGCTTCTCGAGTAAGGACATCGATTGTCGCACGGTGACGCGGCTAACGTTCCAGCGCGCCATCAGATCCGATTCGCTCGGGAGGCGGGCGTGGGGGCCATACTCGCCTTCCCGGATTTGCCGCGTTAGCTCATCGGCAAGTTGGAGATAGCGAGGTTCCGGTCCCTCGAAAATGGGCCGTTCCATCAAGACGAATAATAAGAAACAATATAAGTTAAGTCAAGTTATGTGTTCGCGCGAATGGCAGCGACATACGCGGCAACACCTACCGCGATGGGCGTAAAGTTCCGTTGGAAGCCGATCTCCTCGCGGAGACCGTGGTCAGCGAGTCGGGTCGGATATCCCATGATCTCGCCTTCGCCGCCTGGTTCGACCGTGATCCGTGACTCCGGGATCGTCTTGCGCACGGCGTCGGCGATCTGCGCGACCGTGCATCGGTCGCCGCCGGTGTTGAAAAACCGGTGGCGGGCAAAGGCCTCCTCGCGCGCGGTGATGAGCGCGCAAAACGCCGCCGCAACGTCGTCGACGTAGACCATGCTGACGAAGGCGTCACCCTCGGTGACGCGGACCGGCTTTCCGAGCGCCGGATTCGTGATGAGTTCGGAGGCGAAGGCAGTCGCACCGGATTGACGGCCTGGGCCGTAGACGACACTCGGACGCAGTCCGACGACCGTAACGCCGTACCGCTCGCGATAGAGTTCCCCAGCCATCTCCATGTAAATCTTGCCGGCGGAATAGATCGGCGCGCGCCGTGCACCCAGCCGTGGCGCGTCGTCGTTGATCTCGCCCGCATACTCGCGGTCGGAACCAAAAACGACCATCGACGACGCCGTCACGACGCGCCGAACCTTACAGAGGCGGGCGGCTTCAAAGACGTTAAGCGTTCCGATAACGTTGATCCGGCTAGCCGACAGCGGATCGTCCTCACTCGAACCGCCGAGCACCGCCGCGAGATGGACGATGACATCGACCTTCCATGCTTCCACGACCCGGATCAGCATGTGCAGTTCGTCGACGCTTCCGCGCTCGACCGCGGAGAGAAACGAAAGATCGCGCGACGCCGCCGGGACGGCGATATCGAGCGCGACGACGGTATGGCCGCCCGCGTCGAGCAAGCGCCCGATCTTCGAGCCGATCAGCCCGGTCCCGCCGGTGATCAGGACGTTCAACCCCGGACCGCCGAGCGTGCCGCAAGGTATTCGCGCTCGACCCACTTGGTGTCGGTCTCGTTCTCTAGCAGACGCTCATCGGCGAGCAGCCGCGCGTGGAACGGAATCGTCGTCGGGAGACCTTCGACGTGAAATGCTGCCAACGCGGAGCGCGCACGCGCGATCGCATCGGTTCGATTGGTTCCATGCACGATCAGCTTTGCGATCATCGAATCATAGAACGGCGGAATCGTGTAGCCCTCGAACGCGTGCGTGTCGACGCGGATGCCGGCGCCGCTCGGCGGCGACCAGCGGACGATCTTTCCCGGTGCAGGACGAAAATCGCGATCCGGATCCTCGGCGTTGATACGGCACTCGATCGCGTGACCGTCCGTGCGCACATCGCCCTGCTCGAGGCGCAACGTCTCACCGTTTGCGATCGCGAGTTGCTCGGCGACTAGGTCCAGGCCCGTCACCATCTCGGTGACGGGATGCTCGACCTGAATGCGCGTGTTCATCTCGAGGAAATAGAACGCTTCGTCCGTCGGGTCGAACACGAACTCGATCGTGCCTAGGCTTCGATAACCGATCTGGCCGGCGAGTGCAACGGCGGCGGTGGTGAGCGCCGCACGAACGCTCGAAGCGAGGACGGTCGCCGGCGCTTCTTCGAAGAGCTTCTGCGCGCGGCGCTGCAGCGTGCAGTCGCGCTCGCCGAGGTGGATCGTACGTCCCCGGCCATCGGCGAGGATCTGCACCTCGATATGGCGGACCCGCTCGAGGAAGCGCTCCGCATAAAGCGAGCCGTCACCGAACGCCGCGCGTGCTTCGGCCTCGGCTTCGGCAAAACACGAAGCTAGCTCGCCAGGCGTTGCGACGATGCGCATTCCGCGCCCGCCTCCACCGGCCGCTGCCTTGAGCAACAACGGATATCCCGCCTCGTCGCCGATACGTCGCGCCGCAGCCACGTTCTCCAAGAGCCCTTCGGAGCCGGGAACCGTCCGGACGCCTGCGCTCTTTGCGATCCGGCGCGCTGAGATCTTGTTGCCCATCTGCGCGATAGCGTCGGCGCTCGGCCCGATGAAGATGATCCCATTTTCTTCGCATAACTTCGCGAACGCCGCGTTCTCCGCGAGAAAGCCGTAGCCGGGGTGAAGGGCGTCGCAACCGCTCCCGAGCGCGGCAGTGACGAGTGCCGGAGCGTTCAAGTAGCTCTCGCTCGAGCGCGCCGGCCCGATGCAGAGTGCGCGATCGGCAAGATGCGTCCAAAGCCCATCGCGGTCGGCATTCGAATAGACGGCGACGGTCTCGACCCCGAGCGCACGGCAGCTTGCGATGATGCGAACCGCGATCTCGCCGCGATTGGCGATCAAAACCCGCCGGATCACAGCGGGTCCAGGACGATCAGCGATTGTCCGAACTCGACCATCGCCGCATTCTCGACCAAAATTGCGGCGACGCGCCCGGCCCTTGTGGCGGTGATCGTGTTCATCAGCTTCATCACTTCAATGATGCAAAGCGGATCCTCCGGCGCCACCTCCGAGCCGACTTCGTTGTACGGCGGTGCGTCCGGGGCCGAAGAGCGGTAAAACGTCCCGAGCATCGGCGCGACGACGACGAACTGCCCGGGAGCAAGCTCGATCTCGCGCGGCGGGGAGGCGACGGCTGGAGATGCGGGCGGAGGGCTCGCCGCTTGAGGCGCCGGCGCGGAAGCCGCGGCGTTCTCCATCGAAGCGACCGCGAGATGAGCGGTCACGGGAGCGCCGTGCCGGCGCACGTCGAGCTTGAAATCGCCGAGCTCGACGTGGAGCTCGTCGACGGTCGAGTTTTCGACGATCGCTAGGATCTTGCGAACGTCATCATAGCTGAGCTCAGACATAACGCCTGAAGGCTGCTCCGTTTTGCCGTCGCATCCTCCCGCACTATGGATCTTGGGTTGGAAGGCAAAATCGCATTTGTGACCGGCGCAGGGAGCGGCATTGGGCGCGCGATCGCCGAGTTGCTCGCGGCGGAAGGTGCCAAGGTCTACGTGACCGATCTCGATGAGGCCGCCGCATCCGCCGTCGCTGCGTCCCTCGTCGCAAGCGGGGGCTCCGCCGTAAGCGCCGGCCTCGACGTGGGGGAACCGAAGGCCGTTCGGGATGCGATCACGAGGATCGTCGCGCAGGATCGCCGCCTCGACATCGCCGTGAACAACGCCGGCATCTTGCGGACGGGGTCGTTGCAGGATTCGACGCTCGAGGATTGGGATGCGCTGTCGCGCATCAACGTCGCCGGCGTCTATACATGCTGCGCCGCAGCGGCGGCGGTGATGAGCACGCAACGCTACGGAAAGATCGTCAATCTCGGGTCGGTGTCGGCGTTCAAGGGTGGCGGATCGGTCGGAAGCGCCCTATACGGAGCCAGCAAGGCAGCGGTGACGGCGCTCACCAAGGGCTTCGCTCGCGAATACGGTCCTATGGGGGTCAACGTCAACGCGGTCGCGCCTGCGGTCACCGAAACGCCGATGACACGAGCGTTGCTCGACGAACCAGGGAGGCGAGAACGAATCCTCGGGACGATCCCGCTTCGTCGGCTCTCACAGATGGAAGAGGTGGCGAACCTTGTCGTCTTTCTCGTCTCTGACGTGGCCGGGTATATCAACGGCTCGACCGTGGTGATTGACGGAGGGTTAATGACCGCGTAGCATGCGTCGAGCGCGCAAGCCAGTGCCGCTGGAGATCGAGGGCGTGTTAGCACGCCACCGCTTGGACGCATCCGTTGCTGCGATTAACCGCCAAATGACCTAGTTTCCTTCGGCGGGCTCGAGCTGCGTAACGTTCGACGCACCGCGTGCGGCTGTTCCGCTGACTGCGGCAATTTTGCGAATGCAGGCCCGCTGCCTAACAATATGATAATTCATCCATCGCTCCAAACGGTCGATGCGGGGTTTTCCTGACGGCGGTGATTTCGACACCGACGCAATTCAGGGGCTCCGCGGGCACACCGGCCCGGCTCGGAGGTGGGTCCGCCTTATCCCGGCGGAAGTGGCTTCACCTTATCCCGTCGACACCGTCGCGGATGCGGTCGCCGTGGTTCACCGGACGCGGCGGCGGGCGGTCGCATGGCTCAGCCGAAACGCCAATACGGTGCTGCAGACGGCACACATAGGCGGACGAATCGGCGTGCCGGCAACGCACGAGGCGGCAGAAGGCCCGCCGCCGGCGCTGAAGCCGGAGGACAACCGCGTGCGTGAGACGTGCGCTGCGCACGACCGAGACGAAGAACATCGAGGGGTTGAGGTTGGCAGGTCGACGCCTTGGATACGCGATGGAGCGCGCGGACGCACGACCACTTTCTCGACGTCATGATTGCGCTCGAGGCGCTCTTACTGCGCGACATGATGGACGACCGCGGCGGGCTCAGTTTCTGCGCGGCGATGCGCGCCGTCCAGCTTTGGCCTGTAAGCCGCACGGACTTCACGCCGGCAAAGGTGTTCGATCTTATGCGGCGTGCGTACGACTACCGCAGCACAATATCGCACGGTGCGAGCGTCGACGGGCTTCGGACTTGTGAATCGGATCGTTCGCGCGTCGATGTTTCGGATCGTGAGTCCGATCGGAGTTGTAATCGCGCTCGTCCTCTCCACGCTGCTCGGAGATTTCGCACTTCCAGGCGTCGTAATCTGGCGGGTGTGGCGCGTCGTCGTTGCCATAAGCCACTTTCACAAGCACAGCCGCGTCGTTACCGATCCGCGATCTCGGCATGAGACGTCGCCTAGGCATCGCGCTCGTCTCTGTCTTTTTCGCCACGAGTTGGCAGCAGGCGGCGGCGTCTACGGCCTCGGGCGCGTATGATGTCAATGCGACTGCAAGCGCGGTATGCACGCTCGGTTACGCACGGCGCCATCGAAAGGTCCCGTATCGGATTCGTGATCGCGTTTATAATGCGTACGGCCTCGCACGCGGACACCGACGCGGGTACGTAATCGATCATCTCATACCACTCGAGCTCGGCGGGGCGAATGCGATCGCGAATCTCTGGCCGCAGCCGCGGCCCGAGTCAAAGCGCAAAGACCGGGACGAAGGCCGCTTACACGATCAAGTCTGCAACGGCGAGATTACGCTGGCCGGTGCGCGCGCGGAAATGATCCGTCTCTGGCGTCGATAAATCGGGGCACGGACAGCGACGATAACCGGTTACACTCGAGGTCGTATCCGGTTGGCTTAAAGCACCCCCGTGACTTAGCTCAGGTCAGCGTTCGTTGATCTTTAAAGAGCGGCCACCAACGTCGTAACGGGCGAGAACGCGAGCGCGAAGGAACGCACGATCGCTCGCCGCGAGAGCGTCAAGAGCCACGAGAATTTCGGCCATGGTCGTCGGCAAGCCCGACGTTCCGAGCGATGTCCCACAAGCGGGACATCGAAATTCCTTCACCGACTCACCTAACTATAAAAAAATAAGAAGTGCAAACGCTCTGGCGTCGATCCCTACAATCCTAGATAACGGCCGACACTTCGGCGTTCGCCTCGAGCATGAGTGACCAATTGCTCGATACCACGGAAAGACAACTCGTGATAACGTCCGTGTTCGAGGATCTCGCGATCGCTCATTCCCGAAAGTGCTGCTTTGGGCGAGTGATCCGACGCGAACGCTATGGCTCGAAAGGCGGCGCGGATCCAAGCCGGTTGCCACGAGCCGTCGATCGATAACGCCTCGGATGCGGGAATTAGCGAGTGGAGTGATCCTGAGATCTCCGTTCGGGAGGGTTCCACGCCAGAGCGGCCCGCTTGTCGCGTTCAAACGGCGCATCCAGGCATCAAGCGCACGTACGGGGCACGTCGGCAACCAAGTCCCGCGAAAGATTTTCACGATTCGCCGATCGACGGTGCCCGTGTCGCGCGAATCGCGAGTCACGTAGATGAGCGCGCCGTCCTCATGCGGTTCGATCAGTTCGATGCGCATCGATTCGAGTTCACAAGCTTTGAGAGCGCCGGCATATGCGATAAGAATGAGCGCCTTGTCTCGCAACGATTCCAGATAGGCAACCGTATCGACGTACGGCGAACGCGCCCGCTCGTCCGCAATGATGGTGTCGAGGTGTTCGGCTACGATCCGCATCCCGCTTTTGACGACCGCGAGCGTCGGACGATCGGCGCGTTCGATTTCTTTGCGTAGGGATCTCCTTAGCCGCCCGATTGCGTCGTGATTGTCGGCGACGAGCGGTTCGCTCGCATCGCGATGCGCAGCGGCAATACTCGAGAGCTTCCTCAGAACCTTTCGTGGCTTACTGCCATCCGTAATGAGCTGCTTTCCATAGCGCGCAATGACTGACGGCGTGGACGGTAGCGATGGAGCACCAACAGACGTACACCATGAAACGAATTGCTCAAAGTCAGCTTGATATGGACCTTCAAGATTGGAGATAAGTTGGGGAGCAGAAAGCGCTTCGAGCGTTAGTTGTTCCGGCATTCGCATCTCACTAAGTATATCGAACATGCATGCATGATCAAATATCAATAGGCGATAATCCCAGCCGCCGCGTAGTTCACCGTCGGCCGCTATCGATGCGCGTGTGCCCACGCGCGCACGACGGAAAGGGGGAGAACGGTTCGTCCAAACGGGTGCCCGGGATTATCGCCTACTGGGATGGATCAACACGAACGTCAAGGCGAGGAAATCTATATGCGCCGTGCATGTCGTCCCTTACGTTTTGAAACGGGCAACGAGCGTGCCGGGGGTAATTGAGGAGCCCGATCGCGGACACATTGCAGAATTCTCAATCTCGTCTCATTCGGCGGCAAGCAAGCCGCGCATGCGGAGCAAGGCTCTACATCATGAAATTCCGATTCTCTGACCCTACCCAACTAGTAGCAACTAGAGAAGATTCGGCCTGAATGTTGAACGTCACCTTTGAAAAGCCTAGCTATTTCGGCGGGCCCACGCTGCACCGTCAGAATCGGCGGCGCTCGATCGCTGCTGCTGCGCCGCAATCGCAGCTAAGCGCGCCTGCGTGCCTTGCAGATCAGCGAGCACCGTGTGATCGATACGGTCGGCACGGCCGTATTCGGCCTCGAACGCGCGGATGTGTTCGTCGCGTTGATTGCGCGCGGCATGGTAGAGCTCGAGCTCGCGCGCCTTGAGGAGCTCGTTCGCTTGCGCACGGGTGATCTGGCGCGCGGGCAGCACTTGGGGCACCGTTGCGAGCGGCGACGGGCCATTAGACTTGGCTTTACGAGGCGTAGTGAAATCTCCATCGGACAGTGATGGTAGGAGCCCATCATCAGGCGCAGCATCACTGCGCGACGCCGACCGAGCCGGCGTTTCGGGCTATGCGCAGGCGAAAATCTGCGCCACGATCTCGTGCATCGCGGGATCGCACGTCCGCAAGCGCTCGCGTGTGGCGGCAGGCCAAGGCGACACGGCGTCGTTGAAGACGCCAGCGTATGCGCGGACCGATTCGGCGAAGTACTCGTCGAGGCCGGTTGCCGCGTACGGCGTCACGAACGCACGCGCGGCCGCGTACGCCGCGCGAATGTGCGGATCGAAGCCGCTCCGATAAACGCCGCCGCCGAGTGCGCAATCGATCGCGTGCGCAACTTCATGACCGATCGTCATCGCACTGAGCGAACGGAGGTAAACCGTTCGTTCTTCCACGACGAATAACCCGGCTGGTGGCACCGGCCACGCATCGACGTCGACGCCGAGCCGTCGCAGTGCCTTCGACGCATCGCGATATCCTTCGCGTGCGCGGAGCGGCCGCACGGAACAACGGTTCTCAACAAGCTGCTCGAGCAAGACAGTGGGATATGCGCCGACGTGCGGCGCGATCGTAGCTCGAGCGCTCTTGCTCGCACCGACGATGAGCATGGATACGACGTCGCCGTGTCGCGACGAAATAAAGCTCGACATAGGGAGCCCCCAAAACGAAGCAGCGGCGCCGTTCAAAGCGCCGCTGCGGTGTGCAGGTGCGAGCCGCGCTTACGCGGCGCCGTTACGACGTCGGGAACCGCGTCGCGCGCGATCCTCGAACGCCGAGGCATCGAAGATATCCGACGGCACGTCGGCCGGGATGTCCTCGAGCGGATGCGTTCCGAGCAGCCGCCGTACGGTGTAGCCCGCGCTCAGGAGCTGTGAGGCCTCATCGCGCGAGAATTGCGCGAAGTCCGGGAGCGTTACGCCGGGATCGAAATCCCACGCCTGCGCGCCCGTCCCGTCTAGTGCGATCGCGAGCAGCGTTTCGAGCTGTGCTGCACTCGGACGCGTCGTCCGGTAGAGTTCACATACTGCGTTCGCATGATCGCCAGAGTCGGTGAACATCCACGCGTTGGTGACCGGATTCCACACACCACCGTGTGCCTTCATCGCCTTGCGGCAGAACTTCGTGCGGTCATCGCTGACTGTGTAGAGCTTCGTCATTGGTTTAAACCCATCTCCGCCCGAGGCGGTCGCTGTTGATGGGTTTGTTAAAGCCGCGGCCACGAAGCAACGGCGCAGCGAACAAGGGCGGCGTAGCCGAACGTGGACCGGAACGAAGTGAGAGGACCGGTAGTGTCCCTAGCGTTTCGTCGTGGCCGCGGCTAGGAGCCCATATATCAACAGCGATCGGCTCGGGCGAAAGTTAATAAACCATGCCGAGGCGCAGCATCGAAAGATGCCACGATCGTTCTCCCGGCTGGACTCTTCGACCAATTGCATTTTTTCGCGGCGGACAATCGTCGGCGGCGCTCCGGTCCGGTCAAAACCTCGGCTCGAGGGGCGTTAATCATAGTCGTATTTATAGGCGTATGCCTATGCCGTCAGGCTATACCGCGTGTCCGGTTGAAACGGGACCGCTCCACCCGGCGACTTTTGCGAATTTACCGGCCGACGTTTCCGCAGTGGAGCGAGGGTTTGGTTCACGCCGCTATTTTGGGACAGCGTGAGCTTCGCGAATCTTCGATCCAGGCGCGACTACCTTCCCGTCTTTGGCGAGCGCAAATAACGGAGCGCGAGCTCCCGGGTGCTGATGAGCAAATAGTTCTGGGTGGGGAAACGGTTTGAAAGCCACTTTGCGCGCGGCTGCGCTCAAGGCGAGCTTTCAGGTTCGTTGAGCCCGGGACAATTGTGCGGAGCTCAGGCGGGGGTTTCGTGCTGTCGCGCACGACGAGTTCGACGCCGACGTCGATCCCGTCGAGCAAAGACTCGTTCCGCAAACGCCCCAACAAATAGTCGGCCGCGCGGCGTCCGATCTCGTCCGCACGTACCCGGATAGTCGTAAGCGACGGGACGACATACGATGCCGTTTCGACGTCGTCGAATCCCGCAATTGACAGGTCGTCCGGGACGCCCAAGCCTCGCGTCCGACATGCGGCAAGAGCGCCGATGGCGAGCACATCATTCCCGCATATCACCGCGGTGGGGCGCATGGGTGCGTTGAGCAGGGCAGCCATCGCGGCACGCCCCTCGGCCATCGCATACGAACGTTCAAGGAGAAACTCGGGATCGAGCGTCAGACTGTGCGCCGAAAGCGCATCCTGCACGCCGGCCACCCGATCGAACGCACGGTCGTTCCCGCGACGAATGCCCGCGATATTCGTCTCGATCTAAAGTCGAATGCCGGAAAAACAACCTTTTTACGACTGGTGCGAGCTTCGGATGTGGTCTTCGAAGGGTTTCGGCCGGGCGTAATGGAGCGTCTCGGACTCGCATATGAGACACTTCGCCTGGAGAACCCTCGTGTGGTTTATTGCGCACTTACGGGTTATGGTCACGACGGACCGTACCGCGATGCCCCGGGACACGACATCAATTACTGCGCGCTCGCCGGCGTCGTCGACGGTACCGGAAACTCCGAGACGCCCGCGCTTTCAAATTTTGCATTGAGCGATCTCCTTGGCGGGACACTCTGTGCGATGATGGGAATCCTCGCCGCGCTTCTCGACGCTCAGCGAACCGGATGCGGCCGTTTCGTAGACGTCGCGATATCGGACGGCGTTCTCGCACATAGTATCCTTGGACTCTCAAACTTTCTCCGCGACGGCGCGATGGCGGCGCGCGGAACCGGAAGTCACACGGGCGGTCATGCGCGTTACGGCCTCTACCGAACGGCAGACGACCGTTTCGTCGCTGTCGGGGCAAGGGAGAGGCAATTCTGGAACACAGTCTGCGCCATTATAGGTCGATCGGAACTGGGCGAGGACTACGGCGCGCTTCCGGAACGCGACGCGATCGTCCGCAATGAGCTTTCAATCGAATTCCGCAAGCATCCCCTTTCCTACTGGATGCGTGCATTTCATGGGCAGAATGCTTGCGTAACACCCGTGTTGACGCTTCCCGAAGCTCTCGCGGATGAGCACTTTCGCGCGCGCGGAATGGTCTTCCAAGACGAACAGGGGCTTCCGTCGTTCGCGTTTCCGGTGAAGATGAGCAATTTCGCATTCGAAGTCGGGCGCGAGTCACCGAAACCCGGCGAGCACACGATTGCGGTTCTCCGCGACTTCGGATTCAGTGGTGAAGAGATCGCTCGGCTGGAGGCTCAACATGTCGTTTAATGCCGCCTGATATAATGAACGAGCAAAACATGACGCCAAACGTATCGATTGAAAGTGTCAGGCAGATTCTCTTTGAGGACCATCACGTCGTCGGCCGCCCAGTTCTCGAAGGGCTCATGGCCTTACCGTCGTCCGACGTCGGCGAGTTGCTCGTGCTCGCGAATGAGGTACGAGAACGATTTTACGGCAATCGGACGGCCGTGGAAGTCTTATACAACGCGAAGCGGGGCGGTTGCTCGGAAGATTGCAGTTTTTGTTCTCAGGCCGCCCGGTTCGCGAGCGGTGTCGAACCCGAGATCTTAAGTAGCATTGAGAATTTCCTCGACGCGGCACGTGGCGCTCACGCGCGTGGAGCCGGCGAATTCTGCATCGTTGTTGCCGTTCGAGGCCCCTCCGACCGACTGATCGCGCGCGTCATCGATGCGACCAAGCGAATTAAAGCGGAACTACCACTCAAGGTGCCCGTGTCTCTCGGGATTCTGGAAGACCGGCACCTGCCTCCACTCGTAGAGGCCGGCGTCGACAAAGTAAACCACAATATTGAAACTTCGCGTCGGTTCTTTCCCTCCGTCTGCAACACGCACTCGTTCGACGAACGGTGGGCAACCTGCGAGCGGATCAAACGGTCGGGTCTCGAGCTGTGCTGTGGCGGGATCATCGGGATGGGGGAAACGATCGTCGATCGCCTGGATCTGCTCTGCGCGCTTCAGGAACTCGAGCCCAACGAGGTGCCGATCAACTTTCTGAACCCCAGGCCTGGGACGCCATTCGCAGATCGCCCGCTACTTGAACCGGTCGAAGCGTTACGCTTTGTCGCGGTTGCACGAATTGCCATGCCACGTGCGCTCATTCGATTCGCGGGCGGGCCGCGAAATTACGCTTCAAGGACTGCAAGACCTAGGTATGATGAGCGGCGCAAGTGGACTCGTCCTCGGGGACTATCTCACGACCGAAGGGCGGAACGACAACGCGGACTTTGATATGCTGAACCGTCTTGGCCTCGAGGTCGCATCGTAGGGTTGCGCTTCCGAGTATATGACCTCGAACGGGTTACATCAACGAACGACGAGGCGAAGATGTTGGCTCGGTCGGGGACGCCGCACGGAACCGTTGTGAGTGCGAAGTCCCAGAGCGCTGGGCGCGGCCGTCACGGCCGGCAATGGGTGAGCCCAGAGGGAAACCTGTACGCCTCGCTGATCGTGCGCTTCGATCTTCCTCTAGCGCGAGCTCGCGAGCTTGGATTTCTCGCGGCGCTCAGCGTGGCGGACGTAGCCCAAGCGTATCTGCCGGCCACGAAGCGCGTGCGCGTCAAATGGCCGAACGACGTCCTAGTCGACGGACAAAAACTCGCCGGCATTCTCGTCGAAGGGGAGCGCTGTCAAAAGCGAGCCTGGTGGGCGGTCGTCGGCATCGGCGTCAATGTCCTCGAAGCACCCTTCGGTCTACCGTACCCAGCCACTTCGCTTAGGAAGGAAGGGGCCGGCGAAGCGGGCGCGCCCGAGGTCCTTTCGAGATTGCTCGACTCGCTCGGTGCGCGGCTTGACGGCTGGGCAACGGAGGGGTTTGCGCCGATACGGAGCGGGTGGCTCGAAAGGGCGCATGAGCTCGGCGGGATTGTCCGGGTCTGCATCGGAGAGCGAACAATCGTGGGAAAGGCGGTCGATTTCGACTCCGCGGGCGCCCTGATCGTTGAAGCGGCAGATGGGTCGCCATCGAGTAATGGGCGGGGAACTATCGGAAAGCGCGCTTGCAGAATAACCAGGTTGCGTCGCAATGTTAACGACGGGCTAAAAGTGACCCACCTTATCCGGAATCGCCGGTCGAATTCTGACCCACCGGAGTCTTCGTCTTAGATGCCAGCAACCCGATACCCGCCCGCCGCCGTTCATGCAGTCGGTAGCGATCGCCGGAGATCATGGCGACGTGTGCGTGATGGAGCAGTCGATCGAGCATAGCAGCCGTCATCGTTGCGTCGCCAGCGAAAGCGGTATCCCATTGCGCGAATGGATCGTGTCTCCCTCACCCGTTCGCTTCGCACATGTCCTCGTATGTCATCAAAAAAGTCAGCGCGGCGGTTGAAAGCCGCTTCCATGCCTCGGCGGCCACCCAAAGCGGCCAGGTGTGGCCACTTGAAAACCGGCCAGAGTCGGTGGCGACTTTGAAAAAGCGGCCAGGCCTAAGGTCGAAGTCGGCTCGGACCTCCGGCGACCGCGAAAGCGCCGCCATGAACGAGCTGAGCGTGAGCGAGCGAGACACGATAGTTGGGTTACTGCGCGTTGGCTGGAGCGGGCGGCGGATCGAGCGCGAGACTGGGCACCGCCGGGAGACGATCGCGCGCTACGGCCGCGAGGCCGGGGTGCTGCTTTCAAAACCGGCCACCCCTATCAAAGCGGCCCGACTCGACTGTGTCCACGGACGGGTGTGAAATCGGTTAGCCGTAGAGCGGCATGAGGAAGTCTGGGTTCATATACCGCCGCTCCGTCTGCCAATCCTCGGTTTGCTCAGCGAGCACCAGCGTGATGAGCCTGAGCGCCGATGTGATCGTTGGAAAGATGCCGACCAGTCGAGTTCGCCGGCGAATGTCGCGGTTGAGGTGTTCGATCGGATTGGTGCTCGCGAGCTTGCGCGAGTGCGGCCGGGGAAACGCAAGATAGCTCAGTGCATCGGGGATACCATCTTCGAGAATTTGCATCGCCCGCGCACTCGATCGCCGATTGGTTACGACGACGTCAGCTGCGCGTCGTTCGGCGAGCTCACGCGTGGGCTGCGCGAAGATACTCGAAAGATCAGCGCCGACGGCCGCTTTGTTCTTCTGGGAGACGTGAGCAAGAACGTTGCGCATCAAGTGCACCTTGCAGCGCTGCCACGTCGTCCCCGTCAATACGCTAGCGATCGCTGCTTTGAGCCCTGCATGCGCGTCGCTGACAACGAGCTTCACGCCGTGCAGTCCTCGAACAACGAGTGCACGCAAGAACGTGGTCCAGCTATCGGTCGACTCGCTCGCACGCGCGTCGTCGGCCCAAGCATCGAGTACGCCCTACGCATCATCACGATACGCCTCATCGAGGAGACGGAGGATTGGTCGACCGAGCGCCGGTACATGGATCCCGATCTACTCGCGTCGCTCGCGGTTCAAGAATCAAGTACTTCAGTGCCTAAGCGTCGATAGCTTTTACACCCGTCCGCGGAACGCAGCCGCTCTTCCAACGACCATGGCGCTTAATCATTCGATCGGGCTTCTTCGCCCGGGCAGCCGCGGTTGCAAAGCCGCGCCGCAAGCTGTGGCCTGCGACGGTATCTGGGTGAATGCCGGCAGTCTTGCAGCGGCGCTTCACGACGTGCGCCACCATGCGGTCACCAAGCGGCGCAGTGCGCAGGCCGCCTTGCGGCGTCATTCCGATGAAAAGTGGTCCCGCGACGAGCTCGGCCGCGACGAGCCAAGCCCGCAGCGCTCGCACGGGGCACGTCGTCGGCTCGCTACCATACGCCACCGCGATCGTCTCAAGCCGCCCTTCTTGGTTCGTCTTCGGCGCCGTAGCGTGAGCACGAGCCCTTCTTCTTCGAACCGCACGTCCTTTACGCGTAGCGCCACGAGCTCGCTGCGCCGCAGCGCCGCCGCAAACCCAAGCAATAGCATCGCGCGATCGCGGCGATCGAGCAGCGAGGCGCCGAGTGGCGCGACCATGCGTCGCAGATCGTCGACGAGCAGCGCCGCCTTTTGGTGCGGAGCGGTGCCCTTCTCGCGCCGGATCCCAGCGAGGGTGCGCTTGACCATGCCGTGTTCGGTCGGCGACTCGAAGCCAGCGTCGCGGTGGGCGACGGCGATCGCGGCGAGCTTGCGGCCGATGGTAGCTGGGCGATCGGTCAGCGTCAAATCCGCGAGGTACGCGGCGAGGGTCTGAGGTTCGGCCGGCAATGCCGTGACGGCTCGCGCCTTGCACCAGATCTGAAACGCCGCCAAATCGCGGGCGTAACTGCGCCGCGTGCTCTCGGAAAGGGAGCGCTCAGCTCGGTGGTTCCATTCAGGTCGGCGTCGTTGGAACCGCTCCTTTCCTGGTCGGCTGGGACAAGGGGGTCAATGGAAAATCATCGGCAGCAGTTCTAACATGGACATGTGGCTAAGCGCCGTCGATCCGAAACTTCGCACGCTTAGGGACTTCAAAGCGGGTCAACAGATCGGGCTGCCAGCATCGGATTCGATTGAGGCGCTGGCCTTGCAAAAGGGCGCGGAGGACCAACTGGGTAACGCCCATGCGCTCGACGTCAGCATGCTCGCGATCAGTCATCCGCTTGGCGAGCAGTCACTTTTTACCGGTCAACTGGCCGGTCATCTCACAGCACCGCCGTTCCAATTCCAAGAAGTCGATCGGGGAGCGCACGTTGTGTTCAGCAGCAAGGACGCGTTTGGAGAAAGCACCTTCAATGCGGCGGCGATGACCACAGCGTTCTACGAGCAATACCCCGACTTCGCGAAGGCGTTTTTGAACTACATGATGCGAGCCGACCAGTTGATCGCACGCGATTCAGCGACGGCCGGCAAGATCGTTGCGGAGGCTGAGGGTAGGCCTCAAGATGCCTCAAAATATAAAGCGTGGATGACGCATGCGGGCGACTCATACACGGTTGTGCCGAGCGGCTTTTTCAAGTACGCCGCGTTCATGCGCAAGATCGGTATCATCACGAAGGTTCCGTCCAACGTTAAAGATATCGAGTTACCGCCTTTGCAGAGCCGTAGCGGCAGTTAACCTCCCGTGCATGCACGGCTCTAAAAATGCGCGCGGTTCGTTTTCATGATTTCGGCCCACCGGCCGTCCTGCGTCTTGAGGAGGTGCCGACACCAAGCGCGGTTGCCGGCGAGCTAATCGTCAAAGTCGGCGCTGCCGCCGTTAACCACCTTGACCTCGACGTCCGAAGCGGTACGTTGCGATGGTCGGTCAGGCTGCCGCATATTCCCGGGACGGAATTCGCAGGGGAGGTAGCAGCTACGGCGGCACCTTGCGATTTCGCCGTCGGAGACCGCGTCGTTGCATACGAAGGGACCTGCGGCAGCTGCGCGTTCTGCCTCTCCGGCCGGGAGAATCTTTGCTACGCAGCGACGCATATAGGGCTCACGCTCGCCGGCGCATATGCGGAGTATGTCGTCGCGCCGGCGCGGTGCTTCGTGCGGCTGCCCGATGCAGTGCCGTTTGAAACCGCAGCCGTCGCGCAGCTGAGTTTCGGTACGGCTTGGCACATGCTAATGACGCGGGGCCACCTCCAGCGCGGGGAGACGGTGCTCATCAACGCGGCCGCAAGTGCCGTCGGGACGGCGGCGATACAGATCGCTCAGCTTGCGGGCGCACACATCATCGCGAGCGCCGGAAGCGCTACGAAACTGCACTCTTTGCGCGCGCTCGGCGCGGACCATGTCGTCAATTACACGACGGAAGATCTTGTTGCGCAGGTTATGGCAATTACGGAGGGTCGAGGCGCCGATCTCGTATTCGAGCACGTTGGCGGGCAGCTTTTCGCGCAGGTTATGCGCCTGCTCGCTCGCGGCGGGCGAATCGTGACCTGCGGCGCGCATGCAGGCGAGGTCGTCGCGCTCGATCTCATTCCGTTTTTCAGGCGCGAGTTTTCGCTCATCGGTTGTCGGCGCTGCACGACGGCAGAGCTTGCGCATGTCCTCGTCTTGCTCGCGCAAGGTGTCCTCAGGCCGTCATCGATCGAATTTTGCCTCTCGCACAAGCTCAAGAGGCGCACGAAATCCTCGAGGCACGCCAAAACGTCGGGAAAATTTTGCTCGCGCCCTAAGCTCGGTTTTTTCACGATGCCGCGGAAAACGTCGCCCGGCCAGAGAATTACTTTTCATGACTGTAACGCTTGAGTCTCGAGTCACTCTGCCTTCGTTTTCCGAGCGACTGCTCGAGCTGTTCTTCGAGTACCCTGCCGACCGGATAACCGAGTCGGCTCGTAAAGCCGTTCTGCTCTGCATCGAAGACACGCTCGGAGTCTCGCTCGCAGCTTCGGCACTTCGCGTCGGTACCGCGGGCGTGACCGTAGCTCTCGAGGATGGCGGCGCCGGGGAGGCGGCAATCTGGGGAACGAGTTCGGGAGCGCGGGCAGCGGACGCATGTCTGGCTAACGGCATGCTCGCGCACGCGCTCGATTACGACGACACGCATCCGGCCGCAATCATGCATGCCAGCGCGGCGAATATTCCCGTCGCTCTGGCTATCGGAGAGGCGACCGGCGCTTGCGCTTCGGACATTTTGTCTGCGGCAATTCTCGGTTATGAAATATCGGCGCGATTGGGGCGGCTCGGGCCTGGGCCGTTCCAAGATCACGGCTTCCAATCGACGGCCGTGTTAGGGACCTTCGCAGCGACCTTCATTGCCGCTCGTTTGATGAAGGTAGGACCGCGCGTTGCCGCACAGGCAATGGGCGTAGCGGGTAGTATGGCGTCGGGCTTGATGGCTTATCTTGCGGACGCTACGGACGTGAAACAGATGCATCCGGGGTGGTCCGCGCATTCCGGTGTCAAAGCCGTGCAGCTTGCACGGGCCGGCTTAACCGGCCCGGCAACGGTCTTTGAAGGAAAATTTGGCGTCTTTCGTTCGTTTGCGAAACTCGACATCGATCCAGAATCGGTCTTGTCGTTTTCGGGCGAGCGTTTCGAAGTCGAAGAAATGGCTCCCAAACCATATCCGGCGTGCTTGTGCGCGCATCCGATCGTTCAAGCGGTATTGGAACTGCGCGCCCGCGGCGTTCTATCGCCCGAACGCACCGACGCCGTGGAAAACATTCACTGCGAGGTTCCCGAGTGGTACGTGAACCTCATATTCGATCCACTCGAGCAGAAGGCCGCCGCGCGAAACGCGTATGAAGGTCGGTTCAGCGGCCCGTATTGCATCGCTCGCTCGATTCTCGATGGAACGCTCGAGGTGCAAAGCTTCTCGCGCGAAAAGCTTGCCGACGAACGCATCGCGCAAATCGCTCGAAAGGTTACGTACCAGGTTCGAACATTTCGCGAGTTCCCGGAAACGTTTCCCGCGCTGGTGCGCGTTCGGTTGCGCGACGGCTCAACGCACGAAGCGTTCGTTCCGAACAATCTCGGATCGGTAAAGAACCCGCTCGGCGCCGAGGGCATTGGTAAAAAATATCGGGCAAATGCGGATTTCGCACTTGGAGCCCGCAGTGCGATAAGGCTTCAGTCTGCGATACGTGGGCTCGAGACAAGTACCTCAATCGACGAGTTCTGGCGCGTTCTCAGATCAGCGGTCGTCCGGCCCGGATGTGGTGCGCGCTAGTCTTATACGGCGGCGTAAGACGGCGCTTTGAGCGCCGTTCGGTCGCGATAGCGGTCTAAAGCGCTGCCTTAGCGGCCAGGCATAATGCGAAAAGTTGCCGCTCTGCTTCGATATCGGCATCTAACTCACGCCGGAACGAACGCATCGTCGCTTTTTTGGCAGCCTTGACCGCAAATGGAGCCAGCTTTGCAATGGCGTTTGCGATCGATTTCGCCTCTGCTAGAAGGTTACCGTTCTCGACGACGCGGCTGATCAAGCCGATACTCAGTGCGGTCTGCGCATTGAGAGACCTGCCGGTTAGAATCATATCCATGCTCCAAGCTAGCCCGACCAGTCGCGGCAAGCGCTGAGTTCCGCCGCTGCCCGGCACGACGCCGTGTCGAAGCTCCGGAAGTCCGAAGCTCGCATTTTCAGCCGCGATGCGGATCGCACACGCCATTGCCACCTCAAGGCCCGCGCCGAGAACATGTCCGTGCAGCGCGGCGATAACAGGCTTGTCCATGTCCTCGATCATGCGTGGTAATTGGCGCCGCAACGTTGCGCCCGGGTTCATTTCGGAAGCCCAGGTACGCGTACCGAGTTCGCTCAAGTCGGCGCCGGCGCAAAACGCGCGCTCTCCCTCAGCGCGAAGAATGACGCTCGAGATCGCGTCGTCCTCGTCGGCTCGTTAAAGGTACTCAAGAAGCGCCTCGCGCATCGCCGGCGTCAGCGCATTCATCTTTTCAGGACGATTCAACGTGAGGATGGCGGCCCTATCCTCGATCGCAAAGGTCACGGCTTGCTCCATCGTCACGTTCTTCTCCTCGCGGTATCTGCGCTTGCCAACATCGCTACTTTAATTTCGCCGAGGGCCGCTTTGCCTGACGCAGTCCGCGGAATTTCTTCGAGCACGATCATACGGCGCGGCTGCTTGTAGCCCGCGAGCTGCGTGTTGCAGTGGCTACGCACGGCATCGATGATTGCTCGAGCCTCGTGCAAGTCCGCCGGAACGATTGCGGCCGCGGGGACCTCGCCCCAGCGCTCGTCCTCGATGCCAAGCACAACAACATCCCGAACGAGCGGATGAGTTTGACCACGCCTGTCCTTTATGGTACTCGACGGATGCAAGGAGCGCGTCTTGCGACGCGATTTCCCGACCGGTTGGCCACAGCGCGAGTACCTTGCTGCGCTCGCTCAGGAAATAGTCCCAATCCCAACGCGCGTTATCTACGGAATAGCTATGTCGTAGCACGTCATGCTCCCTGAGCGAAGGTGATCGATGGAATCGCTGTACGGTACGTGGCGCGCATGCACGTTAATGCGTCGCGCCGAGCAAGGCTTGCATTTCTTGCTGTTTGGCCTGGATGAAGGCAGGCATGTCCTTACTCGAAACATAGCTTTCCGGATCGGACCAATTCGATTTCAAGAACTGCTGATATTCCGGCGTCTTGTATAGACGTGCGAGTGCATCGGACAAAAAGCGAATCTTGCTGGGATCGGTGCCCGCCTTGACGACGATGGAACGCCACTCTGCGAGCGACACATTGTACCCGAGCTCGAGCGCGGTCGGTGCGTTGCCCATTTCCGGAACTCGCTTCGGGCTCAGCACCAGCAGCGGACAAATCTGCCCCGACTCGACGTACCGTCTCACATTCCCATCGGGGTCGCACATGACGTCGACCTGATTTCCAATTAGTGCCGCATAGCGTTCGCCCGGATTAGGATAAGGTATGCGGCGAATACGGGACGCTCAAGCGCGGGTTCGCGGCCCGCGAGCGTCGACGCGAACGTCAGCGTTCGCTAGCGCCGGCGCCCGTCTCCGCGTCGCGGTGGAAGCGTGGAAGGCCGACCTGCCCACCAGGCTAACCTACGCTCTCACGTAACTTGCCGGGAAATCGGCGTCTTCTCATGCTGCGTAAAGAGCAAAGCCCCGATGATGAGACCCAGGACGCTCCCGGCCAAACCGATGAAGACGGCTTCACCGCCTCCGGGGTGCGTCACACTCCAACCGATATTTGCCAGCATCCCGAGCAGAACCGCGCAG
>JAABUQ010003475.1_pt1 | contig 28830 bp, 25 predicted proteins | sample 5560001 | NCBI WGS metagenome assembly JAABUQ01 (sample SAMN10711888, study PRJNA513371) | rock metagenome | isolation source: Antarctica rocks | place: Antarctica: Victoria Land, Finger Mt nord | collected 2015-12-18 | reverse complement strand
GTTCTAGTTGCTCCCGTTCTGTCTCGGTCAGTCGCAAGGGCGTTGGAGCTAATCTAGGCATGGTTCTATCCTCATAATCCCACCTTGCCTAAATGGTAGCTCTATTCCCGCTAAAGTCTACTAGTATCTTGTGGCTCAGGAAGACCAAGCAATTAACCCTCAGCTTGAGCGCTTTATGGCAAAACGCATCGGTGCGAAAACGACCGAGATCAAATCAAGCCATGTGCCCTTGCTCTCCCATCCCGATCAAGTTGCCAAACTGATCGAAGCGGCTGCAACTGCCGTTGTGAAGTAAACGTCACTACACCGTGACGGCTGTGCAGAATCCGCTCTCCTCCGAGCGAGGTTCTTAGAGCGGACCGAAACCTAGAATCCACGTTGCACTAGATCAGTGATCGCACCCAAGATCACCAAAAGCCAATAGAAACCCGAAGTTGACAGCAGACAACACTTTGCAAACTTTTGCCCTGTATTGAGCAACAAAACTGCTCTAGTCAGTGGCTCTACAGGGGGAATTGGACTCGTGATCGCGTCTAGTTGCTCCCAGCGTTAGAAGGAGCTGAATTTTCTTCAGGAAATATTGCTCAAAATGAAAAACCAAGCATCAAATTTTGTTTTTGACCAAGAACGCGCTTCTAACTATGACAAGCGATTCGCTAAATTGGCTCCGATGCGCGATGCACTTGATTTGCTGATCCGCATGGTGCTTTCTGAACTTCCTGACGACGCACGAATTCTCTGCGTCGGTGTGGGAACTGGCTCGGAATTGATTCACCTCGCTCAACATTTTCCGCAGTGGCAGTTCACTGCGGTGGAACCCGCGGCACCAATGCTAAACATCTGCCGACAGCGAGCTGAGGAGTCTGGTATCACATCACGTTGCACTTTTCACGAAGGCTATCTCGATTCCCTTCCCTCATCGGACGCTTTCCATGCAGCAACCTGCATTTTGGTTTCTCATTTCATGATGCAGCTAGAAGAGCGGCGCAACTTTTTCCGTCAAATCAGCGCACGACTTCGCCCTAATGGATATTTGGTGAGTTCTGATTTGGCTTCCGATATGTCTACTCCAGCTTATAAAAGCATTTTGGAAGTTTCGCTGCGGACGCTTCAATACTCTGAAATACCTGCTGGGGAAATCGAAAAGATTATCAGCTCATACGGGCAGGATATCGCCGTGCTACCGCCGCAGGAAGTTGAGTCAATCATTGCATCGAGCGGGTTTGATACACCTGTATTGTTTTTCCAGACCCTTCTCATTCACGCCTGGTATGCTAAGCGAACACGTGAGCTAAAAGTTATCAACATCGGTTTGAAAGACATAAGAGTAGTAAAAAGTGAACCTCATTCGTCAAAAACTTACCCACGAACATATCTCTAATCCCGTAAAGTAGACGGTTCGGGGGAAAACAAATTGATGCTCGAATCACCCCTGAATTAGCAAAGAAATACTTGCAATTTGCTTAGCCGAGTAATTATGAAGTATTTTTCAATCAAGCCGCTTCCTAACTGGCTAAAGCTTAAACATTACGAAGAGGTGGACAATGGAAAAAGTAGAAGTTGCTCCTCAAGAGAGGATGTTCAATCTGATTGGTGGATTTTGGATTGCTCGATCAATTTATCTCGCTGCCAAACTTGGTGTTGCAGATTGGTTTGATGATCAGCCTAAAACCATTGCACAATTGGCGCAGCAAGCGGCTTGTGATCCAGGAGCGCTCTACCGACTGATGCGCGCCCTCGCCAGTGTGGGCATCTTTACCGAAGTTTCAGATTAGTGCTTTGCGCTCACACCGTTAGCGACCACGCTTCAGAGTGATAGTCCTGACTCAATGCGCTATTTTGCGATCACACAGATGGGATACGACCACTCTTTGGGCTGGAGGCATGGCTTACATAGTTTGAAAACAGGCGAGGTGACTTTTGATGCTGTCGCAGGCATGTCGATTTGGGATCACTATGCTCAACATCCCGAAGATGCTCACATATTCTCGCAGTCGATGACCAGTGTAGGAACTGCGACCGCACTAGCGGTTGCTGCAAGCTATGAGTTTTCTGGAATGAATACAATCGTCGATGTGGGGGGAGCGCAAGGCAGCTTAATTTCTACAATTGTGCGATCGCATCCCCATCTCAACGGCATTTTATTTGACTTACCCGACATCATTGCCATTGTCGATGTAGACGAAACAATTCAACCCGTTGCCGGAAACTTCTTTGAGTCTGTGCCAACCGGAGGCGATGCTTATCTGATGCGATGGATCATTCACGATTGGGATGATGAAAAGTCCTCGATCATTCTGAAGAATTGTCATCAAGCCATGCCGGATCACGCCAAGCTACTGCTAGTTGAAAGCATCATCCCACCCGGCAACGAACCCTCTCCCGCAAAGTTCATCGACATGATCATGCTATTGCTGGGGGGCGGACGGGAACGATCTGAAGAAGAGTATCAATCGTTGTTGCGATCCAATGGCTTTGAACTGACGCGCGTGATTCCGACACCGTCGATGTTGAGCATCATTGAAGCAGTGAAGCTTTAAGTCTTCTCATTCACCTGTCTCTGGAAAAACAGGTTCTGTTGCAAAGATTTTTTAGTGACAAACGAACCGTAAAGAGCCAATACAGGGGCTCTGTCGCAAAAAGAGAGTGAAATGGTACGGTAGGAAAGTTTAGTCGTTACCGATCGGCTTCCAATGTCTACTCCCCCTCTATTTGGCGACGTTGCAGGTTAAGCAGTTGCTTTAGTAAAATAGATGGAGAATGAAAACTTAATTAATCTAGATGAACTGCCCGAGGTGTGATTCTTCTAAAACCCGCAAGTTTGGTCATCAGGGTGGAAAACAAAGATTTAAATGCAATGAGTGTGGTCGCATTTGGAGAGCATCATTTACACTCATAGGTTATCCTCCCGAAGTCAAGCAGTTGTGCATCAAAATGTATCTGAACTGCCAGAAGCTAAGAAGGGATTTGTGTTGCTACCTCGCAGGTGGGTAGTTGAGCGCAGTTTTGCTTGGACTGGACGGTTCCGGCGGTTGGCAAGGGATTACGAACGTTTGGCAGAAACTTTGGTTGGCTTTCATCTGGTTGCCTTTGCCATCCTCATGCTCAGACGATTTGCCGATTTACCAGTGCAAAGTTCATAACACTTTCTAGTTAGGCATGGAAGAGTTGGATAATAATGCAGCAATGAGCATTAACGGATTCGCCGCCGTAACGGAGGACGTAAGTCTGTTGAGACTATAGAGGAGTAGACAGCAGCTTTTTAAGGGTGAGGCTCTTTATGGATTCCAAGGATCTGCTCAAATTCTTGTTGACGAAGGGTTCTAGCTTTCTTTGATAGTCTCAGTCCCCAGAATTCATAAAGAGCTAAATAGATTATCCCTCTTGCTGGGTCTGAGTTATCTGGATAGTATCAATAGGGCAAGTCGGACTTGTATCTACTTCTTCAACCTTCCTGACTCTCCGAATCAAGACAATTTCTTCCTCGCGGCGGACAACAGTACGAACTGGTGCAATGCAAACAATATCCCTTTGCGGATTACGATTCCAATCCCAAGGATCGCTCGGGAGGATGGAGAGCACGGGATCAGTCGGTGGGTAAGGCTCAACAGATGTTTTTGGTTGCCCAGGAGAGGTTGACCTTAACTGTAGTGAAGTATAAACACAACAATTAGAGTCGAAGGTATGACGTTCTGCATAGAACATCCGAAGGTCATACTGCTGCCCAACTTGCAGAATCAGTTCTAGATCCTCTTCGGCGTGTTCAATGCCCAAATCTTCTTTCAGCTTAAGTACCAGCGTGGTAGATTTATCTGCAGCCCGGTTTTTCTCGTTCGTTAGTCTGAGGTTTATGTCCTGCCTCGCCGATTCATGAAGTCCCCCTAAATCGATGACCAACTTGTTATCAATGAAAATCCATAGATCATCATCCCCGTCAAATTCGAAATATTCTGTGCCCTGATAGGTGAACGTCGTTGCTGCCTCAAGCGTGAAGTGATAATTGTGCCTTTTGGAGTGCTCATCAAAGCGGAACCTTCCTTCCACATCACTCCAAGTAAAAGGTCTCCCATCTGGATGTTTCAGGACACCCTCATTTTTTTCGATAGCTTTCCGACCGCTCTGTGTTAACTGCCCCTGCTCATCAACTATCTCCTGATACAGCGTACCAAATGTGTTTTGGTATCCATTAAGGGGAAAGAATTCATGGCTCTCGAACTTATAATACCCATCTCCCGTATGTTCCAACGCCAGGGGATACTCAAACACTTTATTTACCCCGGGAACATCTCTGTACCACTGGTCAAAATATTTCACTTCACCTGATGTAGATAGATGGTTATGCTGCTCGTTGTAGACAGGTTTACCATCGGAACCTAGTTTTGCTTGAATAATACCCTTTTCCGGCTTATGCAGGTCATCGTCCCTATTCCACAAAGTAAAACGATCTGTTTCAAAATCGGGATGGTCAGCCTTAAAGTCTCGAACGATCGCATTAATGATAATCTTATTGGGGAGTTGATCACTCATAGCTATATCTCTCCAAAATGGGAAGAACCGTTCAGAACAAAATCAAAAAAACTCACTGTGAGTAGTAGAGTTAGCCTCAGAGATGCCATTCAGCTCGCAGCGGTTTGAGCTGCTTTAGCTGTTGAAAGCCTGTACCTAGCCGATAATCGATCGCTTAACTTTGAGAGTACCAGTATTATCATGATACCAGCCTAGCTGATCATTGTTAACAATTTTTGTCGTTTTCTTGGTTCGCACAGACTTACAGTACATCGCTTTCCGGCTGGACTTGGATAGAATTGACAGGACAAGTGGGACTAGCGTCTATTTCCTCAACTTTGCGAACTTTGCGAATGAGCACGATTTCCTCTTCACGTCGAATGACAGTACGGATTGGGGAAACACAAATAATATCTGTTTGAGGATTGCGGATATCCCAAATTCCAGACAAATTTGGTAGAGAAGTTACCTGAGATAGCTTTGGAGAGGTGACTGAAGAATATGCGGGAGAAGTGATTCGAGAAGATATTAAAGTCGGACTCGTAGTTCTCCTCGTAGTTGCAGTCTCAGTTGCTTCAGGGTTTGCTTCGAGGGTTATTCTAGAGGTCGCTTTAGGTATTGGTTCGTAAATACTGATTCCTGCCCAGCGACCAATTGGATCGGTTATAGTGACTAAGGTGCCAGCGCCAGTAGTAGTGTCAATGCGGAGCAACTGGCCGTTGTCTCCTAGTCCAAAGAAGCTACCAGTTACTCCATACAGAACATCGTCGTAAAATTCCATGCTGGCAAGATTAGGAAAGCCAATATCGCCAATGGTGGTTACCTTACCAGTATCAAGGTTGCAGGTGGCCAACAACTTCCTTCGCTCATAGCCGATGAGAGTGATATAAGCTTTGCCGTGACGATCAAAGGCAACTTCGCCGCAATTGTAGTCTTGATTAGCCACAGTAGCTATCGGTTTACTTGCACCGGTTTCCAGATTGATGGCAACCAATTGTTTAGCAGTGGTGGCATATAGAACGTTACGCTGGCTATTGTACGCTAAACCGACCGCATAGGCTCCAATATCGCCTATAACCGTTGTTCTGCCTGTAACGGGGTCAATCTCGATTAGCTGCATGGTTTGACCACCGTCCTTTAGGTCAAGTCCGTACAGGTGAGACCCCACAAATGCAATGTCGGCAACTTCGCTGGTGATTGCTCCAACTAAAATGGCTTTACCAGTAGATAGGTCGAGAGTATAGAGATTGCTGAGTTGACCGGAAACGGAATCTTGGATATAAGCTGTCTCTGGTTTTAGCTTAGTGGATGGAGTTTTGAGCATACGATTGCCAAAAATGATTTTTTCCAAAACTACTGCAAAGCCATCAATAGCATCTTTATCTATAAAGTGTTTGTTTTCCTGTCTCGGAGGCAACTCAATCGTATTCTTTTTCAATGCCCTTCCGATGCTTACTTAGCAGCAGCTTCTGCGACTTCGCTTTTCTTTCTTCCCCAAATGCCTGCTTCAGGGACATAACTCTTGGAGCAAGTAATTCCGCAACGTTCGATCGAACTTCCTTCCTTTCCAGGTGCCTTTAATACCAAACCAAGTGGATTTTAGATCTGAAGGACAGCTCGACTTAAAAGCATCAACAGATGCTGGATCGCTGAGAGCTTGTACTTCATCTTCCATTGAAGGACTAGTGTCAACAGGAAGATAGCTTAGCTATCTTCCCAGCTATTTGGAGCGCTTACACTACACTAGTGCCGACTTGCATTTACTCAATTTTGGCATCTTCATAAATCATTCCTTCCTCTCGCTGGCCAGGTGACACTTGATTAGTGTTGATCGGGCAAGCTGGACTGGCGTCTACTTCTTCAACCTTTCTTACTCTCCTAATTAGGAGAATTTCCTCTTCACGCCTAATAACAGTGCGAATGGGACTGAGACAGACAATATCTCTTTCAGCGTTTCGCTCGAAACTATCGAAACTTAGAGAACCTAGATCGAAGCCAACCATTTGCCGATTATCTTGATTTGGATTTGCCATAGTAAGAGAAACCTGAGTTCAACATGATTTTGGCTCACGAAAAAATTATACACAATGACCCAATTAAAGAAAAGCTGTTTATCGAAAGTTAACTTAAGCTTAGAGAGAAGTAAAGTGTCGGCTGTGTCTACTGTGTGGCTTTTCCCCGATGGCTCTCCAACAATTCTCCCTTGTCTCCCCTGACATCCAACCCGGACAACTCTTCCAGTCTTTAGCAACAGCTTTGCCAGCTAAGGTGATTGAACAAGCGCTCGACCAGACCGGCACCAGAGAACAGCGCTCTCGCTTACTCCCCACCTACTTTAGTCGTGTGTCCGATCGTTGCCCTAAGTCTGTGGAGCCACGACTCGATGAAAGACGTGCTCAAAAACTTGCTCGGCGGATTGGCCAAGATGCTCGTGCCTCAGTTGTTCAAACTCATCTGCCAGTAACGTTTTGGTTGAAATCTGAGGAATTCCTTGAAGGGCATGTTTATCAAGGGTCATAGCCCCTTGGTAGATGCTAAATATCCGATAACCTGGTAGTATCAGCGCCACACCAGCAAAACTATGGATTGTGCCAGAATAGGTGTCTTTAGCCTCACTGCCACCAAGACGGATTTTAAGGGAGCCAAACCAAAGATAGAAGCCTGGAATCAAAGCATCCATACTATACGCGATCGCTCTTAACCGCTCACAAGGCATGAACAGACCATGCTGCGGACGCTCTTGATTGTTGCGATTAGCTTCACCACGAGTCAGCATACTTTGAATAGCCAGCTTTGTTCTAGACATAATAGCAAAGTTTATCCGATCGATTTGCTTAAGGGAAGGAAAAAGCCGGAAGAGTGAAGCGATCGCGCTAGTGAATTGCCCCCGCTAATAGCTAGTTAGCTAAGTGTGCGCAGCAATGGGGTCATTGGTTGTCTTCGTTTCCCAGAAATGATGACTGCTGCTATTCTCTTGAGGCATTATCATAAATTAAACATAGAATATACATAAAACATACAATAGTAAACCTTTCCATAATCATACCTTAATGCCTGATAGTACAATATAACAATTATCCGAAGCAGGGTAAGTTTCTTTGGGTTGGCTGTGAAAGAACTATTGCCTGTTGCTAAATGATGAAGCTATTGCAAGTTTAACCGTGCCAAATCAGCGATTAGGCGATGCAACTAAAAATTTTAAGTTTTACTAATTCACTATCGCTTTGAAGCATTTACTATATGACTAATCAAAAAAAATCACGAAGTTCCAGTCACAGTCGTTCGCAGGCGACCTTACCACAGTTAACTATTAATGATACTACGGTACCCTCTTTCCTACAGTGGTTTTGCAACCTTCCTATTGGCCGTCAGCAGTTGATTGCTTTGTTTGTCGCTGAATTTGTCTCCATAGTAGGACTCAGTATTGGGGCAAGGTGGATTATTACCACGGGTTGGCGAGCTCAATTGCTCTATCAGGCCAGATCAGAACTTACCGTCACGGAAAATGATATTAACCGCAAAGTCAGTCAAACAGGAGTTGGCTTCCAAACTCAATCAGAGACTGCTGCCATCGTTGAAGCTGCTAAGATCTACGCGACAAGCCGAACCTTACCTACTACACTACGGGATGCAGTTAAGCAGATTCTGCAGAATGAAATTAAGACTCAAAAAATTGATGAGGCTACCCTAGTTGGGAAGGATTTTCGGATTATTGTTGATGCCAAGACTAACGGTAACGGAGAGATTTTTAATCCTAACAACTTGGTTAGACAGGTTTTTACCAACTCTAAGCAAATTAAAGCCAACGCAATTGTGAAATCAGCGTTTGATGCCAATCAAGATACCCTGGTCCGTTACATAATCACACCTGTCAAAGATCCAGACACAAAGACGGTGAGTGCAGTTCTGGTCTCCGGGGACATCGTTAATGGCAAGTTGCCAATTATGGCAGGAATCTTGAAAGATTTCGGAGGAGGTTATAGTGGCGTTTATCTACGCAAACCTACGGGTGAATTTGCTTTAGCGACCTCTTTGGATCAGGATAAAACTGGAAGTTTAGAGCAAGCTCAACCCAATGTAACCTTGAACGATCCCTCTCTACTTACTGCGGCAGTGGCTCATCAGGGACAGATAGTCACCAGGCGAATGGTGATTGGGACTCAGACCTATACTATGGCTGCCAAAGCAATTCCCAACCGCATTATTCAAGAAGCAACTGGTTCTGTCCCTACTTATAGTGGCAAGTCCGTTACTGTTTTGGTAAGAGGGACTCCAGAGACAACTCTCAATGAGTTGCTCAACCAAAGTTTGCTGCAAGAAGTGGTCATGTTGCTCCTAGCATTGCTGATGACTGGGATCTGGGCGCTCATTCTCAGGCGGGCAATTATTAAACCGATCAAGCACCTAGGGCAAGCTACCCAGGATTTTACTAGAGGCGATCGCTCTTCACGAGCTAAGGTTTTCTCCCGAAATGAAGTGGGTCAGTTGGCTGTCAATTTTAATCAAATGGCTGATAGCATTGAGGTCTCTGAAGCTACCTTGACAGAACAGGCTGATCTTCAAACAGCCGAAGCCAGGCGATTACAGATATTTACGAATGTTACCCTCCGCATTCGTCAATTTCTCAATTTGGAAGATATCTTTAAAACAACAGTTAAAGAGGTCCGAAGCGCGCTCTCGACGGAACGAGTAGTCATCTATTGCTTTAATCCAGACTGGAGTGGAAATATAGTGGCAGAATCAGTTGCTCCTGGTTGGACTCAAGCCTTGAATAAAAAAATAGATGACTCCTGTTTTAAGGAAAGCGAACTTACTGTAGAACAGTACAAGAATGGCCGTGTCGTTGCTATTAATAATATTTATCAAGCGGGTTTAACAAAGTGTTATATTAAATTTTTAGAACGGTTTGAAGTCAAGTCAAGTCTGGTAGCCTCAATTCTGAGAAACAACCAGTTACTCGGCTTAATGATTGCTCATCATTGCTCAGCACCCCATGCTTGGCGGCAGTCTGAAATTGATTTATTCATGCAGTTGGCTATTCAAGTTGGATTTGCTGTAGACCAAGCGAATCTCCTAGAACAGGTAGAACAGGCATACCAGAAAGCTGGAGTGGTTTCTCAAGAACAACGTCAACAAAAAGAAGATCTCCAGCGTCAGCTGATGGAATTACTCAGTAACGTTGAGGATGCCGCTAGGGGCGACCTAACTGTTCGTGCTGAAGTTACAGCAGGTGAAATCGGAACAGTAGCTGACTTTTTTAATGCCATCATTGAAAGTCTGCGACGACTTGTAACTCAGGTGAAAACAGCTACTAGTCAGGTCAATGTTTCTGTAGGGGAAAATGAAGGTGCAATCCGTCAGCTTGCTGATGCAGCTTTCAAGCAAGCTGAGGAGATTATGCATACGCTTGATTCGGTAGAACAGATGACGCTGTCGATTCAAGCAGTGGCGGATAGTGCCCGTCAAGCAGCAAAAGTAGCTCGTACTGCCTCTACTACCGCCATGGCTGGAGAGGTGGCAATGGATCGCACGGTCCAAAGCATCTTAAATTTGCGGGAGACGGTTGCAGAAACAGCTAATAAAGTGAAGCGTCTAGGCGAATCATCCCAACAAATTTCCAAGGTGGTTTCCTTAATTAACCAAATCGCCCTCCAGACTAACTTGTTATCTATCAACGCTAGTATTGAGGCAGCTCGTGCAGGTAAACAAGGTTGGGGCTTTGCAGTGGTTGCTGAAGAAGTTGGTCAATTGGCAGCTGATTCAGCCGCAGCGACTAAAGAAATTGAACAAATCGTGGCAAACATCCAATCAGAAACAAACGAAGTGGTCAGAGCCATGGAAATGGGAACGACTCAGGTGGTTGAAGGAACCTATTTAGTCAAAGATGCAAAGCAAAGCCTAGGACAGATTTTAGATGTGTCTCGCCAGATAGACCAGTTGGTACAATCGATTTCGATTGCAACAGTGTCTCAAGCTCAAACTTCTCAAGCTGTCGTGTCTCTAATGAAGGACATTGCGAATGTCTCGGAACATACTTCTGATTCCTCTCGCCAAGTATCTAGCTCTCTACAACAAACCGTAGAGGTGGCGCAGCAATTGCAAGCATCTGTTAGTGTGTTTAAAACTGGCGCCTAAGCTTGAATCTTTGATCGGCGATTGGTACACCGCTTCCCGTCTGCCTGGTCGGTTGTCCACCGCCTCCTACCATCAGCGCGTTCAGCAGTTGCAACAGCAGGGAATCACTGAGGCTGATGCTCATGTTGTCATGGTCGCACTAGAGCTTGATTTGTTTCATGTTTCGTCTAGTAGCCACTCGATCAAGTCTGGGTAGAGCTGGCACTGCAAGGCACTGCAAATCTTTTTCAGCTCCTCTGCATCTAATTTAGGCATTTCGTCATAGTCCTTCCACCGGGAGACGGTATTTTTATGAACTCCTACCGCTTTCGCTAACGCTTTGGTGGTGATTCGTCTATCCGCCATCATCTGTCTCAGTTTCCATCTAATCGCACACATACTGTTCATTCGCACGTCAGTTCGTGTTTGTTACACTTTCAAAGTGAATTTTTCAATATTTTCTGTTTAATAGCACAATTTCTAGTGCCACTACCCTATCTAACACTGCTATAATACAGGTATATGTAGGCATCTCAAAAGGAGGAGAGATGATATGTCAAAGACAAGTCCAGCTCTGATTGACGCCCTGTTGAAGCCAATCAAGAAACTGAAGTTGATTCTGAGCGAGCGAATTAGGCACGTTGAAGATGAGATTGTGCAGTTCAACGACCGCTTCATGCAGGGCCGCAATTAGCCCTCCGGCTACCTGCTCTAGGAAAAGCGATCGCTTCCCTTCAGTTAAAAGCCTTGACGCTTCGTTTACCTCTAAGTTGCCAGTAAGCTGCAACTCGTTTTTCCCATTGCTGCCAGTAATACATCATTGCTTCTGGCTCAAACCAGAACACTTCGGCTGGCATCTCTGGAATTGCTACCACTAGGAGTGCCTGCTCTAGCTTCACGCTGTAATCTTGATAATACTGATTCACTGCCCCTAAATAAGCTGTTAGTTGGAGCGGATAGTCAAACAGACGCTCAACCGAGCCTTTCGGTTTATCTGCTGTCTTCCACTCACAGACACAGGGGGTGCCCTTGTAACTAGCAACACAGTCCACTATCCCGGCATAGCTCAAGTCGTAGTGGAAGACGGGGCTTTCAATCAGCTTCACAGTATCGATGTTTTGTAGAATTGGTCTGATACTCTCCCAGTAAGGGCGGCTAGCATCAGGACACGGGATATCTTGTTCCCCTCGCAGGTAGTACTGAATCTGTTTGTGGGTTTGCGTACCGCGACGACTTGCTGTTGCTGCAATCCGGTTAGCTGCATCTGTGCCCTGATGTTGTCGCCAATTTACCAACCGATCTCGCTGCTCCTGTGGTTTGGTGGCATTGAGGATTGTCGTTACACTGGGAACGCAGGTGCCTTTGGCATCGATGTAGTATTGAGTGTTGTTTTCTCGTACCGATTTAGCGTGGAGACGGGGCAACAGATAGTTTGTTCCTAGACGAGAGATTGCTTTCATTTACCTTTACCTCACACCTCTGGGCTTTCCTCACTTGCAATTGACTATCCACAGGCTGATGGTCAGTTTCAGGCAGGTCTTCCACTGTGGGCAGGGACTGCAAGGGGTTGTACTGGACCACGAGAACCTCCCTGAAGAAGGACTAATCGGATCTTAGCGTGCCTCCCATCGGGGGCGTGAATCAGCTCCCGGAATCCCTGCTACAATCTTTCAGATTAGCGGAGCAGGATGTCAAACTGCACAAACCGGATGCTGACACAAACAGTTGGTGGGCGTTACCAGATCATTAGTCACTTAGGCGGCGGAGGGTTTGGGGCTACCTTTGTGGCTTACGATACTCAACTACCCGGCAACCCTCAATGTGTCGTCAAGCAACTCAAGCCTCAGACGACCGAGCCATTGACATTACAGACAGCGAGACGTTTATTCGACACTGAAGCCCAAGTCCTGTACCAGTTAGGAACCCACGCTCAGATTCCCAGACTTTTAGCTTACTTCGAGGAAAATCAAGAATTCTACTTGGTGCAGGAATTTATCGAGGGTGGCGATCTGAGCCAAGAACTCATACCTGGAAAACAACTGGAAGAAAAGCAGGTTATACGCCTGTTGCAAGACATCCTGGAAATTTTAGAGTTTGTCCATCAGCAGCAAGTCATCCATCGCGATGTCAATCCTCACAATTTACTCAGGCGCCAGCCAGACGGCAAATTAGTTTTAATTGACTTTGGAGCCGTCAAACAGATCGCTACCCAAGTGGTTAATCCTCAAAGAAAAACCAAAGTGACCGTGGCAATTGGCACTCCTGGCTATATGCCTAGCGAACAAGCCCACGGCAACCCGAAATTAAGCAGTGATATTTATGCTGTGGGGATTATCGGAATTCAAGCCCTCACGGGATTACTACCTGAACAACTCGCAAAAGATGGCGATACCGATGAAATCATCTGGCATCACCAGGCTCAGGTCAGCCCGGCGTTAGCAAAAGTTTTAGACAAAATGGTGCGCTATGACTTTCGGCAGCGCTACCCCTCAGCATCTGAGGCATTACTAGCTCTTAAAGGGTTGAAAAATCCCGTCTCTGGTACGGTGGTTTTGCCAGCGGCTCATCAAAAGCAAACCGCAAAATTTAGACCAATCTCCCCGGCTCCGATCGCAATCGGATTAGTTGGACTGGGGCTTGCAGCCTCTGTTTCCCTGTTTAATATCCTCAATTCCTCCAACGCAACTAACTTATATAACCGGGGCAAGACACTGTATGACTTGAAACGTTACCCTGAAGCACTTGCCGCCTATGAAAAAGCGATTCAACTCAGTCCAGAATATGCTGCAGCCTGGAATGGTCAAGGCAAGACATTTTGGGAGTTGAAACGGTATAAAAATGCACTTGATGCTTTCGACAAAGCGATTCAAATTCAGCCCAACTACCTGGAAGCCTGGATCGGGCGAGCTAATGTGTTGGATGACTTGCAGCGATACCAAGCAGCGATTGACTCCTTTGATCGGGCGCTCAAAATCCAGCCGAATGACCCGGAGGCGTGGAATACCCGGGGCGATGAGCTGATGAATTTGCAACGCTACCCAGAAGCAATTGCATCTTATGAAAAAGCAGTGCAATTTCAGCCAGACTACTATCAAGCTTGGAGCAGTCGCGGTTGGGCGCTGCATAATTTGCAACGATACGAAGACGCGATCGCCTCATTTGACAAAGCGGTGCAACTCAAGCCGGACTACTACCAAGCCTGGTACAGCCGGGGCAATGCGCTCAGCAAATTGCAACGCTACCAACAAGCAATTGATTCTTATGACAAGGCGGTACAATTCAAACCAGACTACTACCAGGCTTGGTACAGCCGGGGGAATGCACTCGTCGAGTTGCAACGCTACCCAGATGCGCTTGACTCCTTTAACCAAGCAGTACAGTTTAAGTCAGATGACTACGAAGCCTGGGGAAGTCGAGGCTGGGTACTGCATCAATTGCAACGGTACTCAGAAGCGATTGAATCCTACGATCGAGCGATTCAATTGCAGCGGCATGACTATCAAGTTTGGTACAACCGAGGCAATGCCCTCTACAACTTGAAGCGATACGAAGAGGCGATCACCTCCTACAATCGAGCGGTTCGGTATAAACCAGATGACTACGAAGCCTGGTATAGCCGAGGTAATGCCCTCTACAACTTGAAGCGATACGAAGAGGCGATCGCCTCGGATAACAAAGCGCTGCTATTCAAGCCGGACTATAGAGAAGCAATAGAGGCTGCACAACAGGCAAAGAGTCAGATGGATTTGGAAAAGTCGAAGAGTGAAAAACCAGCTCTGATCCGATTATTGTTCGGAGATACCACGCGTCCCCAATAAGCAGTTCAGCAGGAAACACGACACTGAGACTTTAGTCCCAGTATAATGTGGTAGGATGATTGTATCAAAAATACTCAAGACACAGTAACCTTTGTTCATCTAGCGATACTCCGAGCTAGATCTACCTCAAAGCAGCACCTTGTTGCTGTGGTTGCTGCCAACTCGCTCGGATGAAACACCTGGGCAACAACAGCGTGCAGGCAGCTATTTTTCTGAGTGTACATCCCGTCAACTTCCACGTTTCTACTGCACAAACCTCATGCTAGGAACAAAGCTCAATGACCGCTACCAGATTATCCGTCACTTAGGAGGAGCCGGATTTAGCCAAACTTATCTGGCTAAGGATCTGTGCAGAGAAGGCAGCCCCCGATGTGTGGTCAAGCAATTTAAGCCTGATTCTTTCGATCAAAAGACTGTGCGTCTATTCGAAAAAGAAGCACAGGTGCTGCGTAAGTTAGGAAGCCACGACCAAATTCCCCAACTTTTGACTTACTTCCAGGAAAATCAAGAATTCTACCTGGTGCAAAAGTTCATTGAGGGGCGTGACCTCAGCCAAGAAATTAAACCAGGGCGGCGGTTAGACGAAACTAAGTTAGTGAAGCTTTTACGGGAGGTTCTGGAAGTCCTAGCCTTTGTGCATCAGAACCAAGTCATCCACCGCGATCTGAAGCCTGCCAACATTATCCGGAGACAGAATGGCAAAATCGTGCTAATTGACTTTGGGGGAATTAAACAAGTCAAAAACCAGACTGGTTCTAAGCTCTCGACCCCAGTCGTGGGGACACCGGGGTATATGCCGGTGGAGCAGTTCAATAACGAGCCTCAGCTATGTAGTGATATCTATGCTTTAGGAATGCTAGCTATTCAAGCTCTCACAGGATTGCCGCCACACCAGCTGTCAAGGGACCAGAAAACTCTGCGACTGAGTTGGCACCAACAAGCACAGGTGAGCAAGAAACTGGCGGACATCATAGATAAAATGGTGAAATTCCATTTTAGTGAACGCTACCAATCGGCAATAGAGACCCTCGCGGCGCTGACAGACGATCCACGGAAACTGAATTTAATGCCGCAGCAAGACCCAGAAGTTTGGTTGAAGCGGGGTGGTGAGTTATATGAATTACAACGATACGAAGAGGCGATCGCGGCTTTTGACCAAGCGATTCAGATTAAACGGAATGACCCGAGAGCTTGGAATAACCGTAGCTTGGCGCTAGAGAAATTGGGACGGTATGAAGAGGCGGTTGCTTCTTATGACCAACTGATTCGACTTGAGCAAGATGACTATAAAGCTTGGTACAGTCGCGGCTGGGCGCTAGAAAATTTGGGACGGTATGAAGAGGCGGTTGTTTCTTATGACCAAGCGATTCAAGTTAAACGGGATGACCATAAAGCTTGGAACAACCGTGGTTGGGCGCTAGAGAAATTAGGACGCTACGAAGAGGCGCTCGCTTCTTACAATCAGGCAATTCAAATCAAACGGGATGACCTGGAAGCTTGGAATAATCGCAGCTTGGCGCTAGAAACTCTGGGACGCTACGAAGAGGCGCTCACTTCCTATGACCAATTAATTCAAATTAAACGGGATGACCCTGTAGTTTGGTATAACCGCGGCATGACGCTATATGAATTAGGACGCTACGCCGACGCGATCGCTGCTTTTGACCAAGCAACTCAACTTAAATGGATTTATTTTGGAGCTTGGGTTGGGCGCGGCTTGGCGCTATATCGGTTGGAACGGTACAAAGAGGCAATCTCTTGTTATAATCAAGCGATTCAAATCAACCGAGATGATCCTCTAACTTGGAATAACCGTGGCTTGGTGCTAGAGAATTTGGGATTGTGCAAAGACGCTCTCGCTTCTTATAACCAAGCAATTCGACTGCAACGGGATTTTCCTGTAGCTTGGCATAGTCGCGGCGTGGTGTTAGAGAAAATGGGACGGGACGAAGAGGCGATTGCGGCTTTCGACCAAGCAATCCAAATCAAGCTGGACTACCCTGACGCTTGGATGAGCCGCGGTGTGGTGTTAGAGAAAATGGGACGGCACAAAGAAGCACTTGCAGCTTTTGACCAAGCGATTCAATTCCAACCGGATTGCCTTGAAGCTTGGTCCAACCGCGGCGTGGTGTTAGAGAAAATGGGACGGCATAAAGAAGCACTTGCAGCTTTTGACCGAGCGATTGAAATTAAACAGGATGACGCTAGAGCCTGGTATAGCCGCGGCATGGCGCTAAATAATTTGGGGCAGTCTAAAGAGGCACTCGTGGCTTTTGACCAAGCGATTCATCTGCAGCCAGATGACCCGGAAGCTTGGTCTCACCGTGGCGTGGCACTCATCAACTTGGGACGGCACGCCGACGCGATCACTGCTTGTGACCGAGCGATTGAAATTAAACCGGATGACCTGGAAGCTTGGTCTCACCGCAGCGTGGCACTCAATAACTTGGGACGGCACGCCGACGCGATCGCTTCTTGTGACCAAGCACTGGCGATCAAACCTGATTGCCAACTAGCGATCGTAAATCGGCAATTAGCACAGAGTCGGTTAGGTAAGTTGGGACTTTTGGGCTGGTTAGGACGATAAAGCTCAGGGCTAAACTTTTGCTTCTAGAGACTTGAGCAATTCGGTATTTACACGAGACTCGCGGGTGAGGGCAACTTTACCAGTACGGGCAACTTCGCGCAGCCCAAACTTCTGCAGCACCTGCACGATCGCCACCATTTTGCCCGGATCTCCAACGACTTCTAGAGTAAGGGAGTCCTCCGCTACATCTACCACCCGGGCTCGAAAAATCTGAGCCAATTCAATAATTTCCGAACGTGTGGAGCTAGTAGCATTGACCTTCAGGAGCATCAATTCTCGCTCCACGCAGGGAATTTCGGTAACATCCTGCACCTTAAGGACGTTGATGAGTTTATAGAGTTGCTTGGTGAGTTGTTCGATGACGTGATCGTCTCCAGGTACGACCATTGTAATTCGGGAGATTCCTCCCTGCTCAGCTGGACCAACGGCTAGGCTCTCAATATTGAAGCCGCGACGGGCAAATAGACCAGCAATTCGGGTGAGAACTCCCGCTTCATCTTCCACTAAAACTGAAAGGGTATGTTTCATTTTGCCAAAAAAGGCTAGGGCGCGATTCCACAAATTCTAGATGCTGGTCACCTTCAGCTACTGCTACAAAGTATTACCAGTCTAGCTTTCTATCTTATCCATTTAGTGTTGAGCAGGCAGGAGAGAGGCGATGCGGCTCAAAAATCTCCTCTAACTATGAAGCCAGTTCTGATTTCGCTTCAATGCGCTCGGCAGACTTCTACGTTCTGACAATTTGGGCAAGTGTGAACCTCATCTAGGATGCCACTTAGGTCAGGATCTACAGCATCTGGCTCGACCAAAGCAGTAGTATAGTCAAGTTTGTCCGCATGGTGATTCATCTGAGCCCCACATTTAGGACATATCATTTTTCCTTCCGACATAGAGTCCCCTCTAGTTGTGATTCTTTGGTTTCAGGCTACTTCAGCGGTACATTCTCCCGCCCATATCGCAGTACCGTTGCCATCCAAACCAACTCCTGCAGAAACTTATCAAGGCGCTGGATATACGCCTCGTCTAGGAGGTGACCGGACTCATCAAATATTTTTTGGACGCTAGAGAAATTCCCGTCCCAGAAGATGGTGACCAGTCCTAACTCGCGCATCACTGGCAACAGATTCTGGATGACACGGGTGCCACCGAAGGGTCCAGATGAAACGCCGCAAAGCCCAACAGCCTTGTGAATGTATTCCTTCAAGTTGGTGTCGAGTACATGCTTGAGCAGACCTGGGTAGCCGTGATTATACTCTGGGACAACGATAATCACTGCATCTGCCCGCATCACGATCTCCGAGAATCCAGTATCCTTAATGGATTCACCCTCGTCTGTTGTGGGGATCGGCAGTTTTTGGATATCAATCAGTATCGTCTCAATCCCGTCCCGCTTAGCAACTTCGTTGACTACAAATTTGGCAACATGTTCACTCATGCGACCCTGGCGGGGCGTGCCGAGAATGACTGGAATGAAAAGAGGTCGGTTTGTCTTCATAGAGCCTATCCTTCAGCAATTGTGGATGCTGTTCAACCCTTTACTCTCACCTCTAATTCCGGCAACTCAGCCTTGGTTACTGACTGGGGTAAACCACTGGAGCGGCTGAACAACCTGAAATATAGCGAAATCGAGAATTCTTTCACCGGAAATAGCAGATAGGTGAGGGGATTAATCGTCACGATAATATTACGGACGTCACGCCTGGCATTAGCCACAATCTGCCGCGCTACCCAATCACTGGACATCACCCCAATTGGGTTGAGGCTACTTTTGAACGGTCCCAGAATTAATTTACGCACCACACAAGGGGCATCTAAGCGACGTAAGGTGACTAAATCCCCCAAAGCGCGTTTAGAAAGTTCATACAGGGGGCTAAAAGCGGGGCTGACTTCCGCTTCAGAGGTGTTGACCCATACTTCTTTCAGCGCTACATCTTCACTCGTGCGGATAGTGGTGAGAAAGAGTTCTAGCAGTCGCCAGGTAGAGAAGGTATTGACCTCGTAGGATTGGGCGATCGCCGCTGGGGTTCTTTCGCCTCTGACATTAATGCCGTGGTTGAGGACAAGAATATCTACCGGCTCTAACGCGAGAGCCAGTTCAGCTTCGCTGCCTACTTGCCAGGTAATTGTCTTTACAGCCAGAGGCTCACCGTTTACCGTCAAAATCACAGGCTCCAACTTGGAACTGAGCGCCACCACTTTCGCACCCACTAAATGCAGATGCAGCAAGAGTGCTCGCCCCAACGCTCCAGATGCCCCAGTCACTGCGACTGTCTTTCCCTTAATCGTCAATGCTGTACCCATCAGCTTGTCCACAAAAGTGAAAGTACTGCAATAGTAGGCATGGTCATCATCAAAGTGATGCCGCCAGTGATAAGGACGATTCACGAACCAGCGTGATGGGGGAGCGGTGAAAGGACCGGGCAGGTGAGTGGCATCGGTTGCCTGCCGTGCCCATTCGCTACCGCTGCCACGGGCTACACAACTGACTAGAAACAGTAAGGTGTAAAGTGTTCCTGCCAGCGCTGCCCACTGATAGGCAGGGGTCCACCGGGCGCAGATCCACCACACCGTCAGCGTAAACAGTAGCATCACCAGGCATTCTGGCAGATCATTGCGCCACTGCGCCTGACGATAGATTGCCGCATTCGCAACGGTCAAATCTCGGCGAAAGACGCGATGATGCCAAACATGCTGCCGATATAGCAGGGGCAAACGATGTGCCAGGACATGATACAGATCGCGTACCAGTTCTGCCCATAGGATAGACCCTATTCCCCAAGCCGTCGTCGCTATCCAGAAGAACATAACCGATTCCATACACGCTCGAAAATCATTCTGAACCCCAGGAAAGAGCGTTCTAGAAGATGAACCTAGACTATCAGCCTATCTATACAATACAGCTAGGCAGCGCCATAAGTTAGCTGTGCTTAGGTGGACGAGGCACGCTAGAGCGAATCGGCCCCAGTATTTGGTTAATCTGCCGCAGTTGCTCGGCTGTGCCCATACAGATCAGTAAATCTCCTGCCATCAATTCGGTGTCAGCAGTGGGACCACCGATCAGAGTGCCATCGGTGCGGCGGATCGCCAGAACCAAAGCACCAGTTTGCGATCGCAGCCTAGCTTCCCTCAGGGTTTGACCAACACAGGGACAAACTACTGGATCGAGGCGGAATTCTTCCATGTACAGTTCTCGATCTGCGCCTGTGAGAATCCCATCCACAAAGTCCATGACTTGCGGTCTCAGGGCAGCCGCCGCCATGCGCTTGCCGCCAGTGATGTAGGGGGAAACAACAGCATCTGCCCCAGCCCGTTGCAGCTTTTGCAGAGCTTCTTGGGTGCTAGCTCGGGCGATCGCTCGGATTTGGGGATTCAGCGTCTTGGCTGAAAGTACTGTATAGAGATTTTCCGCATCTGAAGGCAGCGCCGCTACTAAGCAGATCGCCCGGTCGATCCCCAGCCTCAGCAGGGTTTCATCCAGGGTGGCATCCCCTTGCACCGCGACATAGCCAAGTTGCTGAGCCGCCTGGACAGATGAAATTTCTAAGTCAACCGTGACAAAGGGGACGCCTTCAGCCTGAAATTCCAAGGCGATTTGCCGTCCAGTGCGCCCAAAGCCGCAGAGAATGTAGTGTTCCGATAGCGATTCCATTGAGCGTCGCTGTTGCCGCAGTCGAATTCCTTCTTGAAAGTAGCCTTGAATCAGGGCTTCTGTAAATCGGTTGACGATGTAGCCAATGCTGACCACGCCCATTAAAATTAGGGAGATGGTAAATAGACGCCCTCGGTTTCCTAGTGGATGAACCTCACCAAATCCCACAGTCGTGAGAGTAATCACGGTCATGTAAGCGGCGTCCTGCCAAGACCAGCGCTCAACTAGCCAGTACCATAAAGTGCCAATTAGGAAGACACAACCAAGGGCGATCCCACCGGCGATTAACTCTTTTTGGATGCGGTTATATTTTTGCTCTAGGGTTGAGTACACAGGTTTTGGTTGCGGGGCTTTTCGTTTGAGGATATCTTTAGCTAGCCTATGATTAACGACTAACTGAGTCAGATTAGACAGAATGTTTTGCAGATGCCAATTAAACTTACGAAAGACAATAAGCAGTTTTGAGGAGTAAGTAGTGAGCATAGAAACTCTAGTTCAAGACCCCTCAATACCAGCAGAGTCAGGCCCCGTCCTCTCTAGCCCCTATGACCCCGCTGGCTTTGACGAATCTGTGATGACCACTTATGGGCGATTTCCCCTAGCCCTAGAGCGGGGATCGGGTTGCCATGTTTGGGATACCCAAGGGCAGAAATATCTAGATTTTGTGGCTGGAATTGCCACTTGCTGCTTGGGACACGCCCACCCAGCCCTAGTTGAAACAGTGACGCGCCAAATTCAGACGCTGCACCATGTTTCTAACCTGTTTTACATCCCTGTGCAAGGTGAGTTAGCTAAGTGGCTGATCGACCATTCCTGCGCTGAGCGGGTGTTCTTCTGTAACTCTGGGGCAGAGGCGAATGAAGGCGCGATTAAACTGGCACGGAAGTACGCTCATCAGGTGCTAAAAATCGATGAGCCGCTGATTTTGACTGCTAACGACAGCTTTCACGGGCGGACTCTGGCGACGATTACTGCCACTGGTCAACCGAAGTACCAAAAAGACTTTAGCCCCCTAGTGCCTGGTTTCCACTACGTGCCTTACAACGACATTAAGGCAGTGGAGAATGCCATTAGCGAGCTAGATTCTGGCGATCGGGCAGTAGCGGCAATTCTCCTGGAGCCCTTACAAGGAGAAGGCGGTGTGCGACCTGGAGATCTTGCCTACTTCAAGCGCATCCGCGAAATCTGCGATCAGACAGGCATTTTGCTGATACTTGATGAAGTGCAGGTTGGTGTGGGGCGGACTGGAAAGCTCTGGGGGTTTGAGAACCTGGGTATTGAGCCAGACCTGTTCACCAGTGCTAAGGGACTAGGCGGCGGCATCCCAATTGGCGCTGTGATGTGCAAGAAGTTCTGCGATGTCTTCAAGCCGGGAGATCATGCTAGTACATTTGGTGGTAATCCCTTTGCCTGTGCCGCGTCGCTGTGTGTGTTGCAGACTCTGGAACGAGACAACTTACTGCAAAATGCCCAAGAGCGAGGGGAACAGTTGCGGGCTGGACTCAAAGCGATCGCGGCTAAATATCCCAACCAAATTGCCGAGGTGCGGGGTTGGGGTCTAATCGACGGTATGGAGTTAAAAGCTGACATCGAGCTGACCTCAGCTGACGTGGTTAAAGCTGCGATCGCCCAAGGCTTGTTGCTTGTGCCAGCTGGTCTGAAGGTCGTTCGGTTTGTGCCACCACTGATTGTGACAGCCGAGGAAGTAGATACAGCTTTGCAAGCGGTTGAACAGGCAATGACGACGCTGATGTCCTAAGCGCTCGCGTTGCGGCAGTTTCTCATTCTCAGGCTTCAGTCTGGGAATGAGCAATTTCTGATCTATGTGCTAGTGGCATGTGGCAGGATATAGCAAGTTGGTAATACAAAAAACTATGAGTCTAGGTTATTCTCGGTTTAAAACGCTGCGAAGCTTGCTAGCAGAAACGGCAACCATAGCAGTGCTGACGCTCACTCAAGCTACATTGGCAGTTGCTAAGACTCCTCAAGAAATTGCTCAGATAGCCGTTCCCATAACAGTACAAATTAACGACAATGCAGGTGGTGGAGGCTCAGGAGTCATCATTGCTCGATCTGGTCATAGTTACAGTGTGTTGACAGTTAACCATGTCGTGCAAAGACCAGATTTGACCTACACGATTAGCACTGACGCTGGCAAGACGTACCCTGTAGTCCGGGTGCAACGACTGCAGGGAAGTGAGAACGATCCAGATTTAGCTATAGTGACCTTCGATAGCCCCGAACATTACCCAGTCGCCCGCTTGGGGAATTCCACGCAAGCAGCAATCGGGTCTAATGTATATGTTTCAGGTTACCCTGCTCCGGGATGGCAACATGTTCAACGAGACTATGAATTTTCACCAGGAACGATCACGAGTCGTCTACAGAGCGCTCCTCAAGGATATACCTTGCGTTATAACGCTGACACCGTGAGTGGCATGAGTGGTAGTCCAGTCTTCGATGCTAAGGGGCGCGTGCTTGGGATTCATGGAGAGGGAGAGACTGTCGGTACAGCTCAAAGCGAATCAGGAGGAGCCATACCCATTAAAACCGGGTTTAATGCGGGCATTCCGATTAATACCTTTGTTGCCTTGAGGGCTCCAACTCAGCTGGTTGGCTCTGAGGTGAAAGATAACTCCCACTCCGCTCGTCCTACCCGAATAAGTCATCTGATTGATGCCAGACACAATGCTCATGGTCTTCCTCGTCCTAATGCCCCTGTCTCCCGCAATGCCCTTGCTGACTACAACCGAGGTAATGTCCTCAGTTACAAAGACAACGAGCAGAAAGCGATTAGGAATTACACCCAAGCAATTCGGCTCAGCCCGAAAAATGCCTTTGCTTACTATAACCGGGCGGAGACGCGCTATCACTTAGGAGACAAGCAAGGAGCGATTAAAGATTACCTAAGAGCGATTCAGTTTAGTCCTAGGTTTGCTCTAGCCTACAATAACTTGGGAATGGTTCGTCATGAACTAGGCGACAAGCAGGGAGCAATTAGAGATTACACCCAAGCGGTTCGGTTTAGTCCTATGTTTGCTCTAGCTTACAACAACCTGGGAATGGCTCGCTATGAACTAGGCGACAAGCAGGGAGCAATTAGAGATTACACCCAAGCGGTTCGGTTCCTTCCTAACTATGCTATTGCCTACTATAACCGGGGAGTCGCCCGTCATCAGATAGGAGACAAAGAGGGAGCGCTTAGAGATTACACCCAAGCGATTCAGCTCAGCCATGACTATAGCCTTGCCTACTATAACCGGGGAGTCATTCATTCTGACCTGGGAAAAAACCAGGCAGCGCTGGAGGATTTTCAGCAGGCTGCTAACATTTACCAGGAGGAAGGCAATACAGATAAGTACCAGTATGTACTTGCCAGAATTAGAGAGCTGCGACCCACTCGCTAATAGCATGGAATTGTCACCCTGTTAGCTATGACAACGTATGCCGCAATACTTCGGAAAACTGCACACGACTAAGCAACCCTGGTCAACAATTGGGGCGGTGCTATCTATTCAACGTGACGAGCGCAGTATCCACTTCGAGTGTGATGGTCCCCGTCTTGCTATCAAAGTGTTAGCACCGAACTTAATTCGGGTGCAACTAACACCAACTGGCGAGTTCATACCACGTCGATCTTGGGCGGTAGCGCTGGATGATGCCGACTGGTCAGTCGTACCGTTTGAGGTGCGGGAAACCGATGAAACCTTAGAAATCGAAACAGAGCAAATGCGGGTATGCGTTGATCGCCAATGTTACATCGAATGCTTTGACAAAGCCGGTCGTCCGTTCGCGCAAGATGCGGAGATGGGCATGGGCTGGCGCATGGGTGCTACTGCTGCCTGGAAGCAGATCCAGACTGATGAACACTTCTATGGCTTCGGTGAGCGTACTGGGTTGCTGGACAAATTAGCTGAGCTCCAGACTAACTGGACAGTCGATGCCCTCGATTACGGCTCACTCACTGACGAAATGTACCAGGCAATCCCATTTTTGATCGCCCTGCGTCCAGAGGTAGGCTACGGGATATTTTTTAACACTACCTTTTGGAGCCAGTTCGACATCGGTGCGGAGCAACCTGGGGTTTGGCGGATGGAGACGCGTGGCGGAGATTTAGACTACTACATCATCTATGGTCCCCGCCCAGAGCAGATCCTCCACACCTATACCCAAATAACTGGTCGTATGCCACTGCCGCCTCGTTGGGCGCTTGGCTATCACCAGTGCCGCTGGAGCTACGAATCTGAAACAGAGGTGCGGCAATTGGCTCGTGACTTTCGCGATCGCCGTATCCCCTGCGACGTGATTCATCTTGATATCGACTACATGCGTGGCTTTCGCGTCTTCACCTGGAGCCCCAAGCGCTTTCCTGACCCCAGTAAACTAGTAAGTGATTTGGTGCGGGATGGTTTTAAGACGGTGACGATCGTCGATCCAGGGATCAAGCACGAACCGGAGGCTGACTACCGTGTCTTCGACCAAGGGCTAGAGCATAACTGCTTTGTCCGTCAAGCCGATGGCCAACTGTTCCACGGCTACGTCTGGCCTGATAAGGCTGTGTTTCCCGATTTTCTGCGACCTGAGGTGCGCACTTGGTGGGGCGACTTACATAAAAGCCTCACTAGTACTGGCGTTGCTGGGATTTGGAACGATATGAATGAACCCTCAATAGCCGATCGCCCTTTCGGCGATCCTGGGAACAAAATCTGGTTTCCCCTTGATGCACCCCAAGGTCCAGATGATGAGCGCACGACTCATACTGAAGTCCATAACCTGTATGGACTGACTATGGCTCAGGCAGCAAGTGTGGGACTGGAACGGCTGCGCCCCACCGAACGCTCGTTCGTGCTGACACGGTCGGGCTATGCTGGTGTGCAGCGCTGGTCATCCGTGTGGATGGGGGATAACCAGTCGCTGTGGGAGCATCTGGAGATGTCATTACCGATGCTGTGCAACATGGGATTGTCAGGCGTAGCATTTGTCGGTTGTGATATTGGTGGCTTCGCTGGCAATGCCACTGCTGAATTATTCGCCCGCTGGATGCAGGTAGGGATGCTCTACCCACTGATGCGCGGTCACTCCGCTCTGACTACCGCCCGTCACGAGCCATGGGTGTTTGGCGATCGCGTGGAGCGTATTTGCCGCGAATACATCGAGCTGCGCTATCGACTACTCCCCTACATTTACACGCTATTCTGGGAGGCGGCGACGACCGGGGCACCAATTTTACGTCCGTTGTTGTACCATTTCCCGAACGATCTAAACACCTACGCGCTCTACGATCAGGTAATGCTCGGCCCATCGCTGATAGCGGCACCAATTTACCGTCCTGGAGTTGAATACCGAGCGGTGTATCTCCCTGCTGGTACCTGGTATGACTGGTGGAGTGGTGAACGTTACGAAGGCTCAACCCACATCCTGACTCACGCCCCAGTAGAGCGGATGCCACTTTACGTGCGGGCAGGGGCAATTATTCCCATGGCACCAGTGATGCAGTACACTGACGAACATCCACTCGACCAACTGACGCTGCGCATCTGGCCTGGCACAGGTGAGTGGCAGTTCTATGAAGATGATGGTCATAGCTTTGAGTACCGGACTGGTGCCTGGGCAACGACTACCTATCGCGTGCATTCGGATGGGCAACAAACGATTGTTGAGATCGGAGCGCGGGAAGGGGAATGGACACCTCCATCGCGGGAGGTGAGGGTGGAACTCGTCGGTGTCGGTGAACAATGCTTTCAAGACGACGGCATAGCGCGCTGCCTGACCCTCTAACTCCTATGCAAACACAACCCTTTGGTGCTTAGACGCTATCTCAAAACGACAACCGCTAGTGGACTGCCATCAGCAACAGTTGCGCAAACTACATGGCGACTACGCGGCATATTGAGAGAGCATCATGCCTTCTTCAACTGCTGCCAGCATTTCTCAGAGCGAGTTCTGGTTTGTCTATTTTGAAATAGTGTCTAAGTTCTGGATCTAGGTGTACCTCTCTCCAGCAATTTCGATTTCTTTAGCTTGGTACAGTTTCTGCGAAAAAGTCATACGACTTATGCATTTTATTTGCGGGCTAACCACCTGAGTATCAGATATAGACTCACTTACTCCAACAAGCTTGCTTGACGACTTCTTGATCTTCTCTAAAGAATCAGCATTTAACGTCTGTAAGTTATCTTCAGCAACTTCAATTTCTTTAGCTTGATACAGTTTCTGTGAAAAAGTCATACGGTTTACACATTTTACATGCTGACTAGCTACTTGTGTACTAGGTAGAGTTTTATACGATTGCTGGGGAGATTGGCTTAAATTCCGAGTTACTACTTGTTTAATACGGGTGGATTTCATGATTTTCATTAGACTCTTGTAATTTATACAATATAACATTGCATAGGGTATAGGCAGGGAAAAGATATAAATTTCTGTGTACTTCAGAGAGAAAAAATGTATCAATATGTAAAGCAATAGAAATCTGAGAAGCTGTCTGTAAACTTGTTATCTACGTCAGTAAAGCCCCAAAACCTCAAGGGGTTGTCAAACAGAGACTTAAAGCTCCTGACCTCTAAAAAAAGTGTTCCCCTGTCGCTCACTACGTTAAACCATGCCCAGTTCCTGAAGCGAGTTGATGGGTTGTAAAGGTTATTTGTTAAACCATATTCAAACATGAACCTTTTTATTACTTTACACTTACTCATATAACTTAACAACAAATTCATAATTTTGACGATAAACTTAAATTAAAGCATAAAGACATAAATTATTTGTTTTTATTAGCTTTTGGTAATCTATTTTCTTCAAGGACTTGGATGGATATGAACGTTAGAAATGCATACAACATTGAGGTTAAGACAGGAACTCGTAACCATAGAGGTGCTTTTGTACAAGAAACTTCATATAAACTTGTAAGTGTTACTCAATCTGGTTGGGCTCGGATTTGCGTTGATGATGCAAGTTGCCACTATGTAGACCCAGAACACTTATATATGAAAACGGAGGAGGAGACGCTTTAACTTAAGTAATTAGCAAGTAATTAGGCAATAAAAATGCCTTCCTTCTTTGGCATAGGAGGGCACTTTTAACTATAGTTTAACGTTTGGTGTGAGAAGCAAACTCATGTCCGATCATAGGTCATTAGCGGTTGTAGCGATTATAGTACCAGCGGTAATACTGGTCGTAGCCCCCGTGGTAGTGGTTGTTGTACCAGCGGTAGCTCTGTAGCGACGCAACTGTAGCAGGTGCTGCTTCCATAGATATGAAAGGCACTACCAGCATGGGGAGGCTGGCCCAGAATACAATCTTACGGATCATGCTATTTTTCATTCCAGACTTATGGTTTAGAAAATTAAAATTGATCGACTTGCGATCAAATCAATTTTTTGCAGCAAGAACACAGGCTGGCTGCGGAGCTAATTGTAGCAGCCAGTCAAGTTTTGTTGAGATGTGCTTCTAGGAATTGCTGAAATTTCTGTAAGCGGTGGTAGTCCTGTACCCGACATAATACCTGTAGCCGACGCAGTTTTTGGACGCGACGATATTCTTGTACCTGGTGGAGTTCCTGGGATTGGTTGCAGTTCGGATGGTGATAGTTATCCTGTGAGCGAGCGGGATTTATGGTTACGCCACCAAAGATCGCCAAGCCGATTGCACTAATAAGGGATAGAGATTTATTTAGGAACAAAGATTTGTTTAACTGCATAGTTGATGTTCCTAGCGGAGAGTGAAATTCGAGTTTATTGAATTCAAGTTATCTCAATCCTATAAACTTGAACCCTAAGCCGCATGCGGAGGAGGTCACGAATTCTCAATCCTAAGTCATGAATTTCGCTATGACTAAAGTCATGGTAGACATGACGCAAATTTGACCAAATCAGTCCAGCTTTGGCGAATTCAAAATCATCTAGCCAAAGTTTTTCAGTGAGCGTCAGTCCAAGTAAATGTTCTATCAGAAGAGATAGACGGTTGTATCAGTACGCGTGTACTATGAAGTAGAGGAATGGAAATAAATCTGTACCCACACTCGATTGATAGGAGGTAAGGATTCAGGTGGTTGATGGAGGGATGAGAGAAGGCATGGAAAACCCTGCACCCGATTGAGCCATCAACACCTGCTTAAAAAACTCGATGACCGAACGCCCCTGAACATGACAAGTCTGCAC
>JAABUQ010003474.1_pt1 | contig 28837 bp, 26 predicted proteins | sample 5560001 | NCBI WGS metagenome assembly JAABUQ01 (sample SAMN10711888, study PRJNA513371) | rock metagenome | isolation source: Antarctica rocks | place: Antarctica: Victoria Land, Finger Mt nord | collected 2015-12-18 | reverse complement strand
AGGGAGAGCTTCACGTCGACTCCAGCGTCAGGGGGACCAGGGCGGTGGGGAAGGTGTCGACGAGCCCACCCGTGTCGCCCCGGTAGACGTAGAAGGTGCGCGTGAAGGAGCACACTGTGGCGCCTTCCTGGTTCAGGCTCCGGGTGCGCACCGTCACGATGCCAGCGTGCGGGCGCGAGGCGGACTCCCGCGCCGAGAGCACGATCGACTCCGCGTAGAGCGTGTCACCGGCGAACACCGGGGAGCTGAACGTCACCTCGTCCATGCCGAGGTTGGCGAACGCGTTCTGCGTGACGTCGGTGACGCTCAGGCCGACCGCGATCGCCAGCGTCAGCGTGGACACGACCAGGGGCCGGCCGAACTCCGACCGCGCCGCGTAGTCGCTGTTGAAGTGCGACTGATTGGTGTTCATCGTCAGCAGGGTGAACCACGTGTTGTCGGCCTCTGAAACCGTGCGCCCAAGAGGGTGCCGGTAGACCGCGCCGACCTCGAAGTCCTCGAGGAACCGGCCCCGCCACCCGCTGCTCCCGCTCATGCGGGGCCGCGACTAGGAGCTGACCTCACGCCGGAACTCCTCCTCCATCACCTCGGTGTAGGACCGGCTGTCGAGCACGCCCAGCAGCGGCGTACCGGCGGGTCCGGGGTGCATGCCGCCGTGGTCCTCCGGGCGGGCGAGGGCACCGAGGAGCTGCCGGCGCACCGGGCCGCAGCGCGTGGCGAGCGCGGGGGAGGGGGCGTCTCGGTCACCCAGGCGCAGCCACAACGGCCCGTAGGTGTAGTAGAGAACTGTCCGGACCCGGTCGACCACACTCTTTGCGACCGCGTGCCAGAGGGCGTTGTGGAATAGGATCACGTCCCCCGGGCGGGCCAGCACCGGGACCGCGGCGGCGGCGTCGGAGAGCACCTCGGTGGTCTCCGCGGCCGAGTGGGCCAAGGACCCGGAGAGGTCGACCCGGGTGCGCCGGTGGCTTCCCGGCAGCACCACGAGGTTCCCCTGGTCGGGCCCGCTGACGTCGGTGAGGAACACCCCGACCTTGAGGTTCACCAGGGGGGCCAGCCCATCGACCCGCGGGAACGGCAGAGGCTTCGGCCCGTCGTGGTGCCAGCCCAGCGCGGCCGTCTGTGTCGGAGGGCGAACCATCAGCTGCGACATCAGCAACTGGATGTTGGCCCCGACCAGGTCCGCGACGAGCCCCAGCACGTGCGGGTGGTCCATCACGTCGAGGAAGGCCTCGTCGGCCTCCACGACATTGAAGGCATTGAATACGGCAGTGCCGGCGGGGGCGGCTGGCGCCGGCCCGGCAGCAGCCACGTCCCGCAGGCGGGCGACCGCGCCGAGCAGGCGTGCAACCTCCTCAGCGGACAGGGCCTGCTCGAGCAGCAGGTACCCGTCCTCGTCCCAGCGCGCGCGCTGCTCGTCGGTGAGGCGCGTCAGCTCCGTAGTGGTCTGCGTGGTCTGCACCTGCTTGCTCATGACGTCGGGGCCGGGACCGGCACGACGTGGGAGGGGAGGCCGGCGGTGACGCCCCCGTCGACAAACAGGTTGGTGCCGGTGATGAACGACGCGTCGTCGGAGGCCAGGAAGGCGAAACCGGCGGCCACCTCTCGGGCGGCGGCAATCCGGCCAAGAGCCGACGACGTCGACCCCTGACGCTGGCGCTCGGCGGCCGCCTCACCCTGATACTCCGCGATCATGTTGGTGTCCATCCCTCCCGGGCTCACGCAGTTGACCCGGATGCCGAGCGGGCCGTATTCCAGCGCCATCGTCTTGGTCAGGTTGGCGATGGCTGCCTTGGTCACGCTGTAGTGCGCACCGCCGGGCTGGCCCCACGTGCCACCGACCGAGCTGGTGAAGAGGATGACGCCGCCCCCGTGTCCGGCCATGTGCCGGGCCGCCTCGCGGCCGAGCAGGAAGCCGGCGGTCAGGTTCACGGCGAGCATGCGGTTCCAGCTCTGCAGGGTCAGCTCCAGCGTCGGCTCTCCGCTGGAGCTGATGGCCGCGTTGGAAACGAGGACGTCCAGACCGCCCAGCTCCCGGACGCTGTCGCGCACCATCCGCTCGCAGGCCTCGGGGTCGCCGACATCGGCGACGACGGGCAGTGCCTGCGTGCCGAGGGCGGCGACCTCCCCGCAGACCACCTCGACCCGCTCTGGGACCCGGTCCGCGACGGCTACCCCGGCCGCGCCCTCCTGCGCGAAGCGCAGCGCGATCGCCCTGCCCAGGCCGCTGCCCGCGCCGGTGATGAGTGCCCGCCGTCCCTGCAGCCGCTGCTCGGTCACCGCGCTACCCAGCCTGCTGGGCGAGGATCTGCACGGCCTCGGCCTGGCGCAGCAGTCCAAGGGTGTCGGTGACGAACCACGCCTCGACCACGTGCCCCTCCGCCGCGCGCAGGATCTGCACGGTGTCCCAGCTGATGATCCGGTTGGTCGCCGGCACCGCCCCGAGGGGCCCGCTGTGGGTCCCGCTGAGCCGGGTCCGGATCATCACGCGGTCGCCGTCGGCGAGCACGTCCTCCTCCTCGCTGCGCAGGTCCGGGAAGGCGGAGACGACCATCGCGAGGTCCGCGTTGAGGGTTGGGCCGGTGAGCGGATCCGACTCGCTGATCGCCCCGTTGCGGGGCACGTGCGCGACGAAGTCCGGCGTGCGGATCGCTTCGAGCCCGTCGTAGTCGCGGGCGTTGCCGAGGGCGACGTAGCGACGCGCGAGGGCACGCATCTCCTCCTGGGTCATGCTCGTCCTTTCCGCTCTATTTCTGCTGGGGACCGCTGGGGGGCCGGGTTCTGCTGGGCCGCCCGGGGCTACTGACCGCTGAGCCGTGCGACGACGGGCGCAAACTCCTCCGCGCGTGGGTAGGGGACGAGCACGTGCGAGATGCCGAACCGGTCGCGCCGCCGCTGCAGGGTGTCGACCATCTGCCCTACGGTGCCGATGAGCACGTTGGGCGTGGCCAGAACCTGCTCGGCGTCCACGCCGTAGAGCTGCGCGACCTCGCTCGCCTGAGCGTCGCGATCCTCGGTGACGGCGATCGCAAACAGGCACACGTTGAGCTCGATGGAGTCCCATCGGTCCCCCGCAGCTTCGCGTACCCAGGCGATCTTCTCGTCGACCGGGCCGCCCGCCGCGCCCCCGCGCAGGTAGGAACCGAAGTCCCCGTTGCGCAGGTCGACGTTGATGCCCACGATGTCGGCTTCCCGCGCGGCGAAGGACAGGATGCGCTTGCCGCCCCCGCCGATGAACAGCGGCGGGTGCGGACGACGGACCGGCTTGGGCGTGCCGTCCAGGGCGGTGACCGTGTAGTGCTCCCCCGCGAAGGAGAACGGGCCGTCGCCGAACAGGCCTTTGATCACCGCGACCGCCTCGATGAGCCGCGAGATCCGGGCACCGGGGGCGTCATAGCGGATGCCGGCCTCGTCGTAGTCGCTGCGCAGCCAGCCCGCGCCGAGACCGAGGAAGGTACGGCCACCGCTGAGCAGGTCGAGGGTCGCCATCTCCTTCGCCAGCACCACGGGGTGCTTGAAGTCATTGGAGAACACAGTCGCGCCGAGCTCGAGCCGGGGGCTGACCGCCGCCGCGGCCATCAGCGCCGGGACCGGCGCCAGCTGATCGTTGAAGTGGTCGTTCAGCGCCAGGATGGAGTAGCCAAGGTCGTCGACGGCGGAGACCTTGGCGGACCACTGCTCAGCTGAGGAGGCGACCGCCGCCTGCACCCCGAACCGGAACGGCCGCGGGTGGCTCATGCGGCCCCTCCTCCCGGTGCGCCCGGTGCGGTCCCGCCGGGTGCGGCCCCTCCGGCGGCGCCCACTAGGTCCGCGGCGACCTCGTGGGGGCGCCGGTCCAGGCCCCGCGGGTCGACGCCCGCGGCGGTGCGGCCGGCGATCCGGCCGAGCGTGAGGGCAGGCGTGACCGACATGCCGCTGGAGAAGCCGTCGCCCTGGACCTGCCCTCCACCGAGCAGCTCCCCCACCGCCAGCAGGCCGCCGACGGGCCGGCCGTCCGGTCGCACCACCCGCAGCCCACCGTCGACGCCGAGGCCGGCGAAGGTGACGACGAGCGAGGACACCGTCGGCACGGCGTGGAAGGGCGGCACCGTGAGGGCCGTCGGCATCCGGCTGCGGCCCAGCGGGTCGGCCCGCCTGGTGACCGCCTGGCCGTAGCTCCGCACACTCTCCACGAGCGCATCGGCCGGCAGGCCAGCGAGGGCGGCGAGCTCGGGGAGCGTGTCGGCGCTGTGCACCAACCGGGGGTCCGGCGGGTCGCCGAGCACACGACCGGTCCAGTCCGCGACCGCCGGTGTCAGGCCCCGGCGCATCCGCTCGTCGAAGACGGCCACCATGCGCCCGCCGGGCTGGTCCAGGATGGCGCGCTCCCGCACATCCGGGCTCTCGGTGTCCTCCGCGACGAACCGCACCCCGGCCGCGTTGACCCAGATGTCGCCGGCGACGGCCGGCGGGCGCCCGACGGGCAGCGCCCCCTCGGCGAGCCGGAACCCGGGGTGGTCCGGGTCCTCGAGGGCGCCCATCGAGGGCACGACGATGTCGGCGTTGACCACGCCGCCCCCCACCTGCTCGCCCAGGACGAGTCCGTCCCCGGTCGCGTGCGCCAGCCCCTGAGTGACGAGCTGGTCGTACTCGCCGTGCAGCGACCGCAGCCACTGCGGCGACGCGCCGTAGCCCCCCGTTGCCAGCACCACGCAGTCGGCGGAGACGTCGGTCGTGCTGCCGCCCGCAGCCTCGACCCGACAGCCCGACACCGTCCCGTCGCCCGCTACCAGCAGGCGGGTCACAGTCGACCGCAGCCGCAGGTCCAGCTGCCGCGACGCCGACCACGGCGCCAGGGCGCCGACGAGGACCTCGGCCAGCACCGGGCCACGCCGCCACCCGAGCTCCTCGGGGGCCTCCAGCAGGTAGGAGCGGGCAACGCCGTAGAGCTCGTGCTGGTCGGCCAGGCCCAGGAGGAGCGGTGACTCGGCGGTGAAGCGCGCGCCTAGCGACTGCACCCACGCCAGCGACTCCGCCGCGTGGGTAGTGGCGAGCGCGAGCAACTCGGGGACAGCGCGGTGCCGGCCGGCCCGCCAGACCTCCTGCGCGTGGCGCAAAGGGGAGTCCACGATGCCGCGGGTTCGCTGCAGGTCGGTGCCGGCCGCGCTCAGCACGGCCCCGGAGCCCCAGAGCATGCCGCCGGCGCGCTGACCCTTGTCGACCAGCGTGACACGCGCCCCCGCCTCAAGCGCGGCCAGCGCCGCCGGGATGCCTGCGGCGCCGGCGCCAACAACAAGGACGTGCCGCCCCGCCCCGGGGCGAGGGGTTTCCGCACACGAGGTCTGCGCATGGGGGGACGATGTCGGGACCTCGACCACCGGACCCCCTCCTGCGTGCGCGCGGACCTGTCAGGCATTGGTCAGACCAATGACGCGGACTCTACAGTCGGAGCTGCCAACGTCAAACCGGTCAGCTGCGACCCGTCAGCACTCCGGGGCAAAGGGAGCCCCTTGACAACGTGCCAGCGGCGCTGCATGTTCACCTTCACTCATAACTCATAGGTATGCCGACAGGGGTGGAACCGATGGCGTCGATCCGTCCGCACGGGGCGTTGCAGGGACAACCACGCGGGCGGAGGAGACGCGGCGGGCTCGCGGCGGCAGCGCTGAGCGTCGGCCTGGTTGCGGCCGCCTGTTCATCGAGCAGCAGCCCGCAGGGCACGGGTCCCAGCCGGGCCGCGGGAACGTCCGGCGGCGCGACGCCGAGCGGGCCGACTGGCAGCGGGGCCGCGGCGACCGGGGGCACCGTAGTCGACGTCCTGGCGACGGTCAGCCCGGGCGTGGACCTCGACGACGTCGGAGGCGCGACCAACTCCCCGATCCCCCAGGCCTACAACACGTTGGTCAACAACGTCACCTCGGTCGGTGACCAGGGCGTGCGCAACATCGACTACGCCAGCTTCCAGCCGCAGCTCGCGGAGTCCTACACCAACGACGGGACCACCTACACCTTCAAGCTCAAGCACGGCGTGATGAGCTGCGCCAAGCACGAGTTGACGGCGGCGGACGTGGTCTACACCATCTCGAGGATCAAATCCGTCTCGGGTCCCAGCGGCGCGTCCTTCTCCGCGCTCAACGTCGCCAACGTCTTCGACCCCACGCTGGCCGCCAAGACCGCCACCACGGAGATGAAGACGCTCGCCGGTGAGGCGGTCGCGGTGGACCAGTACACCGTGGCCATCAAGGTCAAGGCGGACAACGGGCTGCTGCTCAATGCGCTCGCCTCGCCGCTCGTCGGCATCGTCGACTCGGTCGAGGCGAAGGCGCACGCAACGCCCGACGATCCGTGGTCCCACACCTGGATGCACACCCACACCCTGGGCTACGGCCCCTACTGTCTGTCCAGCTTCACCTCCGGGTCCGCCGCAACCCTCGATGCGAACCCCGGCTACACGGTGAAGAAGCCCTTCTTCCAGAAGGTGCAGATGAAGGCGATCCCGCAGTCGTCCAACCGGCTCGCCGCCCTGCAGAAGGGTGAGGCGCAGATCGCGGAGGGCCTGGCCCCGGCCGAGTACGCCCAGGCAGCCTCGGGGGCGACGACGAAGACGTTGACAACCTTCGGCACCCTGAACCTGCAGCTGAGCATGAGCTACAAGGTCGCGCCCTGGGGCCCGAACGGGAGCCCGCAGGCGACGAAGCTGCGCCAGGCCGTCGCGGCGGCGATCCCCTACGACCAGATCATCAAGGACGCCTACGGCGGCGCCGCCAAGAAGGCGGACAACGTCATCCCCTTCACCGTCGGCGGTGGGAAGAGCTACCCCGACGCCTTCGTCACCGACCCAGCCAAGGCCAGCTCGCTGTTGACCGACGCCGGCTACCCCGGCGGCAAGGGCCTGCCCAGCGAGGGCCTGCAGCTGCTGTTCCCGTCGGAGTCCGCGGCGACCCTGCAGCCCGTCGCCATCCGCATCCAGACGGCGCTCGCGGCGATCGGCATGAAGATCACGTTGAACCCGATCCCCCAGGCACAGCTCGCCAGCCGGGTCTTCGTCAAGTCCGACGCCCCGATGGTGCTGAACATCGGCGGATCCGGGATCCTGGACGCGACCTACTACACCCAGCTGTGGTTCCTCCCGCCGAGCGCCGGCGGCACCATCGGCATCGGCGGCTACGACGACCCCGCCGTCAACGCGCTTTACAAGCAGGCGGCCGACAAGAAGGGGGACGCCCGCAACACCCCGATCGGGCAGGCCCAGGACATCATGGTCAAGGATCTGCCGATCGTCCCCGTCGTGCTGCTGCCGCTCCAGGCCGCCGTGAGCAAGGACCTCACCGGCGTCCAGGTCGGAGGCTTCGGCATGGACTACGCCGTCATCTCCAAGACCTGAGGTGGGTGCCCGGTGACGCTCGCGCCAGCCCAGGCGGCGGCGGACGCGCCGCCGGTGTCGGAGGACACCGGCGGCGGGTCCCACGGGCACGGACCGCGGTGGCTGCCCCGGTTCGTGGTCAAGCGTGCCGGCACGGCGCTGCTGCAGGGCCTCGCCGCGGTGGTCCTGGTCTTCCTCGTGCTGCGCCTGCTGCCGGCAGACCCCGCGACCCAGTTCGCCGGCAGCTCGAGCCCTTCCCCCACCGAGCTCGCCGCCACCCGGCACCGCCTCGGGCTCGATGAGTCGACGCTCGCCCAGCTCGGCCACTTCCTCTCGGGCCTGGCCCACGGCGACCTGGGCACGTCGTGGGCCACGAGCACCCCCGTCGCTGACCAGATCGTCGACGCCTTCCCGGTGACCATCCAGGTGGTCATCGCCTCCTTCGTGCTGACCCTGTTGATCGCCGTGCCGCTGGGGCTGGCCGCCGCGCTGCGTCCCGGCTCACGGACCGACACCGTGGTGCGCGTCTACTCCCTGTTCGCCGGGTCCCAGCCGGAGTTCTGGTGGGGCCTGCTGTTCGTCTTCGTCGGGTGGTACAAACTCGGCCTGTTCCCCTCGCCCCTCGGGGTGCTCTCCCTGGCGCAGAGCCCCCCCGAGGTCGTCACGCACTTCGTGCTCCTCGACGCCCTGCTCGCCGGTGACCTCGCCGCCTTCAGTGATGCCTTACAGCACCTGGCGCTCCCTGTGCTCACTCTGAGCTTCGCCCTCACCGGGCCGTTCCTCAAGCTGGTCAGGGAGAGCGCCGGCAAGGTCACCGAATCGGAGTTCATGGTCTTCGCCAGGGCGACCGGCCTGCCGCGGGGACTGCTCCTGCGGGCCCTGTTGCGCAACAGCCTCACGCCAGTCATCACGCTGGTCGGCATCTTCTTCGCCAGCGCCCTAGGCGGCTCGGTGATTATCGAGACGGTGTTCTCCCTCGACGGCATCGGCCGCTACACCCTGACCAGCACCCAGGCCCTGGACTTTCCCGCACTGCAGGGCGCGGTGGTCGTCCTCACCACGTGCTCCCTGGCCGTCTACGTGCTGGTGGACGTGCTCTACGCCGTCGTGGACCCGCGGGTGCGCTACCGGAGGAGGACGTGACCACCGCCCCGGCCCTCGCCGGCCCCCGCGTGCCGGCGCCCCCAGGCGAGGCCGGCGCCGGCGACGTGCACGCCCGGCTGCGGGACCTCACTCTGTCCCTGGCCCGCCGCAGCCGGCTCTTCCGCGCGGGGCTGGTGCTCGTCGGGATCAACCTCGTGCTCGCCGTGATCGGCCCCTGGATCGCGCCGAAGCCCCTCATCGGTGCGGTCGCCGCGCCCAGCCTGCCGCCGAGCGGCGACCACTGGTTCGGCACCGACCCCAGCGGCCTGGACGTGTTCTCCCGGGTCATCGCCGCCCCGCGCATCGACATCACAGTGGCGGTCTTCTCCACCGTCATCGCCGTTGTGCTCGGCACGGCCATCGGGCTGACGGTCGGCTTCTTCCACGGGGTCGTCGGCGAGGTGGTGATGCGCGCGCTGGACACCCTGCAGGCGCTGCCCGGCGTGCTTCTCGTCCTGATCGTCGTCCTGCTGAGCGGGCAGGGCACGCTCAACATCGTCCTGATCCTGGGGACCCTCACGGTGCCGCTGTACGTCCGGCTGGTGCGGGCGGAGGTGCTCTCGCTGCGTGAGCTGCCGTTCGTCGAGGCGGCCGTCGCCAACGGCGGCTCACGCACGTCCGTCGCGGTGCGCCACGTGCTGCCCAATGCGCTCACGCCCGCGCTGGCCCTGTCCACGGTCACGATGGGCTACGCCCTGCTGGCCGTCACCGGGCTGTCGTTCGTCGGCGCGGGCGTGCGACCACCCGCCGCGGAGTGGGGCGGGATGATCAGCGCGGGCGCCAACGGCATCGGACTCGGACAGTGGTGGATGTCGGTGTTCCCCGGGGCGGCGATCTCGTTATCCGTCTTCGGCTTCGCCGTGGTCGGCGAGGGCTTTCAGCGGGTGCTCGGGCGGCGGATGTGACCCTGCTCGCCGCCCGCGACCTCACCATCACCTACGCCGGGCGGGACGAGACGCTCACCGCGGTCTCGTCGGCGAGCATAGAGATCGCCGGAGGCGAGATCGTCGGCATCCTCGGCGACAGCGGCAGCGGCAAGTCAACCCTGCTGCTCGGGCTGCTCGGCATGACCCGCCCCGGCGGGCGGCTGAGCTCGGGCAGTGTCCGCTACGACGGGACGGAGCTGGTCAACGCCCCGGCCTCGGTGCTCTCGCGGATCCGGGGCCAGCAGCTGGGTTTCATCACCCAGCACCCCAAGGCCTCGCTGAACCCGCTCGCCCGGGTCGGCGACCAGGTCATGGCGACGCTGGTCCGGCGCGGCCGCGCGGCCGATAGGGCCGAGGCGCGGACGCTGGCGATCGAGCTGTTCACCAGCGTGGGCATCGCGGACGCGGAGCGGCGACTCCGCGCGTGGCCGCACGAACTGTCCGGCGGGATGGCGCAGCGCGTGCTCATCGCCATGGCGCTGTCCGGTCAGCCGCGCGTGCTGCTCGCCGACGAGCCGACCAGCGGGCTCGACGTCACGCTGCAGGCGCAGATCCTCGACGACCTGCGGGCCGCCGCCACCACCGCCGGCTCCAGCCTGGTGATCGTGACTCACGACGTGGGGGTGGTGGCGCAGTACTGCGACCGGGTCTACGTCATGAACGCGGGCGAGGTCGTCGAGACGGCGCGCACCACGGACTTCTTCGCGACCCCCCGGCAGCCGGCGAGCCTGGCCCTGCTCACGGCGGAGGATCCCGAGCGCTTCGGGGACCTGCGCCTTGTCGGGCTGCCCGTCGACCGGCGGCACCTCCCCCCCGGCTGCTTCATGCAGGCGAGGTGCCCCTTCGTCGACGCTGCCGCTGGCTGCCTGGACGACCACCCAGCGCTGGTGGACGCCGGCCGCGACCACCAGGTCCGCTGCCACCGCCACGAGCTCGTCGCCGCCAGCAGAGGAGGTCTCCATCAGAACCACCCGAGCAGGTGACGGACCCCTGCTGAAGGTCGACCGGCTGGTCAAGCGCTTCCCTCTGGAGGGCAGCGACCGGGTGGTGCACGCGTGCGAGGACGTCTCGTTCAGCGTCGAGGCCGGCCGCACCTTCGGGGTCATCGGCGAGAGCGGCAGCGGCAAGACCACGCTGGGCCGCTGCATCCTGCGCCTGGTGGAGCCAACTTCGGGCTCGGTGCGCCTGGGCGGCGTGGAACTGACGAGCCTGTCACCGGGCGACCTCCGCGCGTTCCGCCGCCGGATGCACATCGTCTTCCAGGAGCCCGCCCTGTCGATGAACCCGCAGCTGAGCGTGGGTAACCAGATCACCGAGCCGTTGCGCGTCCACGACGGCCTGAACCGCACCGACCGCCGGGAACGCGCCCGCAGCTTGCTGGCGATGGTCGGGCTATCCCCCGGCTTCGTCGACGCGCACCCGGCAGCTCTGTCCGGCGGCGAGCTGCAGCGCTGCTCGATCGCGAGGGCGCTGGCCGCCAGCCCCGACCTCGTCGTCCTGGACGAGCCCACGTCGGCCCTGCCGGCGACCACCCGCCGGGAGATCATCGGGCTGCTCCGGGACCTGCAGGCGGAGCTCGGGCTCGCCTACGTCTTCATCTCCCACGACCTGTCGCTGGTCCGGCTCTTCTGTGACGACGTCGCGGTCATGTACCTCGGCTCGATCGTGGAGCAGGCGGCATGCGGGCAGCTGTTCGCCGACCCGCGGCACCCCTACACCGACGCCCTGCTCGCCGCCCAGCTGCCCGCCGACCCGCTGCTGCGGCCCGTCGGAGACCGGCGACCCGGACGGCTGTCCGGCGAGATCCCCAGCCCCATCGACATCCCTCCGGGGTGCCGCCTCGCCGGCCGCTGCCCGCACGTGCGGGACCGCTGCCGGCAGCAGCCACCCGTGCTGGTCGAGGCGCCGGCCGGTCACACCAGCGCCTGCTGGCGCGTCACCGAGGGCGAGGTCGTGCTGGCATGACGCTGCGCCGCGGCGGAGCGCCGCTCAACATCGCCAACGGCATCCGGGAGTTCGCCCGGTCCAGCCCCGACACGGTCGCCGTGATCGACGGAGACCGCCGGCTGACCTACCGGGGCCTCCACGACCGGAGCAGCCGGGTCGCCCAGGCCCTGCTCGCGGGTGGCGCGCAGCCGGGGCGACCGGTCGCGGTGCTCATGGGCAACCGCATGGAGTACCTCGAGGTCGCCGCCGGCCTCGCGAAGGCCGGCATGCCGATGGTCCCGATCAACCCCCGCGGCACCGCGCACGAGACGGCCTTCATCCTCGGGCACTCCGGCGCCCAGGCCGTCGTCCTGGACGACGCGCTGGCCGGCGTGCTCCCCGCCGACCACGGCCTGGCCCGCACCCTCACCCTTGCCGACGGGCAGCCGGACAGCGACTACGAGACCGCGCTGCGCGGCGCGCGCGCCGTCGACCCGGCCGTCCCCTGTGACGAGCACGACCCGTTCTGCATCTCCTACACCTCCGGGACCACCGGCCAGCCCAAGGGCGTCCTGCTCAGCCACCGATCCCGGTGCCTCACCTTCTACGCCAGCGCCCTGCAGTGGGGCATGGGACCGGGCCGGCGCACGATCGCGGTCGCGCCGCTCTACCACGGCGCGGGGTTCGCGTTCGGCTACGGCGCCGTGTTCACCGGCGGCACCGTGTCGGTCCTGCGCTCCTGGGACCCGGTGGAGTTCCTCGACCTGTGCGAGCGCGACGCCGCGCAGAGCGTCTTCCTGGTGCCGACGCACGCGCAGCTGCTCCGCCGCGTCCTCGACGACACCGGCACCGCGGCCCGGGACCTGCGCGCGCTGCAGACCCTCTACTTCAACGCGGCAGCACTGCCCGTCCGGCTGAAGGAGTGGGTGCTCGACACCTTCCCCGGGGTCGGCGTCCACGAGCTCTACGGCTCCACCGAGGCCTCGATCGTCACCGACCTGCGGCCGGAGCACGCGCGGACCAGGGCTGGCTCGGTGGGGCACCCGTGGTTCATGACCGAAGTGCGCGTGGTCGGCGACGACGGCCACCCCGTGGCGCCCGGGGAGACCGGAGAGCTCTACAGCCGCAGTCCCTACTTGATGAACGGATACCTCGACGACGACGCGGCGACCATGGCCTGCACGACGCCCGACGGCTTCTTCAGCGCCGGCGACCTGGTCACTGTCGACGACGAGGGCTTCATCTCCATCGTCGACCGCAAGAACGACATCATCGTCAGCGGCGGGGTCAACGTCTACCCCCGCGAGGTCGAGGAGGCGCTGCGCCGGCACGTCTGCGTGGACGACGTCGCCGTCATCGGCGTCCCCGACGAGACGTGGGGCGAGTCCGTCTGCGCAGTCGTGGTGACCGTCGGCGACGTGCCGGTGCCGGCCGGCGAGCTCGAGGCATTCCTCCGCAGACGGCTGGCCGGCTACAAGATCCCCAAGGAGTGGCGCCAGCTGGCCGCGCTGCCCCGCAACGCCACGGGCAAGGTGCTCAAGCGGTCGCTGCGCGGGGGCGCACCGGCGGGCCCGTGACGCTCGAACCGGTCATCGCCGCCGGCCCGGTTGCACTGGGAGAGGGCGTCCCCCTGGTGCTACTCCACCCGCTCGGGGTCGACCACGGCTTCTGGTCCCCCGTGCTGCCTGCCCTGGGGACGGGACCCGTGGTCCTCGTCGACCTCCCCGGGCACGGCCACAGCCCGCGGCCGGACCGGCCCTACGGCGTAGCCGACGTCGCGGTCGCCCTGACCCGGGTGCTGCGGGCGGCGGGCCACACCCGGGTGCACGTGGTCGGCGCGAGCCTCGGGGGGCTGGTCGCGCAGGCCCTGGCGGCCGCGGACCCCTCGCTCGTGGACCACCTGGTCCTGGTCGACACGGTCGCGGTCTATCCCGAGGCGCAGCGGGTGGTCTGGCGCGACCGCGCGCAGCGGGTGGCGGCGCCGACGGACGCGCTGCCAGACCCGCTACCCGAGATCGCCGACCAGACCGTGCGGGCGTGGTTCGACGACACCGCGTCGGCCGCCGCGGCAGCGACCCGCACGGCGCTGCTGGGGGTCGACCGGCTGGGCTACGCCCTGACCTGCACGGCCCTCGCCGGGGCGGACGTCCGCGGGACGACGGCGGGAATCCGGCACCCGACGCTGGTCGTGTGCGGCCGCGGCGACGCCCCCGCCTTCACCGACGCGGCCAGCTGGCTGCATGCCGTCGTGCCCGGCAGCCGGCTCGGCTGGCTCCCCGGCCGGCACGCGGCCCCGGTGGAGCACCCCGCTCTGTTCGCCGAGCAGCTCGGGGCGTTCCTCAGCTAGGGCCGACGCCGGCCGGGGGGACTTATCCCGGAGCCGGGATGCGCTCCTCGTCGCGGGCACGGCTGGCGAGCACGGCGTGGACACAGGCGGTGTCCTGGGCCTGCCGGTCCTGCGACATCCCCACGGCGTAGAGGGCGGCGGCGGCGTCGAACAGCGGTGTGCAGGTGCCGGCCTCGCGCACCACGTTGGCAATGATGTCGAGGTCCTTCATGAAGGTGTCGAGTCGCATCGTCGCCGGCTCGTAGCGCCCGTCGACCATGAGTGGTCCGCGCACCTCGAGCATGCGCGAGGTCCCGGCGCCGTCGGTGACCGCCGCCAGCACTGTCCCGACGTCCAGGCCCAGGTGCTCGGCGAGCAGCAGCGCCTCCGCGGCGGCCACGTTGTGCACGGCGACGAGGAGGTTGGCGACCAGCTTTACGCGGGTGCCGTTGCCGAAGGCGCCTAGGTCATGCTGGCCGCGGCCGATCGCGGCGAGCACGGGGCCGACGGCGGCCTTCGCGGTCTCGTCGTCGCCGCTGAGGTAGGCCACCAGGTCGCCGCGCCGGGCCTGCTCCCCCGTCCCGGACAGCGGGCAGTCGAGCAGCGTGCCCCCGGCGTCGGCGAGCAGGCCCTGGGCCTCCCGCTTGGTCGCCAGCGACAGCGTGCTGGTCTCCAGGACGACCACGGCCCGGCGGGTCGTGGCGATGTCGGCGACCACGGCCAGCAGCGCGGCGGCGCCCGGCAGCGAGGTGACCACGATATCGGCCAGCCGGGAGGCAGCCGCCGCTGAGCCGGCGAGGGTGATCCCCGCCCGCCGGGCGCTCTGCAGGCGGCCGCGGTCCGCGTCGAAACCCACGACGTCCAGGCCGGCCGCCGTCAGGCTGGCACACAGGGCTGACCCCATCACCCCGAGGCCCACAACGGCGACCGGGCGCGCGCTCACTGGAGCACCGGACCGGCCGGGGGCGCCGTGCGGCAGGCGTTCATGACCATGGCCAGCAGGCTGTAGTAGCCGGCCGCCACCAGCAGCTCGACGAGCGCCTTCTCGCCGAGCTCCTCCACAGCACCCGCGTAGGTCGCGTCCGCGACCGAGCCGCCGCCGGTGATCTCGTCGACGACCTGCCACGCGGCGGCGAGGTCCGCGGTCGGCAGCTCGGGCCGCAGCCCCTGCGCCAGGGCGTCGATCACGTCCGGGCTCAGGCCGGCCTGCCTGGCCAGCGGTTCGTGGATGGCCCACTCCACCGCCTGGTCCCACCGTCGCGCCACGATCAGCACCGTCATCTCCAGCAGGGCCCCGGCGACCGCGCTGTCGAAGCGCAGGTGGGCGCCCGCCCGCTGCAGATGGGTCATCAGCTCCGGCGTGCGCAGCAGCACCCCGAACGGCCCGCTCGCGCTGTCCCGGCGACCCTCGAGGAGTTCGCCGAGGGCGGCCGCCTGCGCGCCGCTCATCGCGGCCGGGGCAAGCGCTGCCATCCGCTCCGGTGCGCGCGGCAGCGGCGACCGTGGCCGCGCTGCAGCCGAGGGTCCGTTCACCGCTGGGCCGTGCCAAGGGCGGCCTCGACCTTCGGCATCACCTCCGTGGTCATCAGCTCCATGGAGCGCCGCGCGAGCGCGGGGTCGACCCAGTCCAGCCCGGCGTAGACCAGCTCGCCGAAGGGGCCGACCGCGTCGTGGAACTCCACGAGCTGCTGCGCCACGCTGTCCGGCGTCCCGGAGATCACCAGCCGGGAGAGCACCCGGTCGAGCGACACCGCCTCGTCCGGCTCCTCCGCGCTCACCTTGAAGCCGATGAGGCGACCGAGCAGCGTCATCTTGCGCAGCATCTGCGCGTAGTACTGCCGGTAGGGGCTGGCCTCGTCGTCCCGGCCGTAGGCGGCGGCGGTCGCCGGATCGTCGGCCACGAAGACGGTCCTAGCCACCCGCCAGTCGTCGGGGTCGGCTGCAACCCCGCGCAGCTGCGTCCCCTCGGCATACTTGGCCCAGTGGCTGGCCACCCACGCGGGCATGAGGAAGTGCGCCGACAGCGGGTGGAAGCCGCGCCGGCCGAGCATCGTGGCGGTGGAGGAGTACGGCGAGAGCACGGTCCCGACCACCTCGGGGTGCGGCCGCTGCAGCGGCTTGGGGATGGCTCCGAGCCCCAGGGCACGGTCGAAGGTCCGGGCCGTCGAGACCGTGAACCGGTTGCCCGGCAGGTCCATGTCGTAGGGCGCCTCGCCGGTCCACAGGCCGAGGATCACATCGACCGCGTCCTCGAACATCTTCGCGCGGTCCTCGTCGAGGATGCCGAGGACCTCGGCGTCGGAGGGCAGCGCTCCGGGGCTGATGCCGAGGACGTAGCGGCCCCCCGACAGGTGGTCGAACATCGACCCATGGGCGGCGACCAGAGCCGGATGCAGATGCGAGAGGTTGGTCGTGCCGGTAGCCAGCCGGATAGTGCTGGTCTCCGGGATCAGCGTCGCGAGGAACAGCAGGCTGTTGGTGATCGTCTCGTAGCGGTCGGTGAGGTGCTCGCCCACGAACGCGTCGTGCCAGCCCAGCCGGTCGGCCAGGATCACCGCCTCCCGGTCCTCCTGCAGCGTCTGCGACCAGTCTCGCCCGGGGGGGTGCATCGGCATGGTGCAGAACCCGAGTCGCATGCCGCCCGCTCCCTCGAAACATCAGATGTATGCCGTGAGGGTAAGAGTCGAGGCGCGCTACCGTCAAACCCGAGCGGCGGCCCGACGGCGCACGACGGGGGTGGTGGTGACGACTTTCGCCCTGGTGCACGGGGCGTGGCACGGGGCCTGGTGCTTCGACGCCCTGGCCGCGGAGCTGCGCCGCCGGGGGCACACGGCCGTGGCCGTCGACCTGCCGGTCGACGCGCCGGACGCGGGGGCGGAGCGCTACGCCGAGGTGGTCGCCGACGGCCTGCGCGGCTTCGCCGGGCCGCCCGTGCTCGTGGGCCACTCGATGGGTGGTCTGGTCCTCCCGCTGCTGCCCGCTCTGCTCCCGGTCCGCCGCCTCGTGCTGCTCTGCGCACTGCTGCCGCGGCCGGGCCACGCCTTCCTCGACGGCCCCGGCAAGACTGCGCCCGCCCCGGTGGCCGGGCTCCTGCTCGACGAGCTGCGGCGCAGCCGGTGGACCCCGGATGGCGCGGTGCGGGTCCTCTACGGCGGGGTCGACCCGGACGTCGCCCGGGTGGCCGCGGCCCGGCTGCGCCCACAGGCAGATCTCCCCTTCACCGAGACCACCCCGCTCCGCGCCTGGCCGGAGGTCCCGACGACGTCGGTCTACGGCGTCGACGACACCGTCGTGCCGCCGGCGCTGTTCGTGCCGGCGGCCCGCGAGCTGCTGGGAGTGGAGCCGGTGCTGGTCCCCGGTCACCACTTCGCGATCCTGTCCAGCGCGGCGGCGGTCGCCGGGCTGCTCGACGAGCTGGCGTGACCCGCACCCGGGCGCTCAGCGGTGGGCGGGCACGACCGGGACCAGCAGGCTCGAGGGGGTGCCGGGGCCGCAGTGCAGCGTCGTCAGGCCCGCCAGCCGCGCGGCCGCTCGGTCCAGCGGGTCGTCGTGGAGGAAGGGCCCGCAGCCGCGCAGCACGTTCTTGAAGTTGGACATGGTGGCGCCGCCGGCGACGTCGTTCTCGTAGTCGCGCCCGCGGACGGTGAGCGCGAGGCGGTAGCCGGGGGGCAGGACGACGCAGGTCGGCCAGAGCTCGACCTCGACCTCGTAGCACTCCCCCGCCCGCACCGGCGCCGGGCCCGAGTGGGTGTGCACCGGGCGGTGCGGCAGCGAGCGCCCGGTGTCGAGCTCCCGGTGCGACAGCCGCAGCCAGCCCAGCGTGGCCGGGGCGCGCGGGTCGACGGCGCCGGTGAAGGTGACCTCGTCGCCCTGGGGGTCGAGCACGCGCAGCGCGAGGAAGAGGTCCGCCTCCGCGGCGGTGGTGGAGACCCAGAGCCGGGCGGAGAGCGGCCCGGTGATCTCGGTGGCCCGGTCCACCGGGTCGGCGTGGAACGTCACCCCGTCGCCGGCGGGGTCGAAGCGAACCTGGCCGGTGGCGGGCTCGCCGGGCACGAGCACACCGTCGGTCCCGCCGGCCTGCAGGTGCAGCCGTTCCCACGAGGTGCCGACCAGGGGCCAGGCCTCCTCGAACCGCTCGGTGAAGGTGCCGTCCACCTGGCGCACCTGGAGCTGGATTGCCGGGCGCCGGTCCCAGCCGTTGTCCCGGCCCTTGAGCACGTGGTCGAAGAAGGCGAGCTGGATGGCCCTGCCGTGGTCGGTGTAGTAGGTCGTCCAGTGCTCGAGGCCGTGCAGCTCCAGCCACTTCCGCGGGGAGCCGGCTGCCAGGTAGCCCTCGACGTTGCCCCGCAGGTGCAGCCCCTGACCGCCCCAGTTGCCCGAGGAGAGCAGCGGCACCTCGATGTCGGACCAGGCGGCGGTGCGCTCGCGGTGGTAATCGTCGAGGAACGGGTGCGCCCGGATCTCGGCGCCGAAGTCGACCCGGTTCGCCGCGAGCTCCGCCTCAGTCAGCGTCTCCGGCCCGCAGGCAGCCAGGCCGGTGACGGGGTGCCGGGGCCCGTGCTCCCCACGGCCGTGCTGCAACCCCTTGACCTGCTTGTCGTACCAGTGCTCCCAGAACGTCGAGAGCACCCCGCCGTGGTGGGTTGCGTCGCGGTAGAAGTCAGCGGCTCCCTCCCAGATGCACAGAGCCTTCAGCGCCGGGGGGCGCCGTGCCGCCACCTGCCACTGCGCCATGGCGTAGTAAGAGACGCCCGACAGCCCGACCGCGCCGTCGCACCACTGCTGGGCCGCGGCCCAGGCGATGCACGCGACGTGGTCGTCGACCTCCCGCCGGGAGAAGTGGTCGACCCGGCCCGGTGAGCGCCCGCACCCGCGCGAGTCGACCCGCACCACGGCGTAGCCCTCGACGACCCACTTCTCCGGGTCAACGACCTCCCAGTTCTGGTATCGGCCCGTGGAGCCCTCGAGCACCTCCGGGTGCTCGCCCACCAACGTCTGCCAGGCCGTCGGGTAACCGTCCTGGAACGCGAGGCCCTTGCCGTACGGGCCGCAGCTGAGCAGCGCGGGCCAGGCACCGGGACCCGCGAGTTCGCCGGGGCCGTCGTCCGGGAGGAAGACGTCGGCGCGCAGCTCCACGCCGTCGTCCATGGGGACCGGCAGGTCCCAGTGGATGCGCATCAGTCGCGGCCGGCTCAGGCGAGGGGGACGTGGACGACGAGGTCCACGGCGAGGTCGCAACCCGGCACTGCGTGTGAGCCCGGCGGCACCTCAAAGAAGCCGGACGCCGGGAAGCCCGCGGTAAACGGCTCGCCCCACGTCGAGAGCACGGTGGGCAGGTCGCCGAAGTCGGTGAGGAACGCGTCGACCTTGACGGTGTTCTCGATGCTCGTGCCCGCGGCCTCGCAGACCGCCTGGACGTTGTCGTGGATGCGGCGGACCTGCTCCACGACGTGGCGCCGGGCATGCGGCAACCCCCGGCGCGCGTCCTGCGCGCTCGCCAGCGGGCCCTCTGGACCGCGCCCGAACTGCGTGGACAGCAGCAGGAACTCGCCGCTGCGCACGGCCTGCACCTCGTGCCCGAGGGGGTTCAAGGCTCGATCGGTGTGCACCACCTCGCGATCGCCGCCGTGGTCCGGCCGCGCCACGATCACGTAGATCTCCACGTTGCCGCCCTTCACGCCACCGATGCCGGTGACCGGGATGACCGCGCGGGCGGGAGGCGCAGCGGGCCACTGCCGCTGCCAGACCTCGTCCACCGCGGGCAGGTTCTGCATGCCGAAGGGCGTGAGGTAGAGGACCACCTTGACCACGTCGGTCCATGCTCCGCCGGCCGCCTCCATCGTCACCCGGATCTGGCGGAGTACCTCCTCGGTCTCCGCGGCGACCTGGTTGCCGTACCAGATGTGCTCGGGCACGCGGGCGTTCGGGTGCAGGCCGCTGGTGAAGTCGGTGGCGATGAAGCCGGCGCTGAACAGCCAGGGCCCGGCCTCCATCCCGACCGAGTAGCCGCCGAGCGGGGAGTGCACGTCGTGGGCGTGGGAGCGCTTGGTGATTCCGCTGTCGGCCAGCAGCGACACGAGCTGCACCTCGATGACGGAGTCCGCGGTCAGCAGCCGGTCGACGGGCATCAGGCAGCTCGTTGGACGCTCCGCCAGCAGGAACTCGTCGCGGCCCTGGATGTAGGCGTTGGCGACCCAGCGCCAGTCCTCCCAGAACAGGTCGTAGGGGTCGCGGTCGGCCGGGTGCCGCTCCCCCTCCCCGTGGTAGGTCGGCTGCCACTGGTTGACCGAGACCGCGAGGTCGAGCCGCGATCCGGCCGCCTCCAGCACGGCCCCGAGCCGGCGGTAGGCCTCGCGGACCTGGAGTTTGACCGGGTGCCCGCTGGCGAGCGGCAGCCCCGGGGAGACCCTGGCCTCGGGGGCAAGACCGGTGGCCCAGTCGCCGGCGCCCACGGACGCGGTGAACGTGAAGGGCCCGGCACAGACGGCCGCGCTCGTCGGCAGCCAGTCCGGGAAGGACACGCCCGGCACTTGGACGACGGTCCTCGTGGTCATGCCGCTCCCCCTCTATCGCGCGCTGAGGAGCGTCATGGTTGCATACATCAGACCTAGACAGCTAGGGTCCGGTGTCGGAGCGACTCCCGCCCCCTAACGACCCCTGGAGGTCCTGTGCCGTCCCTGGTCCCGCCAGAGTCGCAGGCGGCGCTGGGCGGCGCCCTCGGCCTGACCGGGCGGACCTGTCTGGTCACCGGCGCCACCAGCGGCATCGGTCACGCCGTGGCCTTCGGCCTTGCCGAGCTGGGCATGCAGGTGGTCGCCGTCGGGCGCGACGACGCCGTGCTGGAGCAGCTGGCCGAGCAGGCGCGCGAGCGGGGGCTGTCCCTGGTTGGCTCGCACGCGGAGGTCACCGACGAGGAGCAGATCACCGCATCGGTGGAGCTCGCGGTCCGGGAGTTCGGCGGCCTGCACGGGGTCTTCGCCAACGCCGGGGTCGCGGCGGTCGGGCCCGCCATGGAGATGCCTGCCGAGGCGTTCGCCGGCGTGGTCTCCACCAACCTCACCGGCACCTTCCTCACCGCCCGGGCCGGCGCCAGGGCCATGACCGACGGCGGCGCGGTCGTGCTGACCAGCTCCAGCTTCGCCCGCCGCGGGTTCGTCGAGTGGGCGCCCTACAACGCCAGCAAGGCCGGCGTGGCGATGCTCGCCGAGACGCTCGCCGGTGAGTGGGCGTCGCGGGGCATCACCGTGCACGCACTGGCGCCGACGGCGACACTGACCAACGTCAACCGGGCGCTGTTCGAGGACGACGACTTCCGGGCCTCGGTGCTCGCGGGTATTCCGGTGGGCCGGCTGCTGACACCCGAGGAGCTCGTGCTCCCGGTGGCCTTCCTGCTGAGCCCCCGCAACCAGATGATGACCGGGCACACGCTCTACGTCGACGGCGGGCAGTCGCTCTGAGCAGCACCCGCACGACTCCCGACCGCAGCACAGCCGAGGAGGAGGCAGCATGACCGGCACGGCCCAGACGCGCACGCTGTCGGTGGAACCCGCCGACTACCGGACGATCTCGGCATTCGGGGAGCTGGTCGGCCCCGACCCGGCGGCCGCCCCTGCGCCGTCGGTGTTCTACCCGGGCACGGCGACCTACGGGTTCGGTGAGTTCTCCTCCGACGAGGACACCGTCCTCATCCTGTCCCGGGTGCAGCCGCGGCCCCTGGCGGTGCAGTACCTCGAGCGGCACTTCAAGCACACCCAGACCTTTATCCCGCTGGGCGGCAAGCCGTTCGTGATGGTGCTGGCCCCCCCCGACGGTGGCGACGCGCCCGACCTCGACCAGGTGCGGGCCTTCTCCTTCGACGGCACCGCGGCCATGTGCCTCCGGGTCGGCTGCTGGCACGAGTTCCCGTTCGCCCTCCAGCCCGACACCGACCTGATCAGCATCCTGCGCGACGAGACCTACCGGGCGGTCGGGCAGTCCGACGAGCGCGGGGAGGCCCACGGACCCGACATCGACAAGCAGGACGTCGTAGCCCGGCAAGGGGTTCGGTTCGAGCTGGGGCCCATCGCGTGAGCGGGACCCCGGACCACGTGTTCGCGGAGTACTGGGATGTCTCCCCGGAGAACCAGGCCGCGTGGCGCGACTACTTCGAGAACGTCATCGTGGCGGCGAACCAACAGTGCCGAGGCTATGCCGGCTGCACGATCGTCCAGCGCTCCGGCTGGTGGCGGGACACCTCCGCAGGCCCGCGCAAGGCGCTGCAGCCGCACTTCGGCCTGCGGGTGGGTGGCCTTCGGGTCAACACCTCGATCAACTTTGGCGCGCTTCTGCAGCATGAGTACACGTTCCTCGCGTTGCACATGTTCGACGCCCCTCCGCAGCCGGACTACCTCGCTGAGTGGACGGCGGCCTGGGAGCGGCTGCAGCCGGACTGGCGTGACCGGCACCCCGACACCGACGACCCGGTCGAGGCGCTGAGCCGCGACTTCTTCTCGCTTGTGGACAACCACTGGGACGTGACCTACGAGGTCGTCGGCACGCTGCCCGGTGCCGGCTGACCCCGGTCGCCGCCGGCGACGCTCCGGTCGCCTCCGGCAACGACGGTCACGAGGGACCGGCCGACCGATCCTCCAGCGCGCGGAACGACGCGAGCCCCACCAGCTCGTTGACCTCGTCCAGCGTGGCCATCTCGGCAGTCAGGGGCCCGCTGGTCCCCTCCTCGTGCAGCTGACGGTAGAGCGAGCCGATGGTGGCCACCGCGAGACGCAGGGCCGACGTCGGGAACAGCACGACGGCGAACCCCATTGCCTCCAGCTGCCCGAGCGGCAGGATCGGGGTCTTCCCGGACTCGGACATGTTCACGACCACGGGCGCAGCCACGCCGGCGGCGACCGCCTCCAGCTCCGCGACCGTCCGCGGCGCATCGACGAAGACGGCGTCGGCACCGGCCCGGGCGTAGAGGTTGGCCCGGGCGATGGCCTCGTCCAGGCCGAGCGGACCGCGGGCGTCTGTGCGCGCGATGATGACCGTGCGCTCGTCGCGCCGGCTAGAGGTGGCGGCGTCGATCTTGCGGGCCATGTCGGCCGCCGGGATGACCTGGGTGCCGTCCATGTGACCGCAGCGCTTGGGCCACACCTGGTCCTCCAGCTGGACGGCGGCCGCGCCGGCCTGCTCGAGGCGCCTGACGGTAACGGCGACGCCGGCCACGTCGCCGTAGCCGGTGTCGGCGTCAACGACTACCGGGAACTCCGTCACCGCCGTGACGGCGGTGACCGCATCGGCCACCTCGGCCAGGGCGATCAGCCCGACGTCGGGCAGCCCGTGCCGCCAGGCTGCGGTGGCGTAGCCGCTGACGTAGAACGACTCGAAGCCAGCGGCCTCGGCGCAGCGGGCCTCCAACGGGGTGCCGCCGCCGGCCACGCCCAGCGCGCCCGGCCGCGCGAGCAGGTGGCGCAGCGCCTGTCCCGGAGCGGCCGTCACGGGAGCTGCCGGGCGGTGCGGGACACCTCTGCGGACATCGCTGCAGGCACGGCACTGTCCTTCCGGTGGGCGGCGAGAGCGCGGTGGTGGCGATGTTGACACGCCCTGCGGCGACTGCTTGCATACGTAGTCATGCTAGCGCGGTCGGGCCTGGTGACCGGCCCGGCACGCTGGACGGGGTGACCGTGGCGAGGACGCTGCTGGACAAGCTGTGGGACTCCCACGTGGTGCACGCGGAGCCCAACGGCCCGGACCTGCTTTACGTCGACCTGCACCTGGTGCAGGAGGTGTCCAGCCCGCAGGCGTTCACCGAGTTGGCGGACAAGGGGCTGCGCGTGCGCCGCCCCGACCTCACGGTCGCCACCGCCGACCACGCGGTCCCGACGTCGGGACGCGGCCTCCCGCTCCGCGACCCGCTGGCGCGGGAGCAGTTGGAGACGCTGGCGGACAACTGCCGGCTGCACGGCATCGAGCTCTACGGGCTGGGGTCGGCGCGGCAGGGCATCGTCCACGTCATCGGCCCCGAGCTCGGTCTCACCCAGCCCGGCATGACCATCGTCTGCGGCGACAGCCACACCACCACGCACGGGGCCTTCGGAGCCCTCGCCGTGGGGATCGGCACCTCGGAGATCGCCCACGTCCTGGCCACCCAGTGCCTGTCCCAGCGCAGGCCGGCGAACATGCTCGTGCAGCTCGGCGGCGCGGCCGGCCCGGGCGTCACCGCCAAGGACCTCGCGCTGGGCCTGGTCGCCCGCCTCGGCTCCGCGGGTGCCACGGGGCACGCGGTCGAGTACCGCGGCGCGGCCGTGTCGGCGCTCTCCATGGAGGGCCGCATGACCCTGTGCAACATGGCGATCGAGTCCGGCGCCCGGGTCGGGCTCGTCGCGCCGGACCGGGTCACCGTGGACTACCTGCGCGGCCGGCCGTTCGTCCGGGCCGACGAGCAGACCATGCGCGACTGGTGCCTGCTGGCCAGCGACGCCGGTGCCGTCTTCGACGCGGTCCGCAGCTTCGACGCCGGGGACTTCGCACCGCTGGTCACCTGGGGCACGTCGCCCTCGATGTCCGCGCCGGTGGACGGCGTCGTGCCGACGCCCGGGGAGACCGAGCAGCCGGAGGCGACCGCGCGCGCGCTGGCCTACATGGGCCTGCGCGGTGGGGAGGCGGTCGGTGACCTGCGGCTGGACCGCGTGTTCATCGGGTCCTGCACCAACGGGCGGATCGAGGACCTGCGCGCGGCGGCCGCGGTCGCCGCCGGGCGGCGGGTGAGCGACGGCGTCGCGGCGATGGTCGTGCCGGGCTCGACAGCCGTCCGCGCGCAGGCCGAGCGGGAGGGGCTGGCGCAGCTGTTCCTCGACGCCGGATTCGAGTGGCGCGACGCGGGCTGCTCGATGTGCGTGGCGATGAACGACGACCGCCTGGCCCCCGGGGAGCGGTGCGCCTCCACCTCCAATCGCGCCTTCGAGGGGCGGCAGGGGCCCGGCGGCCGCACCCACCTGGTCTCGCCGGCGATGGCCGCCGCCGCGGCCGTGGCCGGGCACTTCGTGGACGTCCGGGAGCTACAGCTCGCGGACCTGGGACCGACCGACGTAGGGACACCGGCGTGACGCTGCGGATCGGGATCGACGTCGGCGGCACCTTCACCGACCTGTTCCTGCACGATTCGGCCTCCTCGCGGTTCTGGCTGGCCAAGACCCCGTCGACGCCCGCTGACCAGTCGGTCGGCGTCGTCACCGGGGTCCGGCAGGTGTGCGCCCGCGCCGGCGTCGACCCCGCGCACCTGGACGCGGTGCTGCACGGGACCACTGTGGCGACGAACGCGCTGCTCGAGGGCACCGGCTCCCGCGTGGGCCTGCTCACCAGCCACGGCTGGCGCGACGTGCTCCACCTCGCCGACAGCTGGACGCCCGGGCCACTGTTCGGCTTCTTCTCCTACCAGCCGCCGCAGCCGGTCGTGCCGCACGAGCGGGTGCGCGCGTTGCACGAGCGCATCGCCGCCGACGGGGAGGTGATCATCGCCCTGGACGAGGAGGACACCGCCGAGCGGGTCCGCGAGCTCCTCGCTGAGGGCATCGACGCACTGACGGTCTGCCTCCTGCACGCGCACGCCCACCCGGTGCACGAGCAGCGGGTCGGCGAGATCGCGCGCAAGGTCATGTCCGACGCGGGCGCCGAGCTGCCCGTGTCGCTGTCGAGCGAGGTGAGCCCGGAGTTCCGCGAGTACGAGCGGACGGTCACCACGGTGCTCAACTCCTACCTCGGGCCGGTGCTGGGCCGCTACCTGTCCACCCTCTCGGCCGCGCTGGAGGGCGTCCCCGTCCACGCGTCGCTGCAGGTGGTCCGCTCCGACGGGGGCCTCATGTCGGTCACCGCGGCCCAGCAGTTCCCGATCCAGACCGCGCTGTCCGGACCCTCGGGCGGCGTCAACGGCGCCTCCTTCATCGCCGCGCGGGCCGGCTTCGAGGAGATCATCACTTTCGACATGGGTGGCACGTCGTCCGACGTGGCGGTCTGCCGAGGGGGCCGGCCCGGCGTCACCAGGGAGACCTCGGTCGCCGCCTTCCCGGTGCGCGCCCCGGCCCTCGCGGTGGAGACCATCGGCGCCGGAGGCGGATCGGTCGCCGACGTGTCGGAGGTGACGGGGGGCCTGCGGGTGGGACCGCGCAGCGCCGGCGCCCAGCCAGGTCCGGCCTGCTACGGCCGCGGAGGGACGCTGCCGACCGTCACCGACGCCAACCTGGTGCTCGGCCACCTCCCGCCGTCGCTGCTCGGGGGGGCGTTCACCCTCGACCCCGCCGCCGCCGAGCGCGCCCTCGAGCCCCTGGCCGAGCAGCTCGGGGTCACGGTCCCCCGCGCCGCCCAGGCCGTGGTGGACATCGTCAACGGCAACATGCTTGGCGCGCTCCGCGTCGCGACGGTGCAGAAGGGACTGAACCCCAGGGAGTTCGCCCTGGTCGCCTTCGGCGGCAGCGGCGGCCTGCACGCCAACGCCCTGGCCGCCGAGCTCGACTGCTACCCGGTGATCGTGCCCCCCGAGCCCGGGGTCCTCTCAGCCCTGGGGTTCATCGTCGCGGACGTGCAGAACGAGTTCACCCAGGCCCTCCGGGCCGACACCCTGACGCTGGACCTCGTCGCCCTCCGGGAGGCGCTGGCGGGCCTCGCCCGGCGGGGCCGCGACTGGCTGGACCAGGAGGGCGTGGCGGCCGGACGGCAGTCGATGCGCCACGTGCTCGACATGCGCTACCGGCGCCAGGGCTACGAGATCCCGGTCGAGCTGTCCGAGGACGAGGCGCACACGATGTCGGCCGAGGAGCTCGCCGCGGCCTTCCACCGCCAGCACACCACGGTCTACGGGTTCGAGCTCCCCGCCCCCGTCGAGCTGGTCGCCGTGCGCGCCCGGGCCATCGGCAGCACCGACAAGATCGTCGCACAGCCGGCCGCGCTGGGGCCAGCCGACCCCTCGCCCGCACGGGCCGGGGCGCAACCGTCGTGGACCGACGGGGTCCAGGCGCCCGTGCCCGTCTACGACCGGGCGCTCCTGCGGCCGGGCATGGTCGTCCCCGGCAAGGCCGTGGTGACGCAGTACGACTCCACCACGCTCGTGCTGCCAGGGCACACCGCCCGGGTCGACGCCTGGCTCAACCTGCTCATCGAGGAGACGGCGTGACTGCCCTGGAGGAGATCGACCCGGTCCTGCTCGACCTCGTCGAGAACGCGCTCCAGAACATCCGCGGCGAGATGGACGAGGTGCTCCGGCGCTCGGCCATGTCGTCGTCGATCCGGGAGCAGCACGACGAGTTCCCGATGATCGCCGACGCGTCCGGGCGCATGGTCGTCGGCCAGTTCGGCTCCTACATCCCCGACGTGGTGGCGAGCTTCGGCGACGCCCTCGTCGAGGGCGACGTGGTCATCCTTAACGACCCCTACCTCTGCCGCGGTTCGATCTCGCACACCAACGACATCCTCGTCATCGTCCCCGTCTTCCACGGCGGCGTGCTCGTGGGCTACGCCAGCCAGTTCGGCCACGTGCTCGACGTCGGTGGCCGGGCCCCGGGAACCCAGACGGCGGAGGCACTGTCGGTCTGGGACGAGGGGCTGCGCATTCCGCCCGTTCGGCTGTTCGCCGCGGACGTCGCGAACGACGACGTCCTCGCGCTGATCCTGAACAACACGCGCGTACCGGACGTCGTGCGCTCCGACATCCTGGGCCTGGTCAGCGCCTGTCGGCGGGCCGGCCAGCGCGTCCAGCAGCTGTGCGACCGGCACGGCCGGGAGACCTACGTCCTGGCCTGTGCGGCGCTGCTGGAGCGCACCCGCCGGGCCATGGTGACCCTGGTGCGCCGCTACCTCCCCGAGGAGAAGGTCGGCTTCTGGGATTGGGTCGACGACGACGGCCTGGGCAACGGCCCCTTCCGACTGCAGCTCACCGTCTGGCGTGAGGGTGACCGGGCCCACTTCGACTGGACCGGCACGGATGCGCAGGCACCCGGGTCGATCAACTTCCTCATCCACGAGAGCCTCTGCAAGCTCTTCTTCGGCGTCTACATGATCATGGCGTTCGACCCGACGATCTTGTTCAACGAGGGCTACGACGACGTCTTCGACGTCGTCCTGCCGGCCGGCTCGCTGCTCAACCCGACGTTCCCGGCACCCCTGTCGAACCGGCTCAACGTGCACACCCGGCTCTTCGACTGCATCTCCGGAGCCCTCGGCCAGCACGCACCCGAGCTCGCGATGGCGGCGGGCTACGGCACCAGCCCCTACCTGGTCTTCTCCGGCCGCCAGCCCGACGGCGAGTACTTCCAGCTGACCGAGCTGCTGTTCGGCGGCCTGCCGGGACGACCCGCCGGCGACGGGCTGGACGGCCACTCGTGGTGGCCGGAGTTCCGCAGCACGCCCGCGGAGTACCTCGAGTCCACCTACCCCCTGCTCGTGCTGCGCTACGAGCCCGTGCAGGACTCCGGCGGTGCCGGGCTGCACCGCGGCGGCACGGGCATCGAGAAGGAGTACCTGTTCCGCTCCGCGGGGTCGGTGACCGTCAACGACGACCGGGCGACCCTGCAGCCGTGGGGCATTGGCGGGGGCCGCGCGGGTGGCACGTCGGCCAAGCGCGTCATCCGCGCCGACGGGACCGTCGAGGAGCTGCCGTCCAAGGTCGACGGCGTGGCCGTGGCCCGCGGGGACCGGCTGGTGTTCCGCACCGCCGGCGCCGGCGGGTGGGGCGACCCACTCACCCGACCCGCGGAGACGGTCGAGCGCGACGTGGCCCGCGGGTTGGTCTCCCGCGCCGCCGCAGCGGCCAGCTACGGCGTGGTGGTGGGCGACGAGGAGGCGACGGAGCACGAGCGCCGGCGGCTCGCGGACGCACAGGACGGTCGCCGGTTCGACTTCGGGCGCCTGCCGGCCGACCTGGTGCCACCCCGGTGACGCCCCCCGACGCGCGCGTCGAGGTGGGTCCCGACCCGGACCGCGGTGCTGCGGACCTGGGCCGCGACTACGCCTCCTCCGGCTTCGGCCGGCGGCTGGGCTTCGGCGAGCGCCCCGCCCTGGTCGTCGTGGACTTCGTCGATGCCTACCTCGTGCCCGGCAGCCCGCTCTACGCCGGTGTCGAGGACACCCTGGCCGCCGCCACGCTCCTGCTGCGCGGCGCGCGGGACGCAGGCATCCCCGTGCTGCACACCCGGGTGGAGTTCGGGC
>JAABUQ010003473.1_pt1 | contig 28838 bp, 23 predicted proteins | sample 5560001 | NCBI WGS metagenome assembly JAABUQ01 (sample SAMN10711888, study PRJNA513371) | rock metagenome | isolation source: Antarctica rocks | place: Antarctica: Victoria Land, Finger Mt nord | collected 2015-12-18 | reverse complement strand
CGTTTTATTCGCTATCGCTTATGCGATTAGATTCCCCTTGTTTTTCCGGGGATGGCCGCTCGGATCGGCGATCACCAATATGGCGTAAATTGAAGCCAGTCAACAGATATATTTCCGGATAGCCTCTTACTGGACCGAAGGGCTCTGGGACAAGGTCGCGGCCGACCTCCGCCCCGGCGACGTCGTCCTGATCCAGTTCGGCCACAACGACGGCGGGCCGGTCGACACCGGCCGGGCGCGGGCCTCGCTCAGGGGGGCCGGCGACGAGTCCCGCGACGTCGTCAACGCCGCGACCAGGAAGGGGGAAACGGTCCGGACCTATGGCTGGTATCTCCGCAAGTACGTCGCCGACGCCAGGGCCAAGGGGGCGACGCCGGTGATCCTGTCGCCGGTCCCCCGGAACATCTGGGACGCGCAAGGCAAGGTCGCCCGCGCCTCGAATACCTACGGACGGTGGGCGGCCGAGGTCGCCCGGGCCGAGGGCGTCCCGTTCGTCGACCTCAACGAGATCGTCGCCGCCCACTACGAGGCCGACGGTCGCGAGAAGGTCGCCCGCGCCTATTTCACCGCCGCCGACCACACCCACACCTCCGTGGCCGGCGCCCGGCTCGGGGCCGCCTGCGTCGCCGAAGGGCTCCGCGGCCTCAAGGGCGGGCCGCTGGCCGACGCCCTCAAGCCTCCCTCGGTCGCCCCCTCCCCTTGACCCGGGATCAACCCTCGACGCCCCATCAAGGCCGAATCGGCGAGGATTGTTGGATGGAAATCCCCCTTCCTGACGAAACAAAGGCGCGGGGAGGTTGACGGACGACGCCCTTCGCGGCCCCTAGCCCGGTCGTATCGTCGCCGCGAGTCGACCTTTCTCCCCCTTCCCCGAGGACGCCGAGGAACCGTGAGCCGTCCTCGCCTGGTCTCGGACCGGGTGGCCGCGAGGGCCGTTTTCTCCACCCCTTGCCCACAGGAGCGTATCACGGTGAAGGCATGGATGCTTTCGATCGTCGGTCGGTTCCGGGCCTTGCTCGGGCCCCGGCGGCCCGCGACCCGATCGACCCGAATCCCCCAGCGGACTCGCGTGGCCTTGGAGGGGTTGGAGTGCCGCGAGGTCCTCAGCACCACGGGGGTGATCCCGTTCGCGTCGCTGGCGACGCAGGTCACGACCCCCGGGCAGACGTCCCAGGCGGTCCTGCACCTGGCCCCCGGCGAGATCACGTCGGACCGCTCGGCGCCGGTGGTGATCGGGTTCTATGCCGTGGCCTCGGACGGGTCGGCGGTGAACCCGCAGATCACCGAGGTCGACGGGCCGAGGGGCAAGCTTGGCCCGCTGGTCCTGCCCAGGGGGCATGCGCCGCTGGCGAAGAACCTGTTCCTCGCCCAGGTCGTCCCCGTGGCCGGGCAAGCGGCCGACATCACGGTGAAGCTGAAAGGGCTGGACAGCAACACTGGCAACGTCGCGGTCCAGGCGTATCTGCCGGGCGACGTCAACGGCGACGGGGTCGTCGACGCCACCGACCTGGCCCGCGTCCAGGCCGCCTACGGCTCGGCCCTCGGCCAGCCGGCCTACGACGGGCCGGCCGACTTCAACGGCGACGGCCACATCGGCTGCGTCGACCGGAGGCTCACGCAGATTAACCAGGGGGCGCACCACAACGTCACGCCCGCCCCGGCCCCGGTCGCCCTGGCCCCGGCCCCGGTCGCCCTGGCCCCGGCCCCGGTCACCCTGGCCCCGGCCCCCGTGGTGTTGGCGCCGGTCCAGACGATCCAGGCCGCTCCGGTCGTGGTGACGCCGGTCCAGACGGTCCAGGCGGTCCCTGTCGCCGCGGCCCCCACCTACCAGACGGTCGCCACGACGACCGTGGCCGCCGTCCCGACGACGACCACGACCACCATGCCGCTCGCCACCGTCTCGACCCCGGCCCCGACGTCCGGCCCGGTCTACACCTTCGGGCAACCCGTGGTCCAATCCCCCGCCACCTACGGGCAGACCACGACCTCCAGCCAGACCACGACCGGCCCGACCTACGTGACCTACCCGACGACGACCACGACCCAGGCGCCCACCGTCTCCTACGGCCAGGCCACGACCGCCCCGACCTACGTGACCTATCCGACGACCACCACGACCCAGGCGCCCGCCGTCTCCTTCGGCCAGGCCGTGCAGGTCCCGGGCGTGGCTTATGGACAGGCCGTGCAAGTGCCCGCGGTCTCCTACGGCCCGACCGTCCCCGTGGCGGCGGCGACCACCAACCAGTCGGTAACGAGCCCGGCCTCGACGATCTATCCGGGAGTCGTGCCGGTCTCGACCTCGACCCCCGCCTATTACTACACGCCGACGACCGTGGCGGTCCCGGGTTTAACACCCGCCCCGACGGCCGGCGTGGCCACCCCCACCTACTATGGCCTGCCGGTCGTCCAGGCCCCGACCCCGGCCCCGAGCCCGACCTGGACCCGTTGACCTCCACCGGACCGCCCGACCCTCGGTTCGTCAATTTGGGGGATACCCGATGGCAAGGATCTCGGATTCCAGACAGCGGCAAGGCAAGATGAACTTGATCTTTTGAGATCTGAGATCCTTAGAATTTGCCATCCGTCTCCCGACCCAGCTTGAATAACCGATCGACAGTGCCGACGCTCGGGACCGGCTTGCGGGGGGGGGAGGGACGTGGGATAGTGTTCGGGGCGACCTTGGCCTCGGCATCAAGGACGGTGGGGGGATCGCGGTGGTTCCGATCAACGGGACGGTGCTCGTCGCCCTCTGGCTCGGCTCGCTTGATGCTCCGATCGAGGCCCTGGAGGTCGACCCGCCCCGGGTGACGCTCCGGGGGTCGGACGGCTCGGCCCAGGTGGTCGTGACCGGACGGTTGGTCGACGGCGGGGCGGTCGACCTGACGGCGTCGGCGCGGTTCGCCAGCCGGTCGGGGCGGGTCGCGACGGTCGACCCGGGCGGCGTGATCCGGCCGGCGGGCGATGGCGACGCGACGATCGAGGTGACGGCCGGGGGGCGGACCGGGACGGTCGCGGTGACGGTGGCCGACTTCGCCAACGCCCGGCCCGTCCGGTTCGTCGCCGAGGTCGTGCCGATCCTCACCCGGTCCGGCTGCAACGCCGGCGGTTGCCACGGCAAGGCCACCGGCCAGGGCGGGTTCCGGCTCAGCCTGCTCGGGTCCGACCCCCGGGCGGATCACGATTCGCTGGTCAAGGAAGGCCGGGGCCGCCGCGTCTTCCCGACGGCGCCGGGGTCGAGCCTGCTCCTGAGGAAGCCCACGGCGCAGGTCCCGCACGGCGGCGGCCGGAAGTTCGCCGTCGACTCGCCCGAGTCCCGGACCCTGGCCCGCTGGATCGGCCAGGGGATGCCGTCCGACGAGGCCGGGGAGCCCGACCTGGTCGGGCTCGCCGTCGAGCCCGCCCGGCGGACCCTGGCCCGCGGGGGCCGGCAGCAATTCCGGGTCGTGGCCCGCCACGGCGACGGGACCTCGGCGGACGTCACCCGGCTGGCCCAGTTCCAGTCGAACGCGGAAGACCTGGCCGAGGTCGCCCCCACCGGCGCCGTCCGGGCCGGCGGGGGGGTGGGCGAGGCGGCCATCATGGCCCGGTTCGCCGGCCTGGTCGCCGTGGCCCGGGTGTCGATCCCCCGAGGGCCGGCGGTGGCGGCGGGTCCCGGGGCGGATGGTCCACCTTCCGGGAACCTCGTCGACCCGCCCGTCGCCGCCAAGCTCCGCGAGCTGGGCTTGCGCCCGGGCCCGCCCTGCGCCGACGCCGAGTTCGCCCGCCGATCGGCCCTGGACCTCGGCGGGACCTTGCCCGAGCCCGCCGAGGTCGTCGCGTTCGAGGCCGACCCCGACCCCGACAAGCGGGCGAAGTGGGTCGACCGCCGGCTCGAACGCCCCGAGTATGCCGACCTGTTCGCCCTGAAGTGGTCGGCCATCCTCAAGAACAAGCGGGCGCTCGGGGACCTGTCCCGCCCCCGGACGTTCGCGTTCCACGCCTGGATTCGCCAGGCGATCGCCGAGAACAAGCCCTACGACCGCTTCGTCGCCGAGATCGTCGCCGCCCGGGGCGAGGTCGGCGTCCACCCGCCGGTCGCCTGGTATCAGCGGTCGGCCACGGTCGAGCAGCGGGCCGACGACTCGGCGCAACTGTTCCTCGGCGTCCGAATCCAGTGCGCCCGCTGCCATCACCACCCGTCCGAGCGCTGGAGCCAGGACGACTATTACGGCTTCGCCTCGCTGTTCGCCCGGGTGGGCGCCAAGGACGGGGCCGCCCCGGGCACCTCCGGGATCTACAACCTCCCCGCCGGGCTGGCGACCAACCCGGTGACCGGCGTGGCCCGTCCGCCTCGCCCCCTGGGGGGCGCCGAGGTGGCCGACCTCGGGCCCCGCCGCGACCCCCGGGAGGTCCTGGTCGACTGGCTCCGCCGGCCCGACAACCCGTACTTCGCCCGGGCCGTGGTCAACCGCTACTGGAAGCACTTCCTCGGCCGGGGCCTGGTCGAGCCCGAGGACGACCTGAGGGCGACCAACCCCCCGACCAACCCCGAGTTGCTCGACGCCTTGGCCGACGACTTCGTCGCCCACGGCTACGACCTCAAGCGGCTGGCCCGGACGATCGCCACCAGCCGGGCTTACGGCCGGTCGAGCGCCTTCGACGAGGCCGACGGCGACGACCGCCGGAACTTCGCCCGCTTCTACCCCCGCCGCCTGCCCGCCGAGGTCCTCCTCGACGCGATCGACACCGTCGCTGGGGCCTCCGAGGCGTTCCCGGGCGTCCCCCCCGGGACCCGGGCCGTCCAACTCCCCGACGACGGGTTCGCGTCGCCGTTCCTCGACGTCTTCGGCCGCCCCAAGCGCGAAAGCGTCTGCGAGTGCGAGCGATCGGCCGAGGCCAACCTGTCGCAAACCCTCCACCTGCTCACCTCCGACGAGATCCAGGCCAAGCTCACCGCCCGGGACGGCCGGGCGGCCCGCCTCGCCGGCGACCGGCGGCCGGATTCCGCGAAAGTGGCCGAGCTTTATCGGGTGGCCCTGGCCCGCGAGCCGACCGCGGCGGAATCCGGCGAGGCCCTGGCCTTCCTCGCCCCCAAAGGGGCGGCCGGGGTGATCCGGGAAGGGTACGAGGACCTGATCTGGGCCCTCATCAACACCAAAGAGTTCTTGTTCGTCCAGTGAGCCGGAGGCCCGCGTCCATGCTCGACATCCTCGGCCCGGCTTACGGCTCGTGCGACGGCCTGCGCCGGCGGGACTTCCTCCGGGTCGGGGCGCTGGGCCTGGGGGCGTTGACGCTCCCGGGCCTGCTCCGGGCGCGGGCCGAGGGGGCCCGGTCGGGGAAGTCGCCGTCGAGCAAGGCGGTGATCCAGGTCGTCTTGAGCGGCGGGCCGTCCCACCTGGAAACCTACGACCCCAAGCCGGACGCCCCGACCGGCTACCGGACCGACCTCAAGGCGGCCTCGACGTGTTTGCCGGGGGTCGGCCTCGGCGAGCTGATGCCCCGGCACGCCCGAGCCCTGGACAAGATGGCGGTCGTCCGGAGCCTGACGCACGAGACGGCGGACCACTTCGCGGGGCTGCACGGGATCTTGACCGGGTTCCCGGGTTCCCCCGGCCAGCAGGGCCGGAACGAGCGGCCGAGCGTGGGGTCGGTCGTGGCCCGGATGCGAGGGGCGAACGGACCGGGCGTCCCCCCTTACGTGGCGATGAGCGGCGGGGCGGTCTTCGGCGGGGTGTTCCTGGGGGGGGCGTACCTCGGCCCGGGGGTCAACCCGTTCGCGATCCCCGACGACCCGACCGGCCCCATCCGGCCCCGCGACCTCCAGCCGCCGGCCGGCCTGACCCTCGACCGGCTCGACGACCGCAAGGCGTTGCTGGCGAAGCTCGACCGGATCGATCGCCGCCGCGACCAATCCGGGACGATGGACGGGCTCGACCGCTTCGCCGCGCAGGCCCACGAGATCGTGACCGGGCCCGACGCCCGCCGGGCGCTCGACCTGGCCCGGGAAGACCCGAAGGTCCGCGACCGATACGGCCGGACCCGGATCGGCCAGGGTTGCCTGCTGGCCCGGCGGCTGGTCGAGGCCGGGGTCACGTTCGTCACCGTCGCCGACGGGAACTGGGACCATCACGCCGACCTCGCCACCCGGTGCCGCCGGCAGGTCCCGGCGATGGATGCCGCCGTGGCGTCGCTGGTCGAGGACCTGGCCGATCGCGGGATGGCCGACGAGGTCCTCGTCGTCGTCTGGGGCGAGTTCGGCCGGACCCCCCGGGTCAACGGCTCGGGCGGGCGCGACCACTGGCCGGGGAGCATGGCCGCGATGCTCGCCGGCGGCGGCTTGAAGATGGGCCAGGTCGTCGGCGCCACCGACCGCAAGGCCGAGCGGCCGTCCGAACGCGCCTTGCACCCCGAGGACGTGATCCGGACCATCTACCACGTCCTCGGGCTCGACCCCCTCCACGAATTCCCCAACGAGTCCGGCCGCCCGATGGCGATCCTGAACCGCGGGCGGCCGATCGCCGAGTTGATCTGAACCGATGAACCCGCACGCACTCGCGACGATCCTGATCGCCCTGGCCGGACCCCCCGCCCCGATCGCGGTGGCGGTCCCGGATCGGGCCGCGCCGGTGAGCTACGCCCGCGAAGTCGCCGCCATCCTCGACGCCAAATGCACGGGTTGCCACAACGCGGCCCTGGCCGGGGGCAAGCTGGCGATCGAGGAAGTGGCCGGGATGCTCAGGGGGGGGAAGCACGGCCCGGCGCTGGCCCGGGGCAAGGCCGACGAGAGCCTTTTGTTCCGGATGGCCGCGCACCGGGTCGAGCCGGTCATGCCGCCGGTCGACAAGCCGGATGCCCCGGCGCTCACGCCCGGGGAGCTGGGCCTCCTCAAGCTCTGGATCGACGCCGGGGCCCGGGACGACTCGGCCGAGGCGCCCGCCGCCCCAGCGATCGAGCTGGGCGAGTTGCCCGCCGGCGTCCGGCCGATCGTGGCCCTCGACCTGTCCGCCGACGGCCGGCGGATCGCGGTCGGTCGGGGCAACCGGGTCCACGTCGCCGAGACCGCCACCGGCCGCGAGCTGGCGGTCCTGGCCGGGCACCGCGACATCATCCAGTCGGTCCGGTTCACGCCCGACGGCAAGCGGCTGGCGGCGGGGAGCCACGAGGACGCGACCCTCTGGGACGTCCCGGCCGACCCCTCGGCCCCCTGGCCCCCCCCGAGGCGGTTCGGGCCGCACGCCTTCCGGGTCCTGGCGATCGACTTCAGCCCCGACGGGCGGCTGATGGCGACCGGCGGCGGCGAACCGTCGCGGTCGGGCGAGGTCAAGCTCTGGGACGTCGCGGGCGGGAACCTGGTCCGGTCGCTCGACGCCCTCCACGCCGACACCGTGTTCGCCGTCCGGTTCAGCCCGGACGGGTCCCGGCTCGCCACAGCCTCGGCCGACCGCTTCCTCAAGGTAATCCGCGTCGAGGACGGCAAGGACTTGAAGTCGTTCGAGGGCCACACCCACCACGTCCTGGCGGTCGACTGGTCGGGCGACGGCAAGCAGCTCGTCACCGGCGGGGCCGACGGCGTGCTCAAGGTCTGGGACTTCGAGGCCGGCGAGCAGATCCGGACCCTCGGCCCGGCCGGCAAGCAGGTGACCGCCGTCCGCTGGCTCCCGGGCAAGCCGCGCGTGGCCGGGGCCTCGGGCGACGCCAAGGTCCGCTTCTGGAGCACCGGCGGCGAGGGGAGCGTCGAGCGGGCCTTCGCCGGCCCGACCGACTTCCTGTTCGCCCTCGCCACCACCCCCGACGGCAAGCTCGTCGCCACCGGCGGGGCCGACGGCGTCCTGTTCCTTTGGGACGGCGACGACGGCCGGCTGATCCGCAAGGCCGGACCGCCCCCCCTCGGCCCGGCGGCGAAGTGAGGAAGCTTCAGGACAGCCTGGCCCGGCCGAACAGGCGGGAAACGCCGAGCTGGAAGATGATCTGGAGGGCCTTGATCGCCTCGCGGGTGTTGATCTTGGAATAGCCCGAGCGGCGGTTCTCGAACAGGATCGGCGTCTCGCCCATCTTGCAGTCGACCGAGCGGCACCAGTACAGGATCTCTTCCATGAACGAGTAGCCGCGGGACCGGACGCGGTTCAGGTCGATCTGGCGGAGCTTGTCGACCCGGTAGCAGCGGTAAGAGCCGCTGTTGTCGCGGGTCCGGAGGCCGAGGAATAGCCGGGCGTACACGTTGATCCCGGTGCTCATGCACTTGCGCTTAAAGTTGAATTCTCCCTCGACGCCGCCGCCGGGGATGTACCGCGACCCGATCATGACGTCGTGCTCGCGCATCCCAGAGACGAGCGAGGGGATGAACCGGGGCGGGTGGCTGAAGTCGGCGTCGAGGTTCAAGAAGTAGTCGAAGCGGTTCTCGATGGCGAACTTCATCCCGGTCAGGACGGCGGTCCCCAGCCCGAGTTTGCCCGGTCGGTGAATGACGTGGATGTCCGGGAGGGTGGCGCGGAGGTCGTCGGCGACGTCGCCGGTGCCGTCGGGGGAGTTGTCGTCGATGACCAGGATCGAGGCATCGGGCGCGAACTGGCGGATCGCCTCGACCAGCGGGCGGAGGTTCGCCGCCTCGTCGTAGGTGGCCAGCGAGACCAGGAGCCGGGCGGGCGGGGCTTCGGTGAATCCGGATTTCATTCGAGTCAACATCGCGGATTCCCCGGTAACGTCCCTGCGCGCGGGCTTCGGGTGCTCGCGCGACGGGGTTGGTTGTAACCCATCGGGAAGAATCGCTCAACCTCAGCATACGCGACGGCGAAGCCCCACGCATCGCCTTTGGTGGCCGGATTTTCGCGATTGTCGGCCGGACGGCGACCGCCCGGCCCGGGGAGAAAGCAGGTGCCGCCCCGGCCGCCATCGCCCCTCCTCCGGGAAAAGGAGGGACCCGGGAGCACCGAGATCCGACGTCGAGGCGACACCTGCTCTTTTCGGGCGCGGCGACCCTGGCCGGGCGGGCCGTCGTCCTTGGCTCGTGGCGGGCCCCACCGGGGGCCCGCGGGGTGGGGATTATTCGGTCGCCCGGGCCTGGGCCTGGGCGGCGAGTCGCGAGAAGAGCTGGCTGAACGGGGCGAACGATTGCTGCCCGTCGGCCCAGACCGTCGGCCGGTCGGCCACGGGCGCGGCGTCTTCGGCCGGGTCGTCCGCCTCGGCCCCGGCCCGGTCGTCGATCGCGTCGGCTTGGGCCCGGTCGGGGTCGGCGCCCGTGCCGAGTCGCCCCTGGTTGTCGGCCCACTCCCGCCAGGCCTGGAGGGCGGCGTAGTGGTCGTTGACGGATTCCTCGCCGGCCTCGGCCTGGCCCCGGGTCGCGGCCGGGGCGAGTCGGCCCGATCCCGAGGGGGGATGGTCGGGATCTTCGGGCGACCAGCCGACCTCGATCAGGTTATCCTCGACCCGGAGCGGCGGCCTCGAAGGGCCCGCCAGCGGCCCGGGGACCGGCGGCCGCGCATCCGCCGGCGCGGATGCGATCGGGATCGGCCCGGGCCGGGCCTCGGCGAGGCGGGGGATCGGGGCGACTCGGACCCGTCGGAGCATCCGCCTCGGGTTGCCCGCCGCGTCGCGGTGGAGGGCCTCGACCTCGCCCCGGGGCCAGTCGCGACCGGGGCGGAGCCGGGCCAGGAGTTCGGCCGCCTCGTCCACGTCGATCGGCCCGAGGTGGACCCGGGCGGCGAGCCGCGCCTCGATCGACGCCAAGGGGTGGGCCGAGAACCGCCGGGCCAGCGCCGTCTGGCCGACCAGGAGCAGGGCGGCGAAGCCGTCGGGGCGGTCGAGCCGGTTCGCCAGGACCCGGACCTCTTCCCAGACCTCGGGGGCGAGGTTGTGGGCCTCGTCGATCACCAGGGCCATCCGCTCGCCGTCGGCGTGGCGCTCGGCCAAGTGGTCGGCGACCTCGACCCGCGACGGCCCCGCCCCCCCGGGCTCGGTCAGGCCGATCTCGCGGCCGATCAGCCGATAGAATTCGGCCGGGCCGTTCGATGGGGTCAGGTCCACGCAGGCCCATCGGCGCGACGGCGGGGCCTCGGCCTCCAGGCGGCGCCAGAGCCAGGTCTTGCCGACACCGGCCTCGCCGGTGAGGAGGACCGGCCCGGCCCCGAGGGCGCCCCGGCAATCGTCCAGGGCGGGGCGTCGGCTCGGCAGCAAAGGCGCATCCCTCGGGTCGAGCACGGAACCGCGGTCGTCCGCGTCCGCGCGGGTCGTCGATCGATCCATCGCGCTCCCTTTCCGGACCCCTCGGGCTCGGGTCGGTCCCGTCCTCGGAGCGTCCTGGCCCCCACCCTCGGCGAAGCGGCCCGGCCGGGCGCGGCCGGGGAAGGTCGGGGCTCCCTGGTACAGGGTCTATCGGAGCGGGACGCCCCCGGCTTGAACCCGGGACCGCGGGGACGCCGATGCGTCGCCGGTGGGTGGGCGTCCCCGCCGGTCGCGGCTAGAATAACCCCTCTCAACGGCGCCGGTGGCATCGTCGCCGGGGATCACCATCAAGGGGGCGGGGCGACCGATCATGGGCGAGTGGGCCATCCGGGTGGCGGACCTCCGCAAGCGATACCCCGGCCGCGACGGGCCGGTCGACGCCCTCAACGGCCTCGACCTCGAGGTCCGGACCGGCGAATGCTTCGGCCTGCTCGGCCCCAACGGCGCGGGCAAGACGACCACCGTCGAGATCCTCGAAGGGCTCAACACCCCGACCTCGGGCGACGTCGAGGTCCTGGGCCGTCGCTGGGACGCCCAGCCTCGGGAGATCCGCGAGCGGATCGGCGTGACGCTCCAGGAGACCCGGTTCCCCGACAAGTCGACGCTCCGCGAGCTGGTCGGGATGTTCCGGGGTTTCTACCGAGACGGGCTCGAACCCGACGACGTCCTGGGCCGGGTGACCCTGGAGGCCAAGGCCAACTCGTTCGTCGAGCAGCTTTCCGGCGGCCAGCAGCAGCGACTGGCCGTGGCCGTGGCCTTGGTGGGCGACCCGGAGTTGCTGTTCCTCGACGAGCCGACGACCGGGCTCGACCCCCAGTCGCGCCGCCAGCTCTGGGACGTGATCCTCGACCTCCGGGCCCGGGGGCGGACGACCGTCCTGACGACCCATTACATGGACGAGGCCGAGCGGCTCTGCGACCGGGTGGCGATCGTCGACCAAGGGCGCGTGATCGCCCTGGGCTCGCCGCCCGACCTGATCGCCCGGATGGGCGGCGAGCACATCGTCGAGTTCGCCGTCGGCGGCGAAGGGCCGGGCCCGGACGCCGCCTCGTTCTCCGACGTGGCCACGGTCCTCGGGGTCCGGGCCGAGGCCGACGGCTACGCCCTGACCGTGGGCGCCCCGCACCGGGCGATCCCGGGGTTGCTCGCCCACCTCGAAGGGATCGGCCGGCCCCTGGCCCGGCTCACGACCCGGCAAGTCAGCCTCGAAGACGTGTTCGTCGCCCTCACCGGCCGCCACCTCCGCGAAGAATCGGCCGAGGGCGCCGCCCCCTCGAAGCCCGGCCGCGGGGGCCGGGGCCGGTCGGCCTGACTCCCTTCCTCGAACCGCCCGACGCGGAGGATTCCCGACGGATGTCGCACTACCACCCGCTTCGCGGCCTCTACTTCTCCCGACTCCGGGAGTTCTACCGCCAGCCGGCGCGGCTGTTCTGGGTCTACGGGTTCCCGACCGTCCTGGCCCTCGGGCTCGGCCTGGCGTTCCAGGGCCGGGTGCCCGACAGCGTGCCGGTCGACCTGGTCCGCAACGGGTTCTCCGGCCCCGTCGAGAAGACCTTGCGCGACGCCGACGCGAAGGCCCGGCTCGCCAAACGCCCGGGGGTGCAACTCCGGGTGTCCGACGAGGCCGAGGCCTTCCGCCGGCTCCGGACCGGCAAGACCCCGCTGGTCGTGATCGCCGAGTCGGCCGGCCGGGTCGTCTTCCGGTTCGACCCGACCCGCCCCGAGGCGACCACCGCCCGCGCCGCCATCGACGCCATCCTCCAGCGCCAGGCCGGGCGGGTCGACCCGATCCGGGCCGAGGACCAGACCGTCGAGGAGCCGGGGTCGCGGTACATCGATTTCCTGATCCCCGGCCTGATCGGCCAGAACACGATGGGGGGCGGGCTCTGGGGCGTCGGGTTCCTGATCGTGAACTTCCGGATCGGCAAGCTGCTCAAGCGGTTCTCCGCCACGCCGATGCCCCGTCGCGATTTCCTGCTGGCCATCCTCATGGCCCGCTTGACGTTCCTGATCCCCGACGTCGCCGTCCTCCTGAGCCTGGGCGTGTTCGTCTTCGGGACGCCGATCCAGGGGAGCCTGGTGCTCCTCGGGGTGATCGAGGTCGTCGGGGCGCTGGCCTTCTCGGGGATCGGCCTGTTGATCGCCAGCCGGACGAGCACGACCGAGACCGTCAGCGGCCTGATGAACCTGGTGATGCTACCGATGTGGATCTTCTCCGGCCTGTTCTTCTCGTCCGAGCGGTTCCCCGACGCCGTCCAGCCGATCATCCAGGCCCTACCCCTGACGCAACTCCTCCTGGCCCTCCGCGCCGTGATGCTCGAAGGGGCCGGCTGGACCAGCCAGGTCGTCGTGGTCGCCCTGGCCATCCTGTCCGCCTGGGCCGTCGGGACCTTCGCCCTGGCCCTCCGGTTCTTCCGTTGGCAATAAAGGCCGGACGAAGACCGGCGCCTTGAGGACGCCCCGGAGGTCGCCCCCGATCCCCGCGACCGGCGGCGCCGCCAGGCTCGGGACCGCGACCTCCTCGATCACCTGGGTCAAGAACGTCGCCTTGGCCAGGACCTCGACGTCGAGGAACCGCGAGCGGGACTGGAGGACGACCCGCTCCAGGGCCGACCGCCGATGCATCCGGCACGGCGAGAACGGGTCGGCCACCGGCAGGGCGAACAGGACCCGCCAGGGCCCATTCGCCAGCCACCGACCAACGGCCCCGACCCGCCCCGCCGGCCGGCGGCCGATGACGTGGTCGCGGGCGTCGATCGCCTTGAGGAGCGGGTCGAGGTGGGCGTCGGCCCACGGCTCCACGGCGGACGTGACCAGGACGATCGGATGCGTCCCGTCGGCCAACCCTTGCTCCAGGGCCCGGCCCCACCCCACCAAGTCGGCCCGGACCACGAAGGCGTCGGCCGGCCGACCCCGGGCGACGAGCAACTCCAGGAGCCCCTCGCCGACCCGATCCGACGCCGGTCCCTCGCCCGTCGCCATCACGATCACCCGGACCCCGCCCCCGGGGATCGGGTCGCGCCGGGCGTGGGCGTCGAGCGGGTGGACCCAATCCTCGTCGGGCGGCGGCCCCTCGCCTTCGGCGGCCCTCATCAATTTGCCCTTCTGATCGGGGGGATCGGGGTGCATTCCGGTCTCCCCCCTCCCTCCGGGGGAGGGGAGTCATATTCGCGCCTTCACGGCCGAAATTCCGGCCCCGGATCTTTCAGCCTTACCGCCCAAGCCACCGTCCGACGGCCGCTCCATAAGCGGCCTGGAGGCGGCGGGCGATCGGGCCGGGGCGGCCGTGGGCGATGGGTTGGCCGTCGACGGTGTTGATGGGCATGACCTCGATCGTGGTCCCGACCAGGAAGGCTTCGTCGGCCCGGCGGAACTCGTCGAGGGTGACGCGGGCCTCGGCGAACGGGATGCCCTCGGCGGCGGCGATGGCCTGGGTCAGGAACCGGGTGGTCCCGGGGAGGATGGCCGAGTCGTTGGGGGTGCCCTCGATCCGGCCGTCGCGGACCCAGAGGACCGAGGAATGGGTGGCCTCGGTGACCAGCCCCTCGGGGTCGACGAGCAAGGCTTCGGCCGCCCCCTCGCGGGCGGCGGAATTGAGCGCGATGACGTTGGCCAGGAGGTTCGTGGACTTCACGTCGCACCGCTTCCAGCGGAGGTCGGGCCGCGACACCACGGCCACGCCGGCTTCTCGCCTCGCGGCGGTGGCGGAGTCGTCGTAGGGGCGGACGACGATCAGCTCGGTCGGCGGGACGGGCGGGTCGGGGAAGGCGTGGGCCCGGGGGGCGACCCCCCGGGTGATGTGGACATAGGCCGTGCCGTCGACGACCTCGCTGGCCTCGATCGTCCGCCGTATTCGCCGAGCGAGGGCCTCGAGGTCGACCCCGGGAAGCTCCATCTCGGCGAGGCTCCGGCGGAGCCGGGCCATGTGCTCGGCTTCGAGCCAGGGACGGCCCCCGTAGAGCCGGAACATCTCGTAGACCGCGTCGCCGAACAAGAACCCACGATCGGAGATCGGCACCCGGGCCTGATCCACCGGCATCAGCTCGCCGTCGAGGCACGCCAGGCTTGGCATCGGGTCGCGGTCCCGCGAAAGAGGATGGGCCGGGGCCCGGGGGTCGTCCCCGCAAGGGTAGCCGCGCCGGGGCCCGGGATCAATCCCGGGCCGGGTCCGTTCGAACGCCGGAAGGCCGGCCGCCCACGAGGGGGATGGCCGGCCTTCCGGTGGGTTCGGGCGAGGAAAGGCGACGCAGGGGGTGCACGGGTCGGAGGCGGCCGGCCGGCTTACTTGGTGCCGAGGGCGACGCCGCCCTTGGTGGCGAACGTCTTGTCGAGGACGATCTCGACCTCGGAGGCGGTCCGTAGGCTCCGGTTGACGACCTTGCCGTCGGGGTCGACCAGGATCATGGTCGGGAGCGAGATCACGCCGAACTCGGTGGCCAGGCGACCTTCCATCCCGCCGGGCTCGAAGATCTCGGGCCAGGGCAGGGGGGTAGCCTTGAGGAAGGCGTCGAGGTCGGCCTTCTCGTTGTCGAGGTTGACGGCGACGACCTCGAATCCCCGGGCGGCGTACTTCTGGTGGACCTTGACCAGGTCGGGCAGGTCGCGCTTGGCCGGGTTGGCCCAGGTGGCCCAGAAGGCGACCAGGACGGTCTTGCCCCGGTACTGGGCGACGTCGACGGTCTGGCCGCGGAGTTCGGGCCCCTTCAGGGCGATCGGCTTGCCGACCAGGTCGAATCGCTTCAGGGCGCCGGCGGCCTTCTTGCCCCACTCGGTCGCGGGGTAGTCCCGGGCCAGGGTGGCGTAGAACTTCCGGGCCTCGTCCTCCTCGGCGTTCATCTCGTTGGTGCTGGCCAGGAACAGGAGGGCCTGGGGCGCCTCGTCGCACTGGGGATGCTTGTCGACGAACGCCTTGAGGTTGTTCAGGAAGTCCTTCTGGACCTTGGGGAAATTCCCCCCCTTGTCGTTCTGGAGGGCGTACTCGGCCTCGATCATCTTGAAGGCGGCGTAGGTGCCGACCTTGCCCCCCTTGGCGGCGAGGTCGTCGAGGGCCTTGGCCCCGGCGGGATAGGCGCCCGAGGTGTAGGCGGCGGCCAGGCTGTCGACGCTCAGCTTGAGGTGGTCGAGCTCGGCCTTGGCGTCGCCGGCGGCCTCGGCGGCCTTGACCACCTTGTTGAGCGGGGCCACCCGGTAGACGTGGAACCGGGCGATGTCCTTGGGGTTGTCGGCGTTCAGGAGCCCTTGGTTGGCCTTGTCGTAGGCGGCCAGGGCCTGGAGCGCCTCGGCGACCTGGGGATTCTCGCCCCCGCCGGCGTTGGCCCCGTCGTTCCGGAAGACCCAGGAGCGGATGCCCCCCTCGCTGGCGGCGATCGGAGCGTTCTTGTTGGGGTCGATCACCCGGGGGAGGTCGACGAACTTCCAGGCGTCGCCGACCTTGACCATCTCGCCGGCCTGGAGGAAGGCCATCTTGCCGGCGGCGGCGTTGTTGGGTGAGGCGGGGAAGATCATCGCGTTTTCGTAGAGTAACAGGTCGTCCTTGAGCCCGGCGTCGGCCGGGATCAGGTGCGGCATGGCGGCGCCGAGCGTCGCCCAGGTCGTGCTGGCGTCCCAGCCGCCGGCCATTACCCCGGCCCGGAGCGCCTTGATGGCCGCGAGCCGCTGCTTCTCGGCCGCCGCCACCTGGTCGACCTCCCCCTTGGGGATGCCCAGGGCGTCCAGCTCGGCCGGGGTGGCCATGACGCTGTCGATCAGGGCGGCGTCGCCGGCCACCAGCGCCTGGAGGAAGACCTTGCTCGCCTCCTCGGCGGAGATCCGCGTCCACGCCACGACCTTGCGGTTGGCGACCTTGGCCATCCGCGTGCCCGCCGAATTCATCCAGCGGACCTCATCGATGCTCATGTCGTTGTTGAGGTCGATGTCGCGGTAGATCTCGAAGCCGTCCTGGAAGTAGCCCCACTGGTCCATCCGGTTGTTGCCGTCGCTGTCCACGAACCGGCAGAGCAGCTTGCCCTGCCCGTCGCGGAGGGCATAGCCGATCGAGGCGCCCTTGGCGTTGGTCACCTGCTCGACCTTGCAGGCCGCGATGGCGGCGGGGTCGGTGGGGACCTCGTATTCGACGCCCGGTTGCGTCGGCCGGTAGGTCAGGAGCTTCTCCACCGTGGGCATCGTGGGCGGGGGGGCCCAGGCCAAGGCCAGGGCGGGGGCCATCCCCAAGATCCATGTCGAGGCCAATGTCGTCCGCAAGGCCCGCATCGGCGTCTCCTTACTCGGGTCCCATCGGCGAAGGGCCCGCCCCCGCCGCAATCGTCCACCTTCGAGGCGGCCCACGTCGGGGCCCGTCCAAGCCCTCGCGACCGCCACAACCGTCTCCATCGGCGATCCCAATCGACCGGCTTCAACCGGACCTCGGGAATCGACGATCCCGCCCCGATTGCTTCGTGTCGGACGGACCAATGAGAGAGACGATGCGTTGCAAGGGATATGCCGAAGTCGTCGTCGTGATTTAAGTCGAGGGAGGGATGCGATTATCGGGGAGCGCCCGGGCCGAGGAGGCGGTGGCGGCGCGAATGATTTTTTCCAAGTCGCTCCCATCCTTACAATCAGCCCTCCCGGCCCGACCGTCGGGTCGGGGTCCAGCTTGGCTTGACAGGCGTTGAAATCGGCGTAGTCTAGCCGTTCCAGAGTTTGCCCCGATCGCCGCCGCCTCGCCTTGACCCGGCCACCGCGACCGCACCCCTCCCTCCGGCGACCGGGGACCACCGCCCTACCTCGATTCCGCGCCAGGGATGAAGCCATGGATCGACGCATCCTCGTGGTGGACGACAACGAACTGATCTGCCAGCAGCTTTCGCAGCTATTGGCCCGGCCCGACCGGCGGATCAAGGTGGCCCATGACGGGACCACCGCGCTCGAATGGATGGCCGAGCGGAATTTCTCCGTCGTCCTGACCGACCTCCGGCTCCCGGGCATCGACGGCCTGGAGCTGATCCGCGAGATCCGCCAGCGCGACCTGCCGGCGACGGTCATCCTCATGACCGGCCACGCCTCGATCGACTCGGCCGTCGAGGCCATGAAGCTCGGCGCCTTCGACTATCTGACCAAGCCCATCGACGAGGTCCGCCTCGAATTCCTGATCGGCAAGGCCCTGGAAGACCGGAAGCTCCAGGACGAGGTCCGCTCGCTCCGCCAGGGGCTCCACCAGCGGTACTCGTACCACAACCTGTTCGGCAAGAGCCCGAGGATGCGCGAGGTGTTCGCCCGGGTCGCGCGGGTGTCGGCCTCGAACTGCACGGTCCTGGTGACCGGCGAGACCGGGACCGGCAAGGAGTTGGTCGCCCGGGCGATCCACTTCAACGACCCGACCCGCCGAGGCCCCCTGGTGGCCGTCAACTGCGCGGCGTTGCCGGAACCGCTCCTGGAAAGCGAGTTCTTCGGCCACGAGCGCGGCGCCTTCACCGGCGCCGACCGCCAGAAGAAAGGGCGGTTCGAGCAGGCCGCGGGCGGGACCTTGTTGCTCGACGAGATCGGCGCCCTGCCGATGGGGATGCAGGCGAAGCTCCTCCGGGTCCTCCAGGACGGGACGTTCGAGCGCGTCGGCGGCGGCGAGGTGATCCAGTCCGACACCCGGATCTTGGCGGCCACCAACGTCGACCTGGCCGAGGCCGTCGCCGCCGGCCGGTTCCGCGAGGACCTGTATTACCGGCTCAACGTCATCACGATCGAGCTGCCCCCGCTCCGCGAGCGGATCGAGGACCTGCCCCTGCTCGTCGAGCACTTCCTCGGACAGCTCCGCGACCGCCGGTTCCCGAGCAAGACCCTGGCCCGCGAGACCCTCTCCCGGCTCGCCCGGTACGAGTGGCCGGGCAACGTCCGCGAGCTGGAGCACGTGGTCGAGCAGATGGTCGTGACCACCCACGGCCCCGAGATCGAGCCCGACAACATCCCCCCCCAGATCGTCTCGACCCGCGACGAGCCGTTCGGCCTCGACTTCGACCACCGCCGACCGCTCCAGGCGATCACCGACGAATTGACCGAGCAGATCGAACGGGCCTACCTCCAGCGCGTCCTGGAGCGGCACCAAGGCCGGATCGATCGGTGCGCCGAGCATTGCGGCCTGTCCCGCCGGAGCATCAGCGAGAAGCTCCGCCGCTACCGGATCGACAAGGCCGAATTCAAGCCCCACCTCGCCGCCCGCCGCGACGCCGTCGCGGCGGGCGACCTGGCCTGACCGTCCCCGGGACCGCGGGTCCCGGCGACGCCCTCAGTGCGCCACCAGCATGAACGAGTTGCCGTCCTCGTCCTTGAAGACGGCCCTCATCCCCCAGGATTCCTTGGCCAGCGGCTTGACGAACACCACGCCCTTGGCGACCAGGTCGTCGTAAGTCGCGTGGATATCCTCGGCGCCGAAGACGATCCCGGTCGACGTCCCGATCCGGTCTTCGTGGACCTCGGGCGGGGACAGGGTGATCCGGGTGTTCGCCCCGGGGATTTCCAGTTCGAGCCAGCGTCGATCCCCGAACGTCTCGTCGCGAGCGACCTCGAAGCCGAGCTTCTCGGTGTAGAACGCGAGGGCCCGTCCCTGGTCCGAGACCGGGATGTTCACCAGCTTGACGCGGCCGATCATGGCGATTCCCCTTCGATTGGTGTCGCCGGCGCATGCCGGCCCCGGGTCCTGCAAGCAAACCCGGGGCCGACGGTCGCATCGAATCAGAACGAATCCGCCGAGACGATCTCCCGACCGTTCCGCGTCGCCAAGGCCCGGAAGACGACGGGGTTGATGCTGTCCTTGAGGAAATGGACCGATCCGTCGGCGAACAACATGTTGGCGCCGCCGGGATGGTAGCTCCAGTAGTCCTCGACGTGCGCCTGGGCCTGGTTGATCGTCCGACTGCCGTCCTTGACCCCGGCGGGTCCAAGGATCTGGACCCAGGCCTCCTCGGGCGAGGGGTTGAAGAGGTCGGTCCCCCCCTCGACGAGCGAGGTCTTCCCCGACCAGCCGTCGATCGACCGGGCGACCCAGGTTGCATAGCTCAGGTTGTGGCTCCGCTCGCCGACGGCGATCGTGTTGCTGCTCCCGTCCCGGATCGCCGTGAGGCTGACGCTGCTGTTCCGGAAGAAGCACCCGGTGTGCTGCCCCACGGGCCCGTTCCCGGCGTTGTCGGCGCCGTCGGTGGCGCCGGACTGGGCGCAAATCTCGCCGATCCCGTACATCCCGACGTAGTTGGCTCGCGACAGGGTGTCCACGATCGTCGACGCGGAAAAACTGCCGGGGTTGGCCGGATCGGGCGGGTCGGCGAAGACCGGGACGACCGTCGGCCCGTCATCGGACGGGCAAAGGAACACTTTCAGGGAGGTCAGGCTGGCCGTGTCGTTCTCGTGGTAGGCGACCGACAGGTTGAAGTTGATCGAGGCGTAGACGGTCGATTGTTCCAGGTGGGGCAGGAGGAAGGACCCCCAGGCCCAGCCGGTCCCGTTGTCGACGCTCTGGCCCGGCGTGTTCTCGACGTCCTGGTTGCAGGCGTCGGTCCTGGCCTTGTTGACCGTGCTGACGTAGCCGGGCGGGAAGACGTTGAGGGCCGAGTGATAGTTGTGCAGGGCCACGCCGATCTGCTTCATGTTGTTGATGCATTGCGACCGCCGGGCCGCCTCGCGGGCCGATTGCACGGCGGGAAGCAGGAGGGCGATCAGGACCGCGATGATTGAGATCACGACGAGCAATTCGATGAGCGTGAAGCCGGCCGGCCGGGGCCGGCGCTGGTGGAGGCGCATGGAAATCTCCGGGGAAGGCTGCCGCGGACGCCTCCCGATCGGATCGAGGGAGGGCGCCGAGCCCTTTGACGTGGGGATTCGGGTCGTGACGCGCGTGGGCCGGGGGACGGGGCCAAGTTGCCCCGTCGCGATGCGGGCCGAAGGGGCCCGGATCGATCTCTTCCGAGGCTCAAACGCGCGGCGGAGCCCGGCAGCGGGCCCGGAGGGGCGAACCGACGAGGGGCGAGGGGCGGGCGGGCTCCACCGTGGCCGCGACCACGGGGCAGGAGAGGGCGTGGGGCCGGGGCCCTTCGAGTGGGTGCTGGGCCCGGAACTGGCAAGAAGGGCAGGTCGTCGGGCCGTCGCCGTGGTCGGCGACCCGGTGGTCGGCCATGTGGGGACGCTGCTCGTCGCAATCGCCCCGCGACTCGGGGACGTCGTCGCCACCCGAGCCGTGGTCGTGGACGCCCGGGGCCACCAGGGTGGCCAGGGTGTAGGCCAGCGTCAGCCACCAACGCCCCGACTTCACGATCCGACCGCCTCCGCCGGTGCAGGCCCCTCGATGTTCCGACGAATCATGATGGAGAGGGACTCTCGGCCCTGTCAAGCCGATTGGCGGGCGCATTGAAAAACGGCTCGACGCGCCCTCTCACGCGTCGAGCCGCTGGATCAGGCCGCCGCGCGAACGCGATGGCCCAACCGAGGGGAGTAGGCGACAACCTCCCGAGGATGGGCCCAACTTTTTCGAGGTCCGCCGGCAAGACCTTCAGGGGCTCGATTCGGCGACCGGCTCGACGACGGTGCTCGACGCGATCGCGCGACCTTTCCAGAGGATTCGGCCCCGGTGGTGATGCCAGACGCTCGCGCTGGCGATGGCGACGTAAGCCGTGATCCCGGCCGGCAGGGTGAGGGCGAACGGCAGGGGGAGGCCGAGGAAGACCAGGACGGGCGCCGTGGCCACGACCTGCGCCAGGACACCCCCGAGCCCGACGGCGACGGCCGGCGCCTGTCCCCAGTAGATCCCGTGGGCCAGGGCGAGCCCGGGGGCCCAGGCCATCACCAGCCCGGCGATGGCGCCGGTCGCATATTTGTGGGGCATGTAATCCATCCCGGCATAGGCGTTCTTGCGGAGCCCTCGCCAGATCTCGCCGAATCGGCCGTACATGTGCGTCCAGGCCAGGCCCGGGGCCAGGCGGACGTCAAGCTTGCCCCCAGTGGCCTTGACCGCCCGGGCGAGCATGATGTCCTCGGTGATCGCCCGGCGGACCGCTTCATGGCCGCCGGCCCGCTCGTAGGTCGACCGGCGGACCAGCAAGAACCCGCCCGCCGCGATCGCCTCGGGCCGCTTCGGGTCGTTCACCCGCGACAGCGGGTACAACTGGGCCAGGATCTGGAGCAACGACGCCGCGATCGCCCCTTGCCAGAAGGTCCGGCACCGGACCCCCGGCATCAGGGACACCAAGTCGGCCCCGGTCCGGTCCGCCTCGGCCATCGCCGAGGCCAGGGCCAGCGGGTGCAAGCCCATGTCGGCGTCGACGAACCAGAGCCAATCGGCCCGGGCCCCGGCGACCCCCTGATGGACCGCCCAGGTCTTGCCGACCCACCCCGACGGCCGCTCGACCCCCCGGACCAGCCGCAACGGCGCCCCCCCCTCGGACGCCAGGCGGGCCAGGATCGCGGCCGTGGCGTCGGTCGACTGGTCGTCGACGATCGTGATCCCCAGCCGGGGATAGTCCTGGGCCCGGAGCGCCTCGACGGTCGCCGCGACGTGGTCTTCCTCGTTCCGGGCCGGCACGATGGCGTCGACCGTCGGCCCGTCGACCGGCGGGGCGGCCACCGGCGTCAGGAAGCGGGACCAGCGTCCCCGCGCCAGCGCGACCAGGCGGACCGCCAACGCGGTCCAGCCCAGGGCGACCAGCGAGGCCACCGCGACGACGGCGGCGTTCATCGACCCGACCCGGCGACCGCCGGTCGCGCCTTCGAGGCCGGCAAGGGCATGTCGCGGCTGATCCGCTCGGCGGTCAGCTTGCCGCTCTGGACGACCATCGGCATCCCCGCCCCGGGCTGGACGCCGCCGCCGACGAAGTAGAGCCCCGGTACGTCCTTCCGGGAGTTGAGCGGGCGGAACGAGCCGCCCAGGACGTTGTGCTTGTTGCCCAGCCCGTAGATCGAGCCCAGGAAGGCCGTGAACCGCGACTCCCAGTCGGCGGGGGCCGTGATCTTGCGGGTCACCGTCGCCGACGCCAGCCCGGGCAGCCCCGCCCGTTCCAGCCGGGCGATAAGCCGGTCGGCGTGCATCGCCTCGAAGTCGCGGTCCCTCTTGCCTTCCTGGCCGGGCTTGAGCGCGGGGGCGCCCACCACGATGAACGGGTTCGACCCGCCGGTCGGGGCGTCGCCCGGGTCGGTCACGCTCGTCGAGTTGACGTAGATCGGCGGGTCCTCGGGGTACTCGCCCCGGACGAACAGCTCGTCGTAGACCGAGGCCGACCCCTTGGTCAGGACCAGGACATGGTGGGCCAGGGCATCCCAGGCCCGATCGCAACCGAGCTGGATCGTGAAGAATGACGTCGACGGCTCGGCGTCCCCGGCCCGGAGCTTCTCGACCTCGGGCGTGAAGCCCGAGCCGCCCCGGAGGAGCCGGAACGTGTGGATGTAATCGGCGTTGGAGACCACCACGTCCGTCGGGATCGGCCCGGAGCTGGTCGCCACCCCGTTGACGTGCCCTCGGGAGTCGAGCTCGATCGCCTCGACCTCGACGTCGGGCCAGAGGTCGACCCCCGCGTCGCGGCAGGCCGCGGCCAGGACCCGGGGGATCGCCGCGATCCCCCCCGACGCCGGATACCAGACCCCCTCGCGGATGATCGTCCAGGGGATGATCGCCAGGCTCGCCGGCGCATGCTCGGGGTCGAACCCGGAGTAGGTCGGGAAGCCGTAGAGCAGCTCGCGGATCGCCGGCGACCGGAAATGCTCGTCGATCTCGCGGGCGTAGGCTTTCCCCGGCGAGATCAGGGCGGCGGACATCATCAAGGGGGAGAACATCACCTGCCCCCAGGTTTCCAAGATCCGGTCGCAATAGGCGTGGGCGATCAGCTTGGCGAACTTGTCCATCTTGGCCAGGAACTTGTCGAGGCCCGGGCCGTCGGCCGGCTCGATCGCGGCGAAGGCGTCGCGGAGGCCCGCCGGGTCGGCCGGGATGTCGAGCGTCTGGCCGTCGGACAGGACGATCCGGAACGCCGGGTCGAGCCGGCGGAGCGGCAAGTACGCCTCGGGGTCGAGGCCGCTGGCCTCGAACAGCTCGCGGTAGACCCAGGGCATCACCACGATGCTCGGCCCCTCGTCCCACCGGAAGCCGGCCTCGGACCGCGTGCTCGCCTTGCCGCCGAACTCGGGGTGCCGCTCCAGGACGATCACCTCGTAGCCGCGTCGCTTCAACTCCAGGGCCGAGGCCAGCCCGCCCAGGCCGCCGCCGACCACCACCGCCCGAGTCGTCGCCATGTTCGCCCCATCTTTGTCCGCAACCCCGGTCCACTCCTCGACCACCACCAATGTAGGCGCGACGGCGAGCCCCTTCCAAGGACCCCGCCTCAATCGACCCGGCCCCGGGCGAGGGCGGCGTCGACCTCGGCCGCGGTCGGGAACCCGAAGTCGGTCCGGTCCAGGACCAGCGCGGCGGCGGCCGAGGCCCGCGCGGCGGCGAGCCGGGCGAGTCCGGGCGCGGTGACGCCGGGCGTCCAGCCGCCCTCGATCAGGGTGGAAATCAGGGTCGCGGCGAAGGCCTCGCCCGCCCGGTTGGTGTCGCGGGGCGGGCGGCCCCGGGGGAAGGCGGGCACCTCGACCCGCCCGGGGTCGCCCTCGGGCGTGGTGAACCGGACGACGGCCTCGTTCGCGCCGTCGGTCACGGCCAGGACCGACACCCGCCAGGCCACTTCCTCGCGGTCGGGCAGGGCGTCCCACTCCCCCCGGTTGCAGCTCAGGAGGTCGATCGAGTCGGCGAAGGCCGAGACCGGCGGGTCGCGGTCGAGCATGTTCCGGAGGGCCGGGGCGAACACCCGGACCCGGCCCGCCCCGCGCAAGGCCTCGGCCGCCAGCCGGTTCGGCAGCGAGGCCACGACTCGGAGGTCGCCCGGGAGGGTTGGCCATATTTCCAGATCGGTGAGCGAGGCATGACAACCCCGGAACCCGATCGGGAGCTTGTCGCCGTGCTCGCCGCTGGTGATCAGCAGGGTCCAATCCGCCGCGACCCCTTCCACCCGGATCGGGTGATGCCAGACGCCCGCGTTCGCCAGCAAGGTCGAGATGGTCCGGCTCGCCGGGTCGTCCTCGGGGCCGAGGGCCGAGACCAGCTCGCCGCCGAGGGCCGCCGCGAACCCCGATCCCATCCCGCCCAGGTCGTCCGCCCAGGCCGTCGCCCGGACGGCGCGCGTCCCTCCCGGGGTCCCGGCCGCCAGGAGCCCGGAGACCGCGACCGGCCCCGACGGCCCGGGCCAGTCGGGCGGCAGCTCGACGACGATCCGGCTCCCGAGGGGGTCGACCAGGGTCAAGCCCTCGCCCGGGCCGATCCGGCGGCCGTCGACGCTCCCGTCGAGCGGCCGGCCGCCGAGGGCCGGGTCGACCAGGGGGCGGTCGACCCGGACCACGCGATCGAGGTAGGCGGGGCCAAAGACGAGTGTGGGGACGAATCGCGACGCGGCCAAGAAACCTCCGGGCTCGGTCCGGTCCGGGAAGGGGGAACGCCTGACCGCGAGGCCGTGTCTCGATTATACTGGACCGGCCCTCGCGAAAGCGACCGGGCCATCGAGCCAGGGCCGATCGGTTCGTCGATTCGCGGGAGAGCAGATGGCAAGGATCTCGGATTCCAGCCGACAGCAAGACGAGATGAACCCGATCGTCTGAAATCTGAGATCCTTGGAGTCCGCGATCCGTCTTCCGACCCGGCCTGAAATACCGATCGACCCTGGCCATCGAGCGGACCTGAAGACGAGACGGGAGGCGGCGGTGGCGTCGGACAGGGATAGCGACACGACGGTCGACTCGCTCGATCACCCGGTGGACAACGCGCCGGTCCGGACGATGGAGCACAAGGGCTTGACCCTGGAGGGATACTCGCGAGCGGCCGTGCAAACGTACTGGCGGGTCCCGGAGCTGAAATTCGGATTCGACCTCGGGGCGCAACCCTGGTCGTTCATGGCCACGCCCAACTGGTTCGTGTCGCACACCCACCTCGACCACATCGCCGCGTTGCCGGTGTACGTGGCCCGTCGGCGGATGATGAAGATGGAGCCGCCCACGATCTACCTGCCGGCCGAGGCCGTCGAAGGGGTCGAGCAGCTCCTCCGGGCCTTCCAGAAGCTCGACCGGGGGCGGATGCCCGCCAAGCTCGTCGGGGTCCGACCCGGCGACGAGATTCCCCTGTCGCGCGAGCTGGTCGCCGTCGCCTTCGCCACCCGCCACACCATCCCCTCGCTCGGCTTCCTCGTCTGGGAACGTCGACGCAAGCTCAAGCCCGAATACCAGCACTTGATCGGCGACGACTTGGCCATCCGCGACCTCCGCCAACACGGAGTCGAGGTGTCGGCCGAGGTCCGGATTCCCAAGGTCGCCTACCTCGGCGACACCGCGCCCGCCGGCCTCGACGCCCACCCCGACATCTACCGGGCCGAGATCCTGATCCTCGAGATGACCTTCGTCGCCCCCCAGGAACGCCCCGAGAAGATCCACAAGTACGGCCATACCCACCTCGACGACATCCTCGCCCGGGCCGATCGGTTCGAGAACGACTGGATCATCGCCTCCCACTTCTCCACCCGACTCCACCCCGACCAGATCCAGCGGATCGTCGAGAAACGCCTGCCCGAATCCCTCAAGCACCGGCTCAAGATCTGGCTTTGAGCGGAAGGACTCGGGACCAAGTTTCGGCCGCGAAAGCCCGTCCTGGCCCCCCTCGGCCGCTCCCTTTGAGGGAGGGTAGAAAGACTGGCGCGACGAAGATCGTCGCATGACCTTGGTCGCGAGTCCTAAATCCCACGTTGCGGGAAAAATGGGTACTTTAGGGATTTTTCATTTTGCATGACGTCGTGCGTCCGGCAAGATAGGTCAACGGCCATCGTGCGAGCCTAATTTGCCTATCTTCGCGAGGACTCCGACCAATGAGCCACGGCAAGACGAGGAAGACGGCATTCGAGCCCGCCCTGGAACGCGCCGAAGCGCGGATCATGGCGGCCGGCGGCTTGGTCGGACCTTCGGGCCATCACGGGCAAGCCGCCCCGGCTCACGTCCAGGTCCAGGCGAGGCATGGCAAGTTCCACGCCCCCAAGCCCACGCGCCAGCCGAGCCCGCATCCCACGCACGATCCCGGGCCGCCGGTCATCTCTCCCGCGATCCCGCCGCGCCCGCCGGCGGTGACCAACGCGGGGGGCGAGGCCTGGGTCAAGTTCGTGAACATGACGGGGGCGGATGTCACCTTCAGGATCAGCTTGTATCCCTACGCCCAGGGGGCTTTCCTGACCGAGACGATCCACCCGACGACGTTCGCGGTCGACGCCATGTACCTGGAATCGGGCCTGAGCGTGGGCAAGCAGACCGTCGCGCCGGCGTTCCAGATCCAGTTCGGCGACGCGGCCCCCGTCCCCTTGATGGTGGGCGCGAGCCGGGCCACCGCGCAAGGCTATTACATCTTCCAGGACAGCCAGTTCCGCGACTACATCGCGCCGTTCAAGGGCTGAGGCGGGCCTTCGGGCCGGTCGTCCGGCGGATCGCCTTGAGGAGCGAGCGGTCGTCGCGCGTGTCCTGGCCGACTTCCCAGATCATGATGCCCCCGAGCTTCGCGTCGAGGGCGTATCTCGTCTTCCGCTCGATCGTCCTCGGGCCATTGAAGTAGACCCCGCCCACCTCGTCGACCTCGGGCGCCGGGTGGTCCTTCGCGACGATCTCGGCGTAGCTCCGCTCGATCGAGCGGTCGGCCACGCCCCGGCCGTAGAACGGGACGCCGAGGCGAATCTTCCGGAGGGGGACCCCTCGACGGGCCACGCGGTCGACGTCGGCGCGGGCGAAGTCGAACGTCGAGTGCCGGCCGTCGGCGTCGTAGGCCATCAGGTTGACGGCGTCGACCGCCCCGATGGCGCGAGGGGAAAGGTCTTGCCAGCCGGCGACGGCGATCGTCAGGGCCAGGCGGCGGGGCCCGAACGCTTCGCGGGCGGCGGCGAGGAGGCTCGCGTGGTCCTCGGCCTCGGCCGGAGTCTTGGGGTGCTCCCAGTCGAGGTCGACGCCGTCGAACCCGTTGTCGACGCAGAACCGCGCCAGTTCCCCGACGAACCGCCTCCGAGCCCCGGGCGAGGCGGCCATCGGGGCGAACCCGGCCGAGCGGTTCCAGCCGCCGACGCACAGGGTCAAGGCGACGCCGTGCCGGGCCTTGGCCGCCCGGAGCGCCCGGAGGGCTTCGGGCTTGAGCCGGGCGAGGTCCAGCTTCCCGGTCGGCTCGACCTCGACCGAGAAGTAGACCAGCTCGTCGAGGTCGGCCGCCGCGGCCGGGTCGAATCCCGAAGCTCGATATTCGGGCAGGTAGCCGACCACCCGGAACGTATCCGGATTCCCCTTCGCCACGTCATCGCCGCCGCTCGGCCGCGTCGGGGCGATCAGGACCAGGGCGAGCAGGGCGGCCGATCGCAGTCCGAGCATTCGCTTCATGATCTCGATCCTCGACGGGGACGATGCCGGCGGCGGGTCCGCCTCGGTTGGCCCATCATACCCGAGCGGCAGTCGGTCGGCCCTCGATGGTCTCGTGGCGAATCCGGCCGAGGATCTGGTAAGTTGAAAGGTCGGGGCTGGACGCCGCCGCCGGCCTCGGACTTCCTTCGAAGAGTGGGGTCAAGCCCGGCCATGCCGTCGATCAGCGAGCGACACGACTACGAGAAGGCGAGCCTGGACGAAGCCGGGGTCGATCCCGACCCGTTCCGGCAGTTCCAGGCCTGGTTCGCGGAGGCGACCGCCGCCGGGATCGCCGAGCCCAACGCCATGACGGTGGCCACCGCCTCGGCCGAGGGGCGACCGTCGGCCCGGGTCGTCCTGATGCGGGGGTTCGACGACCGGGGGTTCACCTTCTTCACCAACTACCGGAGCCGCAAAGGGGCCGAGATCGAGGCCAACCCGTTCGCCTCGTGCGTCTTCTTCTGGCAGGCGATGGAGCGTCAGGTCCGGGTCGAGGGGGGGGTCGTCCGCGTCCCGGAAGCCGAGTCGGAGGAGTATTTCCGGGGGCGCCCGGTCGCCTCGAAGCGGGGGGCGTGGACCTCGGAGCAGAGCCAGGTCGTGGCCGGCCGCCAGGCCCTGGAAGCCGACCTGGAAGCGATCCGCCGACGATTCCCCGACGACGACGTCCCCCGCCCGCCCCACTGGGGGGGATTCCGGATCGTCCCCGAACTGTTCGAATTCTGGCAAGGTCGCCGGAGCCGCCTGCACGACCGGATCGTCTACCGGAAGGCCACCGCGGGACCCTGGCGGATCGAACGACTGGCACCCTGAATTGGAGAGGGGGATTTTAACCGCCAAGACGCCAAGGGCGCGGAGGTCGGAGGAGAGGAGGAAAAAATAAGAATTTGATTCAAGTACATATTTTTTAATTTTATGACTCTAGGAGTTACGCAGTAGTGGACGGCTGTCCGTGAACTTTGGCGTGATTCGGGGTCAATTGGTGACTCAAGAAATCCCCCGACCGACCCAACGTTCCCAAGCCCTCTCGGATTCGACGGCATTGCACGGACAGGGGTTCAGTACTGCGTAACTCCTAGTGTCCTGAGTTAGAAGTTCGCTCGCAAACCTTCTTGACTCGTTCCAGGATCAGATCCGCGTTGGCGGTCCAGACGAACGGCTTGGGGTTCTCGTTATGAGCGGCCAGGTAGTCCATG
>JAABUQ010003472.1_pt1 | contig 28840 bp, 28 predicted proteins | sample 5560001 | NCBI WGS metagenome assembly JAABUQ01 (sample SAMN10711888, study PRJNA513371) | rock metagenome | isolation source: Antarctica rocks | place: Antarctica: Victoria Land, Finger Mt nord | collected 2015-12-18 | reverse complement strand
CACCAGACCATAGCAGAACGCCCAATGGCAAAGATACGCTCAGGGTCTTGTATATCTCGTATCTGGTGCTCCATAACAAAGCTCGTGCGACCAATGCTAGCTACGCGCACACCAACCTCCACACGATCTGAGCGTACAAGCGGTAACTCATACGTACATGTGACCTCCTTAACAAGAAGTCCATAATGACTACCACGAGGTCCCGTTTGAATACGAGGGTTATGGGGTGATTGCGAAACAATACCTTCTACTTGCTGATGCTCTTCCTGAGACGGCCATTGTTTTAGCCATGGATCAAGTTGATCAAAGTAATAGCTTCTTGCTTCTTCATAATAGGTAAAGTAGACGGTATTGTTTACATGAGCAAGGGGGTCTAAATCGCGGAACCGAATGTGGATAGGATACCAACAAGGAAATAATGTACTCATAAAACGTATTTACGCTCCTGTCATATATGATGGATGTATCTGCTACATCTTATCAGAAGAAGGAGATAAGAGACAACTATACAAAATAATGCATGTCTATATTGCTCAATAACATATTTAATGCTATATATTTTGCCTTACGATACACCAAAACGTGATCCATTTGGCTTTACAATACGTACTGTAATCAGGACACCAGAGAAGAAGGGTATGATGCAGAAATTTCCTAATGGCGATGCCCACGCACCTGAGGAGCTTAGCGATGAGACGCTTATTCGCGCTATTGCGAGTGGAGCAGTTTGGGCAATGGAGCCACTTTATCAACGCTATAGTCGCATTCTCTACTCGCTCGTGTATCGTATGGTCTCTGATCATCAGGTAGCCGAAGACCTGTTACAGGATGCGTTTTTGTCGGTATGGAAGCGCGCGACCTCCTATTCGCCACAGTCGGGGGCCGTTCGTAGCTGGCTTGTCTCAATTGCCCATCATCGCACAATTGACTATTTACGAGGAGTACGCAGGCGCTCAGTGCTCAAGGAGGCAACGTGGGAAGATGTTGAGCGTGACGAGCGCACAGCAGAACCTGATGCGTGGGAAGGAGCATGGCAATCTATTCAAAGTGCTCAAGTACGAGAAGCCTTAATGAAGCTTCCTACCGAACAACGTATGGTCATCGAGCTAGCCTATCTTCAAGGGTGGACACACTCAGAGATTGCAGCGGGATGTCAAATACCACTAGGAACAGTCAAGGCTCGCATGCGTCTCGGCATCATACGTTTGAAACACGTGCTTGCCCAAATGGGTGTGACCGAACTGTAAATATGCATTAACCAAGCTTATTTCTCTACCTTTCAATACTTTTTTCCCTAAGTAAGTAGAGCAATCTATTACCTCACCTATAATCTGGACGTTTTCAAAAATAGGGATGTATACCAGTGGACGCCTATAGCAAGATAGGTTATGCTATAACTATCTATATTGCTATTATCAATACATCACTGTACCTATGTCCTTGTCTGCTCGCTTGTGGAGAGAGTTTTATGCGTATACGTCCGTTTTTCTGGTGCCTGCTTGCCATTGTGTGTATGAGTACACTTGTGTTTGCAGCAAACTATCAAACACGTATGCCCAATGTCTTGCAAGTACGTATACAACAACAGCATATTGTCGCAGCTAAGCCTGCTATGCTAGAGTTATTCTTAACCGATACACAAGGACTTCCAATTGAAAGCGCGGAGATATCCTCTCATGCCTATATGACAAACATGGTTATGCCAACGCGAGAGATTAGTATCAAATCATTGGGACAAGGACGCTATAGGGTGCAACTTCATCTCTATATGGCAGGTCCTTGGGCAATTACTGTGCTGGCACAAGCAGAAGGCTTCATATCTTCACAACAAAACCTTCATGTACAAGTTGAATGACAGTGAGCAATGATAAGAAGACATTTCAAACTTTCCCTTTTTGAAAAGGTTATTCTTGGTAATAGTATCCTTCTCGTTAGCGAAGCGGTTGCTGGGTTATGGGTTACGAGCCATAGCCTTGAAGCCCATCATTATCTTATTGATACAAGTTTTATTGTTATCTCCACGCTACTCATCCTTTTGACAAATATCCTGCTACTACGTGCGAGTTTCCGTCCGCTTTTTAACTTGTTGACCACAATTAGAGAGATTAGTAAAGGAAAGACGGATGCACGCGCAAAACTTGTTTCTTCAGATTCTGAGGTAGGTGAGTTAGCTGAAGCATTTAATGGTATGCTTGACAAATTAGAAGCTGCGCGGCGTGAGCAGACCATGCTCATTATCCAGGCCCAAGAAGAGGAGCAACGCCGTATCGCTCTTGAGTTGCATGATGAAGCAGGACAAAATCTCACCGCGCTCCTTATACTGAACTCCTACATCAACGGATACAAAACTTCTCCAATACTGCCATTAGTGAACAGGCCCAAAGGCAGCTTACGAATGGACTTACTCAGGTAAATACGCTCACGCAGCAAACACTAGAAGGTATTCGTGTCCTCGCTCAGCAACTACGTCCGAGTGTACTCGATGATCTTGGTCTCGCAGCCGCGTTTCGCTGGCTTGCTGAAGATAGCCGCCAACGTTTACACCTTATAGTAGATTTGAAGCTTGATGGAATTGAAGAGACACGCGAGAGAAAACATCTTCCCTCAGCGCATGAGATAGCGTTATTTCGGATTGCACAAGAGAGCCTAACGAATGTTGCCCGCCATGCTCATGCACAACATGTTTCACTTTCGCTCGTACAGCATGCACATACTATTGTAGTGTGCATAGCTGACGACGGTGATGGATACGATACAGAGCAGACACAAGCAGGTTTAGGAATATTTGGCATGCGTGAGCGAGCAGCACTACTTGGAGGAAAGCTTACTACAATATCGTCTATAGGAAAAGGAACAACAATAGAAGCGGTCTTGCCTCTCTCTTATGAGAAAATAGAGGAACACGTTTATGTCAATTGAAGAGGTACAACAGCAGCTATCAACTATCCGTGTCTTACTTGCAGACGATCATGATATTTTGCGACAAGGGCTAAAACTACTGTTAGAAACACAGCAGGACATAGAGGTTGTCGGAGAGGCGCGCACAGGTCGCGAAGCTATTGCACTTACATTACAGTATAAACCGAACGTTGCCATTATAGATATTAGTATGGCAGAGTTGGATGGATTAGAGGTGTGTCAGCGTATTCGCCGTCAACAACCGACAACACAGGTACTCATCTTAACGATGCACGAAAGTGAAGAATATTTTCTACAAGCACTTCGTATGGGTGCCGCTGGCTACCTTGTGAAAAAAGCGGCCCCTACTGATCTCATAGCAGCAGTACGCACAGTGGCACACGGGGGGGCATATCTCTATCCTGGTTTGGCAAAAGCTCTCATTCGTGCCTATCTTACTCCTGTTGAACAGGTAACTTCATCGGTAGCAAGTCAAGCACAACAAAGAACGTCTAAAGGTATAGGGCTTGCACACGCATTACGTGTACTGACTCCACGCGAAATGGAGGTGCTCAAGCTCGTGGCAGAGGGACACACAAATCAAGAGATTGCCGATCAGCTTGTGTTGAGCATCAAAACAGTACAAGCCCACCGAGCAAACGTGATGGAAAAGCTAGAGCTTCATGATGTTACACATCTTGTACGCTTCGCAATTCGGCACGGCTTAATTTCACCAGAGTCATAATCAGCTTGTAGGCTTACAGGACACAATCCATTAATCATCACAATTTTCTGTTACAAAAGCGCTGAGGGAGAACCTTTTGCCAGGCTCTCCCTCAGCGCTTCCCCAAGAATGAAATCCGTGTGCTAATCCCAAGAACATCTCCCCCAAGATATTCCTGTAGCACGTTCCACGTTCGTAGAAATAGTATCTTACTCTATGAGCAATTGCCTATTTCTTTCCTGAAGTAGTACAGAGCAATCCAGAAATATCGAGGATTGCTTGCTGTCTTGCGACAGGCATCACTTCCCGCCGAACAAGCGGTAGATATCCCTTACCATGTGTTACGCTTGTAGTTGGACATCCCCCCCAGGATGTTTTCCCGCGTAACACTATTCCCCACGTATATAATACTCAATGAGGAGGAAAATACAGTGGAGAATTCGTTGAGATTGTGTGTATATTCGCTGATTCATGTTGAGAAAATCGCATCTATGAATATGAGGAGTAACAAATATGCTTAGTACACTCGCAGACCCTTTCATTGGCGTTGATGGACAAGGTAACTGCCTATGTGGTCCTTATTTACCTTTTAGCCTGGTACGTCTTGGGCCTGATACACTCGCACCGCAACCAACAAGTGGCTATCGTAGTAATAGACCATTTGTTCGCTTTAGTCATACACACGTGAGTGGAACTGGTGGCGGAGGACGCTATGGTAACGTTGGCGTTATACCCTTTCTTGGTCTTCCTAGATTAGAACTTGATGGCTACGAACGCGACGAAGAACAGGCACAACTGGGCTACTATAGCGTTAAACTTCTACCATCACACATTAAAGTGGAGCTCACGGTGACTCCACGCGTAGGAATACACAGCTATACGTTTCCAGAGAATCAAGATGCTAATATTTTGCTTGATTTAGGAGCGGTTATCCAGGCACATTCTGATTGGTTACCTGAAAACGAAATGGCGTACTCAATTGGTGGCTTCGTCGAGTGGCTTACAGATACAGAAGTCGTTGGACGAGCCGACTTACAAGGAGGATGGGGTCATCGCTTTCCCTACTCGATCTATTTTTACGCCAGGTTTGATATTCCAACAAAGCAGCGGATCGTAGCAAATCATACAGGGATAGTGAAGATGCCGGTAGCGGTTGGACCAAACTGTAAAGCAGTGGCTCATTTTGGAGCGGTGCAAGAAGTCATCATGCATGTTGGCATTTCTTACGTCAGTATCGCAAAGGCACGTGCTAGCGTAGATCGAGAGGTAGGGAAGAAAAACTTCGCAACGCTCAGAAACGAAGCCACAGCTACGTGGGACAAAGCTTTGTCCTCCATTCAGGTCGAAGGGGGAAGCGATAAGCAAAAGATGCTCTTTTATACATTGTTCTCGCGCCTTCTCTGTATGCCAAGCGACCTGGGGATAGACGATGAGCAGTCCTCATGGCTATCTGGCGTGCGTCATTTCACAGATTTCTACTGTCTCTGGGATAGTGTGCGCAACGCAAACTCACTTATCAGTGTATTTGACCCTGAACTTGAAGCAGCATTTCTTAACTGCTTACTCGATGTTGCGGAACATATCGGCTGGCTTCCCGATGCCTGGATTGCTGGTCATAGCGCACAGATACAGGGAGGAAGCTCTGCCGATATCCTTTTCTGTGAAGCCGCGCTCAAAGGGCTAAAGGGTATAAATTATGAGAAGGCATTGTTGTATATGCGAAAAAACAACGAGGTCGAGTCACCCGATCCCTGGCTGTATGGACGACACCTACAAGATTACCGGAACCTGGGCTATGTATCAACCAACGTGGAAAGAAGCAGCGTATCTCGCCATCTTGAATATACCTATCAAGATTGGTGTATTGGCACGCTTGCTGAACACCTTGGTCAACACGAAATAGCTCAAAGGTATTTCAACAGTTCGCGAAAGGTCTGGAACCTCTGGCGCGAGGACATACACTTCTTTGCGCCTAGAAACCCCGATGGGAACTGGACCACACCCTTTGATCCAGCTAGCAATATTCAACAGATGTGGCGCGACCCCTATTTCTATGAAGGAACTAGTTGGCAGTGGTCGTTCAATGTGCAACATGATTTCGCAGGACTCATTGCGCGTCACGGAGGAAACGAAGGCTTTATACAGCACCTGGACGAGTTCTTTGAGCGAGGATACTACTCCTCTAAGGAGACTATGTTACACATTCCATATCTCTATATCTATGCAGGACGACCAGATAAAACAGCAGAACGTGTACAAACCTGTATGCAGCGCTACTTCGCCCCAACACGGGATGGACTTAGCGATAACGAAGACATGGGCTGTCAAAGTGCCTGGTATATGTGTTCGGCCATGGGACTCTATCCTATCATGGGACAAGACCTCTACCTGCTGGCACCGCCGATCTTTACACGTACTCAAGTAGCACTGGGTACGAGTGGAAATGTTCTTGTAATTGAAACTCCCGATGCTAGTCAAGGGAAACCTTATATCGGTGCAGCTACGCTCAATGGGAAGCCTCTTGACAGGGCATGGTTGCGTCATAGTGAAATAGCTCAAGGTGCAACGCTGCATATTGAGCTGAGTGCAACCGCTACTACATGGGGAACACAGGATTCGCCACCATCACCATTAGGACATGTATAGGTGAGTAAGGTAAAACAGTTTTAGCGGAAGTAACGGCGACGACGGCGTTCCGGGCGACGTTCACGCCTCTCACGCCGATAGTAACGCTCACGGTATGGGCGATAGACGCGGTGATAGGCAAAAGCGCTCCACAGGAAGACGAGAAGAGCCGCAGCGATGATAGATGTTATTATCGGTACATTTGCAATAATTGGTTCACCAGAGATGTGAACATGGAGAACGTCATTCACGAGAAAGATTGCGATAAAGCCGAGAATAATGGCTCCGATAATGCCCTCTGGAACACGACGGCGCGAGATAAACTCGCCTAAAAAGCCGACGATAGCGGCAATGATGAGCCAAACAAGTATTGTGTTAATATCCATGCAGAGTACTCCTTAAAAAATGTATGTATTGTATAGAACGGGTATACTAGTATCACGCATAAGCCCGACCTTACGCTTCAATACTCACCCTAGAGAGTTAATAGCAAGAATTTAGCCATGCAACGTCTTTTGCTCTTCGAGAATCTCAATTCCGTTATCTTGTATCTTATCCTGGTACTGACTACTGATTTGTGGTGGAGATGTGTCAGGATTGTTCATAAAAACCTCATTTTCTTCAGGTTTTAGCAATAGTCTTTGTAGTCAGATATCCCAGATACGTCAGTATGGCAATAGTACCAAGTGTTGCTAGGAGGAGTAGAGGAGCATTTGATGTTGGTTGTGGCGGTGCAGGTATTAGCGTGCGTTCTGTCGCGGTCAATGCTCGCCGCCGTGCGAGTTCTAGCTTGAGGCTCTCTTCGCCTTTTGCCATTGCCCAGTAATGGTTAGCGGAGAAGATGGGCTTCATGATGAATGAGAAGTAGCGCAGCAGAGGCTTTTCCGCACTGATTCTCCAATCGTATGTGATGTTTACACAAGGACCATTTTGCTTGAAGGTCCAGATGCCTCGCCCCTCAAAGTCGCCAGAAGCGATAAGTGAGAAGCCATCGGTATGTATTTGGGAGATGCGAAATTGCCAATGCAGGGTATAGGGAAGCCATCCCTTCGTATGCAGACGAAGAACCTTGCCGACACCATCCGCATTCCCTGCTTCCAATTCCTCCACGTTGAGGTATACGGAGGGCCACCAATGCACAAGGGCGTCCCTGTCTCTAATAATGTCAGTGACTTCTTTGACTCTGCCACGCACGTGCCACTGGGTGATGAAATGATAATCTTTACTCATCATGAACTAGCCTTCCTTGGTCAACATGTCTGATGCATATACGTACCTACTATAATTATTGTTTGGAAAATACGAAAATATGTTCATATTGTGGTGCTAGACGACACACAGCCATTGCTTGAGGGAGTTGTAGCAGTTTCATATATTTCCTCTCTTCCTGTATTGAAAACGAAGCAATTTGGTTGTTGTATAGTATTTGTGGAGCATTTCTTGCTGATAGAACGGCTTGTTGCATAGAAGATAGTTATGGGGATGCTGGCAGCATCCCCATAACTATCTTCTACAGGCGGGGATCGACGGGTTCGCTTTCGAGGGCAAGCACGCCGAAGACGCATTCATGGATACGGCGTAATGGTTCACCGCGTACAAAACGCTCTACCGCTTCGACGCCGAGAACGAATTCGCGCAGAGCAAGCGAACGCTTGGCACCAAGATTGCGGAGACGTAAGCGTTGCAGATTCTCTGATGAGTCGTACTCCGGGCCGTAGATGATACGCAGGTATTCGGGACCACGACACTTTACGGCTGGCTGTACAATACCACGCGTGCCTTGTTGGGTAAATTTGTATGGCTTGACGACCATGCCTTCACCACCACGCGCCGTGAGTTGCTCCCACCAGGCAATAGCCTCTATGACACTTTGCTCATCGTCCAGTTCTACTACTTTGTAAGGTGTCGCAAGCAAAAGGTTCGTGTCCTCTTTGCATAGCAGTGCGATTTTGTTCATGTGCCATTCGTGGTCACCGTCGAAGAAGGTATGTCCTTGTGTTGCGATGATATGAAATGGAGCCAGTTTCAAATCGTTGATCGAGTTGACAGGCCAACAGTAGTTACGATAGGCATGGACATACTGCGTAGCTCTGTCTTGACGATGCGTATAGGTATCGAGCAGCGTCTGAAGTTCAGTATTGTGAGATGCGGCTTGTGCAAGCGCGGCGACGGATGCGCCAAGAGTTGTACGGGAGGCAGCACCAACGGCTGCATATTGCTGGAGCACTAGCGTTTGCGCCTTGACTGACCACGGCATCAGCTCACAGTCCAGGCACACCCAATCGGTGTCCATGCTGCCCCAAAAGTCTGCGCGGTCTAACGCTGTACGTACACGGTTGAGTAGCTCTGCTTCGAGTTTTGTATGGTCAAAAAAGCGACGTCCGGTGCGAGTATAACAGATACCAATGCCTTCATTGACAACGCCGAAGTGGGTACGAGCCGCCGCTTCATCTCTACATACGATTACTATCGCACGCGAACCCATGTGCTTTTCTTCGCAGACGACTTTTTTGATGCCTTCTTGTTGATAGTAGGCAAAAGCTTCAGCGGGATGTTCAAGCAAGCCCTCTTTTTTGCTTGTTCCACACGGCGACATCGTTGGAGGAAGATACATCAGCCATTTCGGATTGGCGGCAAAACGACTCATGACCTCTAACGCTGCGATGGCGTTCTCTTCGCGGATGGTCACACTCTTGTTAAGTCGCGTTGAGATGATACGTTTGCCGATTACATCCTCAATGTCCAGCACATCGTCGTGCTGTTGTTGCACGTTGAGTACTGATGTAGAAACATCTTCCTGCACAAGAAAGGGCTTTGCTGGTTCGGCATAGGTCCATGTAGCAGAGACCGAAACAAGTTCTTTTTCAGGATAGCGTAACGCGGTCAGCTTGCCGCCAAAAACACAGCCAGTATCAATATTAATTGTGTTATTGAGCCAGTCTGGATTTGGTACGGGCGTGTGTCCATATATAACGGTTGCCTTGCCACGATATTCTGCGGCCCAGTTGTATCGCACAGGCAAGCCAAATTCGTCGGTTTCACCTGTGGTTTCACCATACAGCGCAAATTCGCGAACGGCACGCGAACCACGTCCCTGCATTGCTTCTTTCATGCCAGCATGTGCAACCACCAATTTGCCATCGTCAAGGACATAGTGGCTGATGAGGTCGTCAAGGAATTTCATCACGCGTGCGTTGAATACTGGCGACTCCTTCGCAATTTGCGCTAGCGATTCGGCAAGACCATAGCTGACCTGTACATTCTGCCCTTTGAGTTTACGCATCAGCTTCATATCATGATTGCCGGGGACGCATAATGCATTTCCAGAGGCAACCATGTCCATCACGAGGCGTAAGACGTTGGGCGTGTCAGGACCACGATCTACGAGATCACCCAGGAAGACAACTTTACGTCCCTCTGGATGCGTCACTGAAAGTGTATCCTCGTGCCGTGTAACCTGATACCCAAGTTTTTGCAGGAGAGCCAGTAATTCAGGAAAACAACCGTGTATGTCGCCAATGATATCGAATGGACCATGCTCTTGCTTAAGGTTGCTCCACAAGTGCTGACGCTCGATTGCAACGGTTTCAACCTCTTCGGGAGAACGCAGTGTATAGATATGGTGAAAGCCTTCGCTACGCAGAGCGGGTAATGAACGCCGCATTTGCGCGAATTGCCGATGTATGACGTGTGTGCCAAAGTCGCGTTCTGGACGCTGAGCGTTGCGCTCATAACAGAGCTTTTCAGGCAGGTTAAAGACGATGGCGGTTACAAGCGTATGATAGGTTCGCGCCAGCTCTAGTAAGCTTTTACGGGCTTCTGGTTGCACATTCGTCGCGTCGATAACGGTGAGTTTTCCAGCAGCGAGGCGTTTCGCGGCAATGAAGTTCAGCACCTCAAACGCCTCTTGCGTAGCACTCTGGTCGTTTTCATCATCGGAGACGAGGCCGCGACAGAAGTCTGACGAAAGCACTTCTGTCGGTTTGAAGTGCTTTTTGGCGAAGGTGGACTTACCAGAGCCGGAGGGACCGATCAATACGACCAGCGACAATTCTGGAGTGGTTATGTTCATTGTATGCTTTCCCCCTTACTCACTACGTGTAAAAACGCTCATCTGCGATGGCGCACCGACAAGTTCATCTTCTGGCCCAATTGGATCGATGTGAGCGGTATAGCCAAAACGCTGTTCAATCTGAGTCGTCCATTGCTGAAATTCCTTACGGCTCCACTCGAAGCGATGGTCTTTGTGACGCATTGTCCCTGCTAAAAGTGTCGCGAATTTGACATTATATTCGCTATTGGGTGTCGTTACCACAACGGTATGAGGTCGCGCGAACTCGAATAGTACGCGCTCAAAGGCTGCAAGACGTGTAGCATCGAGATGCTCTATCACCTCTACCACGGCGGCGGCATCGTAGCCTTCCAACCGTTTGTCACGATAGGTCAATGCACCGTGTATTAGCGTGATACGCTGGCGCATGTTATCGGGCAAGCGTTCAAGATGCAAGCGGTCCTGTGCCAATTCGAGTGCGCGATAAGACACGTCCATACCAAGAATATGCTCAAATGTTTTATCTTGTAAGAGCAGTTTAAGTAGTTTTCCCTCGCCACAGCCGAGGTCGAGAACACGCCTTGCGCCACTAGTACGCAAAACAGACGTGACGGCTCGCAAGCGTTGCTCATGCAAGCTGACGCTCTCTTCTTCCAGGTCTGCTTGAGTTTCAGCCTGCTCTTCTGGCTCCTGTTGCTCTTCTACGTTAAGACGGGCAAGAGCATCGCGCGTTAAGTTGTGTCTGTGCTTGAGGTAGCGATGTGCAATCAGCTCTCGTTGCGGGTGATGCTCTAACCAGCCTTTGCCATGCTTGAGGAGTTTCTCAACCTCGTCGTCGCCAATCCAGTAATGCTTCTCGTCATCAAGCACGGGTATCAAGACATAGAGATGCATGAGCAGATTGCGAAGAAGACACGTTGCGTTAAGCGTGACGGTGAAGTAGTTGCTCATGCCCCACTCTGGGTGCGTCTCGTCGAGCATGTGTTGTACGACGGTGACGGTGTAGCCAAGTGGCTCGAAGAGGCTACGTAGAAATGTCTCACCGCCACTACATGGCACGACTGCAAGATGGGCTTGTAGCGGCAATGGTTGATCTACAAGTTCGGGACGAGCATTACAGCGTCCATTCATCGCTGTGCGAAACACTTCTGAGAGGGCAACGCTGAGAAAGGACGAGGCCACATAGGGACGATCATTGACATACTGATCGAGTGCCAATGCTGTGTCGCGCCCACGAACGAGATGGACGGTATCAACGTCGAGGAGGAGGGCGACGGTACAACGCTCCTCTGTTGCTTCGGGATAAAACACATGCGCTTTGCCAAAGGTGAGCGAGAAGGTTTGGAGACGCTCTGGATGCTTGTGCAGCAGGTAGCCAAGATCGGTTGCTGGTCGATGTGTGGTAGTGAGTGTAAGCAGCATTGGAGTCCTCGCAATATTTGGAAAGCAAACGCACTACTTGTCAATTCGCATATTGTTTGCGTAGTGTATCATTGTTGCCCTGTATTTGCAATGGCAGGTCTTATTATACAGGGTTGTTTAAAAGTCGCAGGGTATCCACGAGAGGATGCCCTGGTTATCATAACATGTTATAGAATACGTTTATCAAATATTTATAGGATGGAATGATGACTTTTGCAAGCACGCTCAAACAATTTTATCAAGGTTTTATTGATTGAGCGCATTCTTTATACACAGGCACGCTATCGACATAGAGAAGGTGTTTTTCCTAAGCTTGCCTCGCAGCAACAAGAAGACATTCTACAGAAACTGGTTGCAACTGCTGGTAATGACCCGTTGTCCTTGCTGGTTTCTCCTGGAGAGACCAAGTACAAGATATATTATCAGGAGGCGACAAACGCCTGGATGAAGGCGACGTGTCGCCTTCCTTACTATAAGAAAAATGGTGTTGTGACAAGACCCCCACACGGACGCTTGCTGTATTTTGATGATGATAGAACTGCTCATGTCGTCTGTGCGTTGCTGAATAGTACTCTGTTTTATCTATGGTTCGTGACGTATTCAGATGGATTTCATCTCTCGCATGCGCTTGTGCAGCATTTTCCTGTACACAATGTGCTATGTTTGGGTGAACAATTACTCCTGTTAACTCAACAATTAGAAAAAGACATTCAGAGGTATGCAGGCTATAGTACAAGGAATACGAAAACAGGAGACACTATAGAAATTGAAGAATATCGTATGGTACATTCTAAGTCTATTATTGATGAGATTGATTGTGTACTGGCAAAGTATTATGGTTTTAGTGATGAAGAGTTAGCCATTATTGTGCATTATGATAGCAAGTATCGCATGGGTAAAGCCTCACCAATAATAAGTATTTTGTAAGCAAAATTGAACTTTTGGTAGAGTATTGAAACTAAAAAAGTATGTAATTCGTGCCATTTACAGGTTCAATTTTATTGAACAATCTTTATTATTCTAGGAGGACGACATTGGTACAGCGAAATGATGCGGTTTGGACTCCCAACCGCATCCTGGCACTTACACTTGGCATTGTTTTTACGCTTGTTGCTATTATTGGCTTTTTGACTCCGACAGAGAATGCTACCGGAGTGCGAGCAGAGCTTGGCCTTTTCGACGTAGATACTATTCATAGTATCATTCATCTTCTCTTCGGAATACTCGGCATTGCCGCAGCATTTACGGGATTTTCACGTCGCTTCAATCAGGCATTTGGCGTCATTTACATTGTGTTGGCACTACTCGGTCTCATTCCTGCACTATACTTCCCAGCAGGTTCGTATGGGCATGATAGTGGCTTGTTCCTGGGACTTATTCACCTGAGTATTGCAGACCACATTCTTCACCTTGTAACTGGCCTGGCTGCAGCAGCCGTTGGTTTTGGCGTTGCAGACAGAGTTGAGCGAAGAGCAACCATTTAAGTTTTAAGAAATCAGGGCATCTATAAGGTGTCCTGATTTCAGTGAATCTATGAAGAGGTTTGTTGGGGGCATGACAGGGGCAAGCCCTGTCATGCCCCCACACCGCTCTGCAGGCTCTTCTAGCAGTTCGTTGGACTCAACGGGGCAAGCCCTGTTATGGTCTAGCGAATCTAGGTTGAGGATCGTTACACCTTCCAGTCTCTGCGTACCTCTTGGGAGATGAGGCCATCGAAGAGGAAGAGCCAGAGACCTTGTACGAGAATGCCGAGACCCATACCACATCGGTCAGCATGTGCTTTGAAACGCTGCATAAGCCATGCGCCACCTGTGATATAGCCAACGTCTAAGCCTGCGTGGATGAGGAGGATACGGTAAAAGGTTCGCGCCTCTTTCTGTTCATCGCGAGAGTCGAGTTCGCCGAGCACGTAGCGTTCTTCCTTTTTGTTGGCACTCGTGAGACCAAAGAGGGCAAGCGCGGCGTCTATCGCGCCCCATGTAAGGGCCTGTATACCGAATTGTTGCCAGAAGGATTTCGCGTTGCGTTGCAGCGTAAAACCTGCGATGATGCTTAAGAGACCCCAGCCGAGGAGTAGCAAGAAACGGCGTTGTTGATAGCCATAAAAGTTTCCTTGCATGAGTATGTAGTTACCTTTCTGTAAAGCTTTTATGCTTCTACAGTATCACAGAAGGGCAAGGTTTTGACGAACAGATGTCGTTACCATCTTTGGTTGTCAACTGGATTGACGTGCTGCGTTTGGAGCAGATAGAAGATAGAAAATCAAGGGAGAGGAAAGGGAATATCTGGGTTTCGACATAGGTTATACGATATATGATATACTACGATTGTATCAACCTCGAAGAGATAGGCGCTTGCTTCTCCTATTGAAAACCAACAATTATTGTTTGCTTGTTTTGTGATACCTCTGCCACACTTGAGGACACTTGTACAAATTGGATGATGTATTAATGATGTATAGAAACTGGGAAGGAAAGAACAATGAATTTACACAAAACGGAAGTAGAAATTCTGCATAGTGCGTATCATCATTTGTGGCAACAGATGCACACAAAGCATCTGTTTCAGCGATTGCATCGCTCTGGCGAACAAGCCCTGCGTGTCAAAAGAGAGAAGCCTGCGCATAAGCATATCGCATCGTCTCTGTAAGACGCACAACTAGAGTAAACATGGCTTGAATAGATTTTATCTGTATAATTATGGCTGAATTTTGATAGAGACATATGTCGCATTTGCTTTTTCTATTAGTGTAGAGGACCAAAAATTTTTGGTCCTCTTTGTTCGCTTAATGAAGTTGAGAAGCTACCTTCCTACAGATTTGACGGACGATGTTTTGCCCAGCCGCCAACGAGGAATCGTCTCTTGTGTATGCGGCAATGACGTATGTCTCTCCACCTAGTGTCACAATACCAGACGAGTTCATGACCCAGAGACCATCTGGGGCAACTACCCAACCATCTTTCAGCGCAACTGTTGCGCCTCTCGGTGCAGTGTCCCCGACTCCTACACGCTGATCGGCTTGCACATGCTCCATTAAGAAGAGTGCTAGATTGCGATCATGGGGTGTCAGGATGCTCCCCCAGTACAAACGTGTGAGCAGTTGTACCATTGTGAAAGGGAAAATTGTACTGTAGCCCCACGCACGAGGATTTGGATATAGGCCAGTAATACCAATGCGTTGCATGAAACGCGTTACACCTGCTGCACCGCCAATTTTGCTGTAGTAGAGTTCTGAGGCGGAATTGTTGTTGGAGTTCTCGATCATGGTCGTCAGCAGGTTCATTTCGTGCGCGGTTGGTCCTCGACCCTGGTGCTCGATCATATTGAGGAAGGTCAACATAATGGGGACTTTCATTGAGCTAGCAGCGATGAACTGGCTCGATGCGTTGTAGGTGTAGTAGCGGCCATGAGTTAGATCGTACACCACGGTATTCATGATGCCACTACTGCTATTAGGTGCATATGCATACGCCTGTTTTGCCGGTATAAACATCTCACTTCCAATAGTTCCTAAAAGACTTATGAGAAGTGCTATGAGCATGAGGAATGCTGGATGCAATTTCCTGCTTGCCAATTGCCTTGCTTGCTTCTGTGCCTGTATAATCTTTTTTCTCCTATTTTTCTAACCACAACACTTTGTAAAACGTGACATTGTTCCATATTGGTGTACAACGATCTACTTCGCTTGTTGGACTACCGGATTACTTGGCGAATTCCTTTTTCAAGAGCATCATGATATACTGGTGTTATGTCGAACATGCTTAGCCTAGAAGAAATTTTTCATGATGCCGCAGAGTTGATGCAACAGGCACAACGCATTGTGGCGCTGACGGGTGCGGGTATTAGTACGGAGTCGGGCATTCCTGATTTTCGTAGTCCTGGCTCTCCGTGGGAGAAGAATCCACCGACAAGTTACCGTGACTTTCTCGAAAAGCCAGAGGCACGTCAACGCTACTGGCAGACCCGAAGCAATCTCTCTACACAGGTGAGGATGGCACAGCCAAACGCGGCACATAGAGCGTTAGCGGAGTTGGAACATAGGGGTAAGCTAAGCGGTATTATCACGCAAAACTTCGATGGTCTGCATCAGGATGCAGGTAATAATCCAGAGCATATTGTTGAACTTCATGGGACCTCACGTTTTGCAGGATGTACGTTGTGCGGGAAACGCTCTTCTATGAGCGACCTGCAACAGCGGATAGATGCGGGCGAGGTTGATCCACGCTGCGATGAGTGTGGGGGATTGCTCAAGGCGGCAACGATTCTCTTCGGGCAACGTGTGCCAGACGCAGAGTTGGCACGTGCGAAACAGCTTACCGAGTCATGTGATCTCTTTCTTGTTGTCGGCTCCTCGCTCAAGGTGATACCTGCGGCTACGTTGCCACGCCTTGCCCTCAACAGAAATGTGCCGCTTATTCTCATTAATTTGCAACCAACGACGCTCGATGCAGCCGCCGATGTGGTTATTTCCGAGAAGGCCGGGGTGGTGTTGCCTGCGATTATGGAGCAAATGTAAGAACTACAGTTTGTATTTTTTCTCTCCGGCGGAGATTGGCACATGCAGTCTGTTCTCGATGGGGGCGAGGGGGCAGGTCCAGGCGTCGTTGTAGGCACAGGATGGATTGTATGCGTAGTTGAAGTCGAGCATGATCTGCGTTTGTTTATGTTCATCCGTTGTTGACAGGAAGTTGCTGCCTTTGATGGTGTCGAAGAGGTAACGTCCACCGCCATAGCTTTCGTTTGGGCCGGTGGTATCGCGAAATGGCAGGAAGAGACCACCACCGTAGATGTCAAGCCAGTAGAGCGAGAGGCTTACGAGTTGCTGCGCTACGGTAAACTGAACTCGGCCTACGGTTGTCATTATCATTGACTCACTGGCATTCATGACGACTTCTTGCTTGTGCGGCTCAATGTCTGTATCAATGGTGACGGTAAAGAGCATATCAGGGTTGTATGGGAAATAGTGGAGGCCCTCAAACATGCGCTTCTGCTCTGCGTCGAGTGCTGATTGCGGGTGAGCCAAGAAGAGTGTATCTCTCTGCTGACGAAAACGCGCCATGACGGTAGAAGCATCCTCGTGTGCAAGTAGCGCGTTGTTACGTTGACAATAGAATTCTGTGACACGACAACGATAATCGTAGAGATCAAGATAAGATTGCATGGCACGTCTCCTCACGTAAAAAATAAGCGACACTCAAACGTTGTAGTTACTTTTTATTCCGTTTGAGTACCGCTTCGATTTACTGCTCTAATTGAGAGTGGACGCGAATTTCGAGGTTGTTACGTAGTGCGTTGGAAACGGGGCAGTTTTGCTCTGCAACTAAGGCTGCTTTCTCAAAGGCTGCTGCATCGATGCCTGGAACTTTGCCATTCACGGTGAGGTCCATACTCTGAATTTTGAGACCGTTCGCACTCAGTTCTAGCGTACAGACAGCATTTACATCCAGTTTATCAGCCGGAGTACCGCTTTGAGTTAAGCTGTTCGCCAATCCCATAGCATAGCATTCGGCATGTGCTACCGCGATCAATTCTTCTGGACTTGTTTTTCCATCAGGTTGCTCGACTCGTGACGCCCATGTTACGGGTAAATCTTTCAACGCACCACTACTGGTGCTGACAATTGTGCCATGTCCTTTGGTAAGACTACCTTCCCAGGTTACTTGGGCGCGACGTTCTGCGTTCGGCATGCTAATCCCTCTTTGGAGTGTAACTATCTGTCCATCATAAGACAGGACTTTACAGTAAAATATACTCGTCTACGACGAGCTACATTACTCATAGTATCATCTTACTACGCTACTAACAAGCTGAAGTATAGGGAGGGTCTCCGTCCTTCGGAGGGAGACCGCAAGGGTCTCCCCTACACGTCGGATTTCATAACATGTAGGGGAGACCCTTGCGGTCTCCCTGCTTACTGGAGACTCTATATGAGTGCGATATATATGAGTTCTACTGTTCTGAGCCGCTTCATTTGACCGTGTCGTAGGAACTCCATAAATGGAGTTCCTACGACGTTATAGATATGTTATAGTGCATGCAAGAAACATTTTTATTTTTAGCGAGGATTGTTTATGCAGCTAAGACATGCTCAGTCGCCTGACTTTGTGATCCGCCCATTAGAAACCTCTGCCGAACGGAATGCTTACAGCCTGTTAGCGATACAAACTTTTAGCCCTCATGTTGATGCGGTAGCAGCGTTACCACAGCGACGCCGATTTGTAGAGAATAGCCCAACATTTGAGCCGCATCAGTTACGCGGCGCATTTGTTGGCGATACGTTTCTTGGCGGCTGTCATATTGATGCACGAGTCCTGCGTATCGGTCCAGCGCACTTGCTCACTGCATGTATAGGTGGCGTTGTGACAGCAACAGAACATCGCAAGCAAGGAGTCGCAGCCGCGTTGCTGCATGACGCGGTACGCTATGCACAGCAGCAGAAGCACGCGTTGTTGCTCTTAGATGGAATTGCTGATTTTTATCATCGTTTTGGTTTCATTGATGTCTTCGATAACGTCACACACAGTATTGAGAGTAAAAATGTTTCAGAGCGGCCACGCAGTCCTTATATCGTGCGCCCAGCTACATTTGAAGATATTCCTGCCTTATTTACATTGTATCAGCGACACTATGGCAGTTGTGCGGGAAGTTTTGAGCGGGACTTAGCATTTCAGGAGCGGCTTTTTCACGAACGAGGAGGTATGAAGCCGTATCTTGCAGTGGATGGTAAAGGTGTTGTGCAGGGTTATCTTCTGCTCAATAAACGGCCAGAGAAACTCGTGGCATATGAAGTGGCGGCGAACGATTGGGATGCTGCGCTTGCACTTCTTCAGCATCATGTTGCCCTCACAGTTGAGCGACATGGCACGGAGGGGAGCACAGAGATTTCGTGGCCTCTGCCTCCTGATTCATTCACATATTATCTGCTGGCTGATGCTCTACCATTACGGAGTCAGGCTACACATATGCCTGACGCGGATTGGATGGCACGTACAGGGCATCTACCAACACTTATTGATGCGCTTCTTCCGCTTTGGAATGAGCGCTGGCAACGTAGTAGCCCTGCTAGACCGGGCGTTCTTGCTCTGATTATCGAGGACACGCCATTTCTGCTAGGGGCAGACACCGTTGGTATTCATTTGCTCGATCCTATGACGAGTAGTGCGCACGCAGCCCGTCAGATTGCTGTGAGCCAGCGAGTTTTCACACAACTGCTTTTTGGCTATCGCCCTATCTCCTGGGCAGCAAAACAGCCCGGACAGGTTATACCTGAAGATTTGCACGGTGTACTTGATATCTTATTTCCTAAGACTTCGGTATGGATTGCTGGTAGCGACGCGTTTTAAACACGTCGAGCATTACATTGGGGGCAGTAATATGGGCTTTTTTGAGAGTCTTGGACAGGTTGCACAGCGTCTGTTTAGGCGTAACAATGGTATACGTATTCAGTATGGGTCACAAGCGTTTCAATTTGGCGAACTGTATCTTGCACAAGGGGGGCATAGTGATACACCCGCACCTGTGGTGATTCTCATTCATGGGGGCTTTTGGCGAGCAGCATATGGACTTTCTCTCATGCGACGGCTGGCACGTGATCTCGCACAGCATAGTATTGCAGCATGGAATATCGAGTATCGGCGGGTTGGCAATGCTAACGGTGGGTGGCCTAATACGATGCTCGATGTAGCACTGGCTACCGATTATGTACGGTCGCTTGCTGCTCAATATGCGTTAGATACAGAACGGGTTGTGACGGTTGGACATTCGGCAGGAGGGCACCTAGCGTTATGGGTGGCGGCAAGACAGCGCATTACGACTGGGGAGTTACTCGCACAAGACCCAATGAGAGTTACAGGGGCGGTAAGTCTTGCAGGCTGCGCCGATCTTGACTATGTGGCACAACTCGGTCTTAGCAACAATGCCGCTGTTGACTTGCTTGGTGGAGAGCCACAAAGCGTGCCAGAACGCTACGCAACAGCCTCAGCAGCGGCACTCTTGCCACTTGGCGTGCCACAAGTGCTTATTCATGGCACACGAGATAACAATGTTCCGTTTGATGTAAGTCAGTTTTACGCACGAAAAGCGACTGAGGCAGGTGATGATGTAACGCTCATCGAGCTACCTGGTGCAGATCACTTTGTCGTCATTGATCCCACATCTGAGTCATGGGCAATCACGCTGAAAGAAATACAAAGACTTCTCGAATAGAGAAGGGGAAACCTAAATGAATCAATTGGTGATTCCTCGACGCATAGCTAGAACGCCCAAACTAACTGCTATGAGTGCTGAAATAGATACTACGACCACATCGCGCCCAATCTGGTCAGACGAGCTATAAAATATTGCCATCTCTAATCCATGCCTTCCATAAGTAAGAGGGATAAAGGCGGCAATATTTTGTAGCACTGTTGGTTCAAATGCAAGCACTCCAACTCCCCCGGCAAGAAAGAAAAGATACATAGCGATGTTGACCGCCACAGGGCTTACAGGCTGTACTCGTTGTAGCAAGACTCCGGTTGCAATCCCCAACCCCGAACTTAATAAAGCTAGCAATGCCGTAAAGAGTAGCGTGCTTAGCCAATAGATGCCTTCGGGATGTATCCACCCAAAGATATAGCTTATGCAGAGCACAATTACGCCGAAACAAAATGTTGTGATGAAACTAGCCAAAACCTTCCCCGCGATGATAGCACTTCTTGCCGCTGGAGAGAGCAACAACTCTTTGACCGTTTTTAACTCCCATTCACGTGCGGTCGTGAGACCCCCGGTAATCAAACCACTTACAGTCAGAAGAAAAACGATAATAGGCAAGACTCCATACTGGAAGAGTTCTATATCGCGATTACGCAGATCATGCTCATGAAGCGTTACCTTTACTAGATTAGCACTACCCCGAGTATTATAAAACTGCGTAATCGCATCAGGCACCGAGCGGCGTATATCGTTGGTGAAGTCGAGGTTGAGATTGTTGATCCTTACATCAAGCGGTGAACTTTCGTGGGCCTGGACGCGTTGCGTGAAATCTGGAGGAATAGTTATCACGGCAACTACGTCCAGATTTTTAAATAACACCTGAGCTTGCTGTGCATCTGCATCTTGTATACGGAACACGTCGGCATCGTGAAATATCTGCGCCATCTTTACTCCATCAGGGCCGTTATCCTGACGCACTAATGCTACAGGGTTACGTCCAACGGCGACAGCATTCAGAGCTCCAACTAACAAGAAGAGAAGAGGTGGTAAGAAGGTTAACGTAATATTGCTAGGATGGCGCAACCAAACGCGTATGTCCTTCTTGCAAATTGTCCAAATATTGCCCCAAAGGGTAAGAAGCATTCAACTTCTCCTTCTTCATTATCGTTTCGTTTCAGTCACGATAATTATCTCGATTTATATTCATGCTAATGTGTCACGGTACTGCGACGTAGTACGAGGAAGGACAACAGAACGAAGCCTAGCGCGTAGCCACAGAGAATTGCTATGTTTGTACCGATTCCATAGCGGTTCAGAACGAAATCATGAAAGGCATGCTGCTGTAACACGATTGCGTAGTAGACAGGAAACACCTGTGCGATCACCTGAATAGCCACAGTGTTTAAGGAGAGTGGTCCAAATACGCCACTTATAAAGAAGAGCGGAATGGCTATGCATAATGCGAGTGCCGTGACCGGTAACCTTTGCTTGATAAGCTCACCAAGCAACACCCCCAGAGCAATGAAAATTATCAAGCTTAGCAGCGTAAAAATAATGGCTTCCCCCCAATGTGCAGGATAGACGCCGATCACAAAGATGAGCACGAAAAGCACAACCACTACCGAAGCCAGGCTCATCACAAATGCTCCCAACATTTTCCCAATGACCATTGCCTCCCGGCTAGCGGGAGAAAGCAGCAATTCCTTGATCGTCTCCTTGTCCCATTCACGCGCTGACGCGATTCCCGATTGCAATATTCCACCAACCGCCAAACCCATAACCAGTATTGAAACCATCAGGTAGGGAATGTAGTCGGTATCGTGGTGGTACACATCTTGCTCACGTGATGTGATAGTTATGATATGGGGAAATGCTTTTGCATAGAAAGAAGTAATGGAAAGTGGTAGCGCACGACGAATATCATTCGTGAAATCGGTATTGAGATTGTTGATATCAACATCAATCTGTACCGGTTCACTCTGCTGAATACGCGCATCAAAGTCAGTTGGTATCGTCACTACCGCTACTATCTTACCGGATTGAAGCATCGCATGTGCATCTTGAGCATTCGCTTGCATCAAACGAAACGAGTGTGCATGACTCATTGCGTCATAAAACTGCTGTGCATAGCGCCCTTGATCTTTCATGATCACGGCTGTGGGCGCGTTGCTACTTGCCAAGACAAACAAGCTCATCAAGATGAGAAAGTTTATTGGAATAGATATGCTGAGAAACGTAAAGATCCGCTCACTCAACGCCGTCTTGATATCTTTTTTCATGCATGCCCAAACAACGCGCAGAGCGTAGCCAGGTCCTTGAGCCATATGCTGCCTCCTAATCACGTAGTGCTGTTCCTGTCAGGCTTAGGAAAATTTCATCAAGGAGAGGTTCGCGCAGAGCAATATCTCTTATCTCTCCTTCTTGAGAGAGGATATTAATGACCTGGGGTACGATATTGCTGATACCCTGTATAGTAATCCTCAGGTGTGTTCCATCCTGAGTAATCTCTTTGACTCCTGGTAGGGTATGTAACTGAGCTACTGCTTGACTTGGCTGTTCCGTCTCTATCTCAATCACACTACCGCCGTAGGTTCGCTTGAGATGATCGGGCGTGTCTACAACTATGAGTTTCCCATGGTCGATAATTGCCAACCGATCACAAAGGGCCTGAGCTTCTTCAAGATAGTTGGTAGTGATTAAAACCGTCTTGCCCTGGGCTCGTAGAGACAGGATATAGTCCCAAATGGCACGTCGTGCCTGCACGTCAACGCCCAGAGTTGGCTCGTCAAGATACACTAACTCTGGATTGTGTAGCAATGCACGACCAAGCGCCAAACGACGCTTCATTCCACCAGAAAAAGTACCTACACGAGAGTTCTTGCGATCAAGCAATTGTACCAGCTTTAGCATGTTGCTGATGCGCTCTTTCTTCTCTTTACGAGGAATCCCGAAGAGGTCCGCGTGGAAATCCATGTTATCCCAGGCCGTCAATTCCTCGTAGAGCGCTGTCTCCTGTGGCACCGATCCAAGGATCTGCCTTACTTGACGTGCGTTTCTGCGAACGTCATACCCCATTACTTTTACCACACCGCTGCTCGGCACACTTAGCCCACTGATCATGTTTATGGTTGTCGTTTTCCCCGATCCATTTGGTCCTAGCAGCCCGAATACCTCCCCCTTATTCACTTGCAGCGAAAGATGATCTATGGCTTTAAATGTTCCAAATACCTTGCAAAGCTCACTCATCTCAATCGCTGGAACGACGTGTTCCGCTAATTGCATAGGAAGCGTCTCTAATTGTATGAAATCTTTACTCATGAAGCCCCTTTGAAAAAATATAAAAAGTTACATGCTCTCAATATACGTCTGAGCAAGTGGGGTCGGATAGGCCGACCCCTCAACTCTCTTCGTTTGCTTGTGTACTAGCGTACTGATTTAATAGGCAAAATCAGCACACTCGCCAGCAAGAAGCAGACTGCTGCAATGACGAAGAGCGTAGTGTAGCTGTGGAAGAGGTTTAAAATGGTGGAGCCAATAAGCGGACTAAGAATCAGGGGAAGGAAGATGGCAGTGTTGATAATGCCTAGATCCTTCCCACGATTACTCGCAGTCGGCAGGATCCGAACAGCCAGGGCAATATCGACAGCGAGATATACTCCAAAGCCAATGCCAAGTACTACCGCGGCAACCAGCATAATCGGCCATTTAGGAACGAGCGCGATGAGGAGCAAGGCCACCATCATCACCGCCGCACCTCCAGAGACGAAGGGTTTGAGTCTTTGCACCTTCTCAGCAAGAATGCCACCAACAATCGCTGCGAGTATCAATGTACCTGTTGCAACCACCTGGAAGATTGTCACGCCTTTGTCTGCACCTTGATAGTGGATGACATCTTGCAGGTAATAGAAGATATACGAAATCAGGATAGTATAGCCTAGAAAGATCAGGCAACGAGAGAGCCAGGTATAGCCAAAATCGGGATATTTCCTGGGGCTCAACCAGAAGCCAGCAAGGAACGGTGCGAGACGAAATGGAGGCATAATCCCTCGTGGCAGCGCAGGATCACGTAGCACAATCAAAAAGAGAATAACAAATAGCGATGAGGCTATGGCCAGTACATAGTAGCCCTGCTGAGGGTGCTGCGCTGCGTCAGTGAAGCGCGCTACAAGCAGCAGTCCAACTAATCCACCTACAATCGGAGACATGCCAATAAACGCTGAAGCAGTGCCACGCTGACTAAAAGGTACTTGATCAGGGATGATAGCTGTGATTGCTGACATGATAGTATCGACTGAAATCTGCACAAGTATCTCCCCCACTAAGAGTTGGATGATGGTTGTAGCCTGGGCCATCAGGACTAAACCAATCACTGCAAATACCGCGCCCAGAACAATCCATGGTCTTCGTCGTCCCCACCGTGAGACTGTACGATCACTCAATGCTCCCGCGAGTGGGGCCATGATGACTCCAGCTAAAGCCCCAATAGACGCAATCACAGCAAAAGTCGTGAATCTATTGGTAGGGGCGAGGAAGCCAATTTGAGCAGGAAGAAGAAGTTGTTTGATAGTTACATTACATAACCCTGTCACAATACTTGCAAGAGCAAATAACGAGCGAAAAGTCCAGCTTAGAGGACGAGTGGGTACGCGGAGTATTTCAGGAACAGCTTCTTCACTATGTCCCTCATTCATTGGAATAGGATCGGGGATACTAGAGGTCAAAGAGGACTCAGCCATGTTGAGATTCTCCTTCATTAGCTTAATATACAATCAACAAACAGCACAAGTATACTCTAAAATTCTCTGGTATTCAATCAATTAAAGCTAGTGAAGTAAATTTTTATATTATTTTAATTAGTGACAAGGCTTAATAGTAATATATTATATAAGTCGGCGTGTATCATTTATACAGGTCATGAAGACATATATACAGAAAGGCGTTATTTTATGAAATTAATTTAGTAAAAAAGTACTAGATGACTTAGTAAATATGATAGAACTATTTACAATGCTGCTATGCTGCGATTATAGTAGAAGTATGATATTACAGCTACAAATGCCAGTCATGGCGATAGGGTATTTCCTTTGAGCAATATCATATACTACTGCCGATAGGCACAAACAAGGCACCTAGCCATCCACGTTCAGCTCGGATAGAATTGTCCATACGGGCATAGAAACTTTTCGCGTGCCCTGTAGACCTATATTGGTCAGTAGGGGGGACTAGAGTGTATCGCATTGATCTTAAGACAATCCTACGCATACTAGCTCATCAAAGTGGCAAATTGGACACCACCTTGGAGTATATTCCTGGCTTCAGCGAGCGTTGCCGGGCACAACTCCTTCTTGTCGAAGGAAACGTTGTCTCATGCTCAATAGAGGGCAGGGACAGAAACCTGCTTTCGGGCCATGAAGCGTTACGCGTATTACAGGATATGGGAGTACTTAAGTGGACATATACTCCAACTCCACAAAGCAATCCCTCACCACATGTGGCACTTCGGGAGGCTCCTTCTAGTGGGCAGGTCACGGAAATCCATCCATCGTCTTTCCCTACTCGAATTCGCTTGGTGGAACAGCAGGAGTTTACCTCGTGGCCACGTTTGCAGCGTTCAGTCTATAACATGGCTGATGGAAGCAAATCCGTCGAAGCTCTTGTACGTGTATTGTCTCAACCTTATGAACGTATCGTGGAGGCACTATCTGCACTACGCATTAAGGGCGTAATAGATTTGCAGCCGAACTCTCATAGATGATGCTAAAACTACTACTACGTGTCGACTATCATCTTTTCTGAGTGAAGCCATTAGATAACAAGGAGTTTGTATCCTATGAACACACAACCACCTCAATTCTCATATAATGATAGCTACAAAGAAAGTTGGACCCCAGCTGAGTTGATTGAGCAGGATCCAACTATGCGAGAGGGAAGAACTGGCGCGTTAGGATGGTGGTACCGCCTGACATCTCCAGGTGAGCCGTCTGCAAACGCCAGCTTCGACGAGCGTGAGTTAGCCCGCCGCGGACGATTGGCTAGCACAATTATGTTTTTCTTTTGCCTTGCACTCGTAATAGTTCTGTCGATAGGACTAGTTAGCCGTAACCCCATTATTGCAGTTGCAGCAGTATCATTGTTGATAATTGTCTCTATAGCTTTGCTATTCAATCGACGTGGCCATTCCAACGTTACAGGTCTTATCGTATCTTTTGCACTCAACTTAGCACTTATCACGGTCATACTTACATCTCCGGGTGGGCTGAGTGCAACTTCTCTTGGTTTATTTGATCTCCTGGTATTTGTGGAACTCTTTGTCGCTTCTCTCCTTCCGTCTAATTGGGTCTTCGTTGCGGCTCTTGCCAATATTGCATTCATTGTAGTTGATCTTCTCACACAACATCGAACACCCGACTTTGCTATGGTGATGGCCACGAGTACCTATCCTATTTTGGTCCGACCTATCATGCTGCATGTCATCGTGACAGTGGTGCTTTGGCTCTGGGTACGCAATGCAACGCAAGCTATTGCTCGCGCTGATCGCGCTGAGGTTATAGCTTCACTTGAACATACTGTGGCTGAACAAGAACGTGTTGTTGCCCAACAGAAACGTCAATTAGATGTGAGCGTCCACCAAATTATTGATGTGCATATGCGCGTGGCAAATGGGGACTTCACTGCTCGCGTTCCTCTGACACAAGAAAACATTCTTTGGCAAGTCGCTGGCTCGCTGAACAACTTGCTCGCCAGGTTTCAACGCTTACGCCAGGAGACACAGGAACTCCAAAGGATGAGAGAAGAACTTCAAAAAACAAGGGAGGTGAACGCACACGCACTTCACGTCGTACGTGGAGCCAAAGCAAGTCAGCATCCCATTCTCCTCTCGCAGACAGGAACACTTCTGGATCCGCTTCTGAGGGAACTTAGTGGACACTCTCTTACTCGGGCTCAACTTCCCTTTCAGTCGGAAGAAAGACAGCCCAATCTTGATAATGGGTTGAAGCGAAGGAATATTTCTAGTTAATACTGCTTTTACGTAGGCTTCACAACGGTCTTGTAGTAATCACAGAGATCTGTGAGCATACACTGATTGCAGCGCGGACGCTCATAGACGCACACACGTTGCCCATGTCGTAGCAGGCCTTTGTGAAAGTTATAGATGGGGCGTGCCTCTTGTGGCAGCAACGCTTGTAAAAGGGGATGAGCATTGTCGGCGGTTACTTTTTGGCCGATGAGACCAAGGCGACCGCTGACGCGGTGAACGTGCACATCAACTGGCAACAGGGGTTGCTGGCAGCTGAATAGTAGTACACACGCTGTTGTTTTTGGGCCAACGCCCTCAAAACGATTGAGCCATGCGGAACTCTCCGCAACTGGGAGAGCACAGAGAAAATCAAGAGTAGGGTTGCCACGCTCTTCAGTGATCTGGCGCATGATCGCTTGGATACGCGGTGCCTTGACTTCAGGGAAGTTCACATTCGCAATGGCATCTTGCACCTCGTTGACAGGGGCGTCACGTACCCCTTCCCAGGAGCCAAAGCGTTTCAACAAACTATCATAGCCAGCAGCCGTTTGTTCGTCACGCGTGCGGTGAGACAGAAGAATATCCACAAGCATACTCATGGGGTCTTTACTTGACCACCGCGACTCCCCATATGCTTCTGTCAAACGACGCGTTATCTCTAACGCCCTTGCTGAAAGTGCCACGATATCAGGTGAGGGATAGCCATAATCGGCTGAGTTACGCACACGTTGAGTAGATTGCTTCACGCCTGTTTCCCACCTTGCTTTCGTATATCATATGATGTTTATACGAACGTGCAGAGAGAACCGTTCCAGAAGGGTTCCTTGTTACGATCAACTTAGGAGTAGCTAAACAGTATGCAAAGATAGCACTATGAACAAACTCATGCTCCATGAAAAAGGCTTCCGCTTCTCATCGGTAATTATCCATTCTCTGGTGAGCATATCACAAATGCGAAAGCAAGCAAACAGTGGTATGAGCGTAAAAGAGATTCGTAATAAGGCACTGTCCTCCTTCACAGGAAGCGTGAAAGAGGGAGAAAAAACGGACTGCATGCATAACGTCTTTTTCTCTCACCCACGAGTGAGTATACATGATACGAGAAGGAAGTGAGAGATGATACACCAGCGAAGAGTTTTGCACCTGGACCTAGACTGCTTCTATGCCACGGTCGAACAGAGAGATAACCCTGCCCTGCGTGGAAAGCCAGTTGTGGTTGGGGGCGATCCTTCTGGCCGTGGTGTGGTCGCGGCCGCTTCCTATGAGGGGGGAGCGTTCGGGATTCATTCTGCCCAATCGTACAAAATAGCGTTACAGTTATGCCCAGAGGCGATCTTTATCCGACCTCGTTTTGACGTGTACAAACAGATATCGCAACACATCCTCGCCATCTATACACAGGTCACGCCTCTTGTCGAACCCCTGGCCCTGGACGAGGCATATCTTGACGTGACCTCTCTTGTGAACGAGGAGATTTCCGCGACACAGATCGATCGCGCGTGACATCAAGCAGACTATTGTTGAGCAAACAGGACTCACGGCCTCTGCTGTCGTGTCCTACTGCAAGTTCGTGTCCAAAGTAGCAAGCGCGTTTAGAAAACCTGATGGCTTGACGGTCGTGACACCACAACACGCACCTTTCTTTCTTGAGGCGCTTCCAGTTGGCAAATTCTTTGGTGTCGGCGATGAGACTGAAGCAAGTCACGTAAGGCCCTTGACAATGCCTCGCTCAGATGATATTGTATCAACATGACGTTAACGTAACATTGGGGGTGAGCGATGAACGACCACATGCGCATAGGTGCTTTGACGCAACGAGCAGAGGTCACTCCACGCACCGTTCGCTACTACGAAAGCATTGGACTGCTCCCTCCAGGTGAGCGTGAAGGCCACGGTCAGCACTACTACACCG
>JAABUQ010003471.1_pt1 | contig 28841 bp, 27 predicted proteins | sample 5560001 | NCBI WGS metagenome assembly JAABUQ01 (sample SAMN10711888, study PRJNA513371) | rock metagenome | isolation source: Antarctica rocks | place: Antarctica: Victoria Land, Finger Mt nord | collected 2015-12-18 | reverse complement strand
TAACAAGCGATCGTCATCTATGTCAATATATTAGTCACTACGCTTTTGCACCAAAAAAGAAGCGCCGAACCCTTATCGCACCTAGGCTCGACGCTATTTGCAAGCGCTATACTCGGCGTAACCTCGGGCTAGTGTACCTTCGACCCGGAACGTCAGTCGAACGCGGCAAGCCCCGCATGCATTGCTTCTTGAAACGGTGCTTGACAAGCAGTTCGCACTCGAGCGTGGCGTTGAAGCTCTCGAACATTCGCGTTGTCGTAGCAGCCTGCAGAAGCCAGAGTTGCGGGTGCTCTACTCGCGACAAAGAGCCGGCGGCGTCGAATGCGCAGGGATGACGCTCTTTCTCGAGGGGATTCGGCGGCGTTCCGACGGGCGCATCGACGACGCCTTCCCATGGTCCGTCCCGGCGCTCGTCTCGCTCGAGAGTCTGCGTTTCACGGCGCCCGTGACGTTCTTGATGGGTGAGAACGGCTCGGGCAAGTCGACGTTCCTCGAGGCCCTTGCGCTCGCGGTTAACGCGGTGACCGTCGGCGCCGAAGAGGCAGCCGAAGACGCGACGCTCTCCGGTGCGCGCAGGCTCGCCGCCGCGTTTGTCGCCTCTGGGCGTGGACGTCCGCGCACGCGGATGTTCTTTCGCGCGGAAGACGCGTTCGGATTTACGCGACGCGTTCGAGCGCGAGATGCGCGCAATCGAGGCTGAGGCCGACCGGATTCTCGCGGACCAGGGCGCCGGAACGGAGGCTCGTCGTCGCGCCGCTGGCTATGTGGGCGCGCAGCGTGACGCGCTGGCCGTTCGCTACGGCAAAGATCCGCATGCGTTCTCGCATGGAGAGACATTTCTGCGGATTCTCCGACAGCGGCTCGTTCCAAACGGCCTGTACCTCCTGGACGAACCTGAGACCCCACTGTCGCCGACGCGCGTTCTCGCGCTCCTCGTCCTGCTTCACGACGCGGTGCGCTCGGGCTCGCAGTTTGTCATCGCGACGCACTCGCCGATACTCGCGGCGTTACCGAATGCGGAGATCCTGCTCTTTGACAACGGGGAAGTGCGCGCCGCCCAACATGCGGAGCTGGAGCACGTGCGCGTGACCCGAGACTTTCTTGCCGCCCCCGAGCGGTATCTCCGTCGCCTCCTCGCGGAAGACGACCAATGACTCTTTTGTTTATGCTCTTGCACCTGCGGCGGTCTTTCCAACGCGCTATTCCGGGAACGGGCAAGCGTGCGAGTTCGCGATCGCAAGCTCAGTGTTGCTACGCCGGGATAAATCGAGCGCGCCCGAGAGGGCGCGGACGAGGAGCGCGTTCTCTGATGGCCGGCGAACGGCGACTCGGATGTGTCGGCCGTCGCCGAGTCCATCGTAGGACGAGCAGTCGCGTACGACGATGCGCTCGTCGAGGATGAGTCGCTGCGTGATCTCGGCCGCAGACGGTGCGCCGGGCGGAAGTGTGAGGAACAGAAAGTTTGCTGCGGAAGGCGCGGCGTGCAATCCGAGCTCGCCAAGATCGGTGGCGAGCGTGTCGCGCGCGCGCGCATTTTCCTCGAGCGTGAGCGCTGCATAGGGCAAATCGGCAAGTGCCGCGGCCAGCGCGCGCAGCGCGAGCGTCGTGACGGGCCACGACGGCAACTGCGTGCGCATCGTCCGCGCGAGGTCGGGCGCAGCGACGGCGTAACCGACGCGTAGCGCCGGCACTGCATAAAACTTCGTAAGGGATCGAACGGTGATGAGTCTAGGCGTCGTGGCCGAGGCGCGCGTGATGCTACTTGCGGGAGCATAGTCGATGAATGCCTCGTCGACGATTGTCGCTACTCCCATGCTTCCGGCTACCGTAACGAGATCCATCATGGTGTCACGCGACGCGAGTGAACCAGACGGGTTGTGCGGGTTCGTAATGAGGCAGACGTCGGCAGCGTGACGCTTTACCGCATCGGCCACGCGGTCGGGTTCGAGGGCGAAGTCCTTAGCGCCGTAAAGCGGAACGCCGTACCACGCTGCACCGAGCGTCCGAACCGCGTGCCGATCCTCACTGAAGGCCGGCGTCGGCACGACGCAGCGGCGAGCTCGAAGGGCCGTAAGGGCCGTTCCGAGCAACGCAGCCGCGCCGTTCGCGACGACGATCGCTTCAGGCTCGACATCGAGATGCGCGCCGAGAGCGAGGCGCAGGCTTCGAGCATCGGCTTCGGGGTAGCGTCCAAGTTCAGCGACGTCGCGGGCTGCAGTTTCGAGGGTGCGCAGGAGCGCAGGCGGCGGCCCGAGGGGGTTGAGGTTTGCGCTGAAATCCAACAACGAACCGGGGTCTATCGCATATCGCCGGCCGATTGCTGCGAGATCGCCGCCGTGCAGCGGTAGCGCATCGTCGCTCACGGCCGATGACCACGAAGGCGCCCGGCGACCGCTAACAATGTGACGAGCATCGCGGCCGCCATCAGCGCGCACGCGCGAACCAAATGCGCAGCGCGTCGTGCCGCGTCCGCCGTCGGCATCGCAAGGTTCGCGCCGAAGTACGGCGCATCGAGCACGACGCCATCGTATTGGTTTGGTCCGCCGAGGCGCACGCCGAGCGCGCCGGCCATCGCTGCCTCGGGACGGCCGGCGTTCGGACTTCGATGGCGTTGGCCATCGGCGCGGAGCACGGCGAGCGCGCGAGCACGGTCGCCTCGGGCAAGCGGCGCGCAAGCCGCGATCAACAGCGCCGTGACGCGCGCCGGGACGTAACATACAAGATCGTCGAGTCGCGCCGACGCGCGGCCGAGGAACGTGTAAGGCGGTTCGATGTGCCCGATCATGGAGTCGAGCGTACTGGCGGCCTTGAAGGCAAGCGCGAGTGGAACGCCGCCGACCGCGAGAGCGAGCAGCGGCGCGACGATGCCGTCGCAGGCACTTTCGGCCAGCGTCTCGATCGTGGCGCGCGCGATCTCCGCAGCACCGAGGTGCGCCGTATCGCGACCGACGATCCGTGCGACCCTGACCCGAGCACCACAAAGGTCCTCGCTTTCAAGCGCTGCGATTGCCGCAGTCCCCTCATCGAGCAAGTTGCGCGCAGCCAGCGTCGTCCAACCAAGCACGACCTCGAAGGCGAATCCTAAGCGGTAGTCGACTTCATAGGTCGCCGCAATCGCCGTGCGACTTCCGACGTATGTGCCCCCGACGATTGTCGCGCACAGAATCGCGCCGGCGAAGAGCTCGCGCTTCGCCTCACCGCGCGCGTACGTACGTGCGAGCCGTTCACCGAGCGCGCATGCGCCGCCGATTACGCGTACCGGATGTGGCCACTCGACGGGGTCGCCGAACATGGCATCGGCGACGCACGCGAGCGCTAGCGCTACGGACGTCATGGCGTCTCCTTTGTCGACTAACGGTTCGCCGAGGCGTTCCACGATCGATCCGCACCGCCGGACGACGCAGCGGCAAGCAACGGCCGAATATCGAGCGATGCACGCACGTGCGCGGCGAGTCGATCGAACCGCGCGTCGCGCTCGGCGCCGAATGGTGCTAGGGATAACGGCGCTTCCAGCCCGCAGCGGGCGCGCGCCGCGCGCACGAACGCCCAGCGTAATCGGTCGCCGGAAAAAAGCCCGTGAACGTACGTGCCGATGACGAGCCCACTAGCGGTGACGGCGCCGTCGGCGATGCGTTCTCCCCCGTCGCGCACGACGTCGGCGAAGGATCGCACGTCGCCATCGGCCTTCGTCTCTCCCATGTGGATCTCGTAACCCGATCCTTCCAAGAGGTCGTCATTGTCGGGTACGCGATTGAACAGTGCGAGATGGCGTGGCCGCACGCGGACGGCGCGCGTCACCTTCTCGCGCGCGAGAACGGTTCGTACGCGAAGCAGTCCCAAGCCGGGACGCGCACCACCGCCTTCGCCCCGTATGGATCCGCAACGTCGAGCCCGAGGATTTGATAGCCGCCGCAAATCCCGATAACCGGTTTGCGCCGCGCAAATGCGCGCACGGCCTCACCTACACCGCCCTCGAGCCAGCGTAGCGCGCCGAGCGTGTCTTTCGTGCCCGGGAGCACGACGACGTCGGCGCCATCGAGGTCCGCGGCGCATTCGGCATAGGCGAGATCGACACTGGGTTCCGCCGCGAGTGCCGCGAAGTCGGTTGCGTTCGCGAGATAGGGGAGTGCGACAACTGCGACGCGCAGCGCACGCGACCGGTCGTTTACGGCAGCGGACCATCCACGCGTGGCGACCCGCGGCGCATCTTCGAAGGCGACGCCGTCCTCCTCGTCGAGTCCGACGTTGTGCAGCCACGGAACGATGCCGAGCGAAGGAACGCCGATCCGGCGTTGGATCTCGGCGACGCCCGGTGCGAGCAGCGCGGCGTCGCCGCGAAACTTATTGATCACAAAGCCGCGCACCCGCGCTCGCTCGTGCGGTTCGAGCAGCGCGAGGGTTCCGAGCAGCGACGCAAACACACCGCCGCGATCGATGTCCCCGACGAGCAGACACGCGGCATCGGCCACCTCAGCCATGCGCATGTTCACGATGTCGGTCGCTTTGAGATTGATCTCGGCTGGGCTGCCCGCACCTTCGAGGACGATCACGTCGTGGCGTGCAGCGAGATTCCGGTACGCCTCGACCACGACCGGGAAGAACTCATCGACGCGCCGCCGATGGTACTCGGCAGCGCGCTGCACACCGTGCACGCGTCCAAGCAACACGATCTGCGAGCCAACGTCGCTCATTGGTTTGAGGAGCAGCGGATTCATCTCGACCGTCGGCGCGATGCGCGCGGCCTCAGCCTGCATCGCTTGCGCGCGGCCTATCTCCCGGCCGTCGGGTGTGGCGGCTGAGTTGAGCGACATGTTTTGCGCTTTGAACGGTGCGACGCGGTAGCCGTCGTCGGCGAGTATTCGGCATAGGGCCGTCGCCAGCAACGATTTGCCGACGTGTGAGGCCGTGCCCAGGACCATGATCCCGCGCGCGCTCACGCGCCGCCGTACTGCGCGCCGCCGAGCACGTCGTCGCCGAGGGGATCGGACAGACACTCCGCTGCCACGTTGCGGCGCAACGCGATTGCGCTGTAGAGCGCGGCGCGTTCCGGCGGCATCAAATCGCCGTTCATAGCGTCACGACGCTCGACCCCTCGAGGAGCGTCCGCGAAGCGGGGAGTTTTGCGAGCCACGCCACGACGCCGTCGCGATCGAAGACGGTCGCCGCGCCGTCGACGATTGGCCGGTCGATGACGACGACCGGGATACCGAGTGCGCGCGCCCCCACGAGTTTGGCGTCGGTCGCATCGCCGCCGCTGTCTTTGGTGACGAGGACGTCGATTGCATGCGCGCGCAGGATCGTCAGCTCGTCTGCGAGTGCGAATGGACCGCGCGCGAGCATCAGCACGTGATATTTTGGAAGCGGCGCGTCGGGCGGATCGATCGCGCGTATGAGAAACCAACGGTCGTCGATCGCGGCGAACGGTGCGAGTCCTTGACGGCCGATCGTCAGGAAGATGCGCGCGCCGAGGTCGCGCGCGCGCGTCGAGGCGTCGGTGACATCGGCGACGCGTTCCCAACGATCGCCCGCAACAGGCGTCCACCGCGGTCGTTCGAGCGCGAGTAGCGGGACGCAACTGCGCGCACACGCGCGAACGGCGTTGCGGGAGATCGTGGCCGCGAACGGGTGCGTTGCGTCGACGACGGCGTCTATGCGCTCGTCGCGTAGGTAGGCTCCAAGTCCATCCGCGCCGCCAAATCCGCCGATCCGCACGTTGCCGGGCGGCCGTGTCGGGCGAGCAACGCGGCCCGCGAGCGACGTCGTCACGGCGAGAGCGGGATCATCGCAAAGCCGTCGAACGAGCGCGACCGCGTCGCCGGTTCCGCCGAGTACGAGGACGCGCCGCGCGCTCAAGCCGACCGCTCCCGCGCGTTCGAGTACAAGAAACTTTCGCCGAAGGCGGCGGCGCCGAGCGCGCGGCCCACGAGGATCGTCGCCGTGCGTTCGATCGGCTCGGCCGCGACCGTCGCTTCGATGTCGGCGAGCTTGCCGCGAACGATGCGCTCGTCGGGCCAGCTCGCGCGCGCGACGATTGCGACGGGACAATCATCGCCGTAGAGCGGTCTCAGCTGTGCGACGACCGTGGCGAGGTTGGCAATTGAGAGGTGGATCGCGAGCGTCGCGCCCGTGCGCCCGAACGCGGCGAGATCTTCGCCTGAGGGCATCGGCGTCGAACGCGACGACGTGCGCGTGAGCACGAGGGTCTGCGCGACACCAGGCAACGTTAGCTCGCGCCCGAGAGCGGCCGCAGCCGCAGCGAACGCCGGCACACCCGGCGTCACGTCGTAGGCGATTCCGACCGCGCTCAGCCGGCGCATTTGCTCCGCCATCGCGCTCCAGATTGAGACGTCGCCGGAGTGCAACCGTGCAACGTCGAGACCGCGTGCGTGCGCGGCGACCATTTCGGCGATGATTGCGTCGAGCGTGAGCTCGGCTGTGTCGACAACACGCGCCCCGGGCGGGGCGAACGCGACGATCTCACGGGGAACAAGTGCCCCCGCATAAAGGCAGACGGGTGAGCGCGCGATGAGGTCGCGGCCGCGCAGGGTCAGTAAGTCGGGCGCACCGGGTCCGGCGCCGATGAAGTGAACCGTCATGACAGTTCCGCGAGCGCACACGTGCAGCACCGCCCGGTCGTCCGCGCGATAACAAGGCGCGCGCACGGCCCGAGCGCGGCAAGTGCCGCCGCCTCGGCGACGCTCGGCGTTCCAACCGTGGCGAACGCGCGCGCCGAGTGTCGGAGCAGCGGCGCGCGCGCGGCCGTAAGCGCGAGCTCGGCCGGCGCGAAGAGCACGAGCTTGCAGCCAAGCGCCGCCGCAACTTCGCGACCGAGCGGCGCGCGAGCACGCAGCGTCGCCACCATCACCGTCATGGGTACCGCCCCCGCGACGGCGTCCGTCGTCGCGTGCACGAGCGCGAGCACGTCCGCAAGCGTCGCGGTGCTGTTCGCGCCGAACCCGATCGCACGCACGCGCGAGATTCGTTCGTTCATCGCGCTCACGGTTTGTTCGCCGCCCACTGTGTCACCGGCATCAGCGGGCGCCAGCCGAGCACGCTGCCGACGGCATCGGCGCGCGCGACGGCGATGCGCACGAGTTCGCCGCCATAACGCTCGAGCGCCGCAGCGAGCGCGCTTTCGCCGCCGACCGTGACGACGTTTGCGACAATCCGCCCCTCCGGTCGTAGCGCGTCCCAGCAGCGCGCGAGCAACGTGTCGTCACCGCTCAGGCCACCCCCGATGAAGAGCGCGTCGGGCGCCGCGCCGGCGCTCGCGAACGTCGTCGGGGCCGAGCCGACAACGACGCGCAGCCCCGGAACGCCGAGCGTTTCCGCGTTACGCGAAATACGAGCTGCTCGCACAGGGTCGCACTCGAAAGCGACCGCACCGCACGTTGGATGCGCGCGCAACCACTCAAGTGCAACTGACCCCGAACCGGCGCCAACGTCCCAAAGTAGTTCACCGGGCAGCGGCCCCAGGCGCCCCAAGGTCGCAGCGCGGACCTCGCGCTTCGTTAGCGCGCCGTCGTTCTCGTAGGCATCGTCGGGTAGCCCCGCCAGCGTCGAGAGCGCGCGCGTACCCGGCCCCGCGACGCAAGCGACAGCGACGACGTTGAGGTCGTCGCACGGCACGGCGTCCCAAGTCGCCGCACTGCCGTCGTAGCGACGCTCGTGCGCGCCGCCAAGTCGCTCGAAGACGTGCAGGGCGCTGGGTCCGAACCCGGCGGCGACAAGTAGCGCCGCGATCGCGGCCGGCGTCTCTCCGTTCTCGCTATAGACGATGAGCCGCCGCTCGGGCGCGAGTTCGCGGCGTACGAGCGCGAGCGGTCGCGCGACGACGGAGACGAGCGCGACCTCGGCTTCGGGCCAGCGCATCCGTGCACACGCAAGCGCGAAGGCCGACGGCTGCGTAAATATCTGAAGCTGCTCGTTTGCAATGCGCCGCGCAAGCACGGCCCCGATCCCGTGTAGCAGTGGATCTCCGCTCGCAAGCACCGCGACACGACGACCACGATGACGCGCAAGAAGCTCGTCGACGAACGGCAGCATCGGTGTAGGCCATGTCATGCGTTCGCTCGCACTATCCGGGACGAGCGCGAGCTGGCGCGCGCTGCCGATTACGAGGTCCGCGCCTGCGAGCGCGTGGCGTGCGGCGCGACCGAGCCCGTCGTAGCCATCCTCGCCGATCCCGACCACCGTGAGCCACGCGGCCTTAGTCGGCATGTGCGATTACGCTTCCCGCGCGGTCGACGACGAGCACATCCAGCACGACGGGCGCGCCGTCGAGAACCGCTATTGCGCTGGCGCGCGCCTGCCGTGCGACCGCGTCGGCGAGCGGCACGTTGGCCTGTGTCGCGAGCTGCAGCACCTCGAGCCCCGAGTTCGCGGTCGCGATCCGGTCGGCGAGTGCCGGTGTCGCGCCGCGCTGGGTTGCGAGCGTTCCGAGCGCAGCAATGTCGAGGGTGCTGCGTGCGGAGTGGAGGTCGAGTGCACCCTGCGCGAGCTTCGCCATCTTCGCGAAGCCGCCAGCGATCGTGAGTCGTGCGACCGGGTGGCGGCGAACATACTTCAGCAGGCCGCCCGCGAAATCTCCCATCTCGATGAGCGCAGATTCCGGCAGCGCATACGCGCGAGCGACGGCCGCTTCCGAGGTCGAGCCGGTCGACCCTGCGACGTGAGCCAGCCCAGTCGCGCGCGCGACGTCAACGCCCTCGTGTATCGTTGCGATCCAAGCCGCGCACGAGTACGGTATGACGACCCCCGTCGTTCCGAGAATTGAGAGGCCGCCAAGAATCCCGAGCCGAGCGTTCATCGTGCGCTCGGCGAGCGCTTCGCCGCCGGGGATCGAGATTTCAACTTCGACGTCGCCGGGTGTGCCGAGTTGGTGCGCGCTTTCATGAATCGCATCGCGGATCATCTGCCGCGGCACGGGGTTGATCGCGGGTTCGCCGACGGGTACCGGCAAGCCAGGCTTCGTGACCGTGCCGACTCCCGCGCCTGCGTGAAATGTGACGCCCGTGCCGCGCGGGCGTCGCCGCACGGTTACAAGCACGAGCGCGCCGTGCGTGACGTCGGGGTCGTCGCCGGCGTCCTTCACCACCCCCGCCGTCGCGCTTTGGGGACCGAGCGCTTCGCGCGCTAGCGCGAACGCGATCGTGCGACCGAGCGGAAGCGTGATCTCGACGGGATCGGGAAAACCCGCGCCCTGCAGCGCAATGTATGCCGCCTTCGCGGCTGCGGTTGCGCACGCACCCGTCGTCCAGCCACGGCGCAGCGGCGTCCCCGCGTCGTTCACGACCGGCCTTTGGATGCAACGTGCTCTGGACTCCCTGCGTCCAGAGCCGCGGCGTCGGCCACCACGGTATCGGACGCAACACCGTCGGTCTCGGCAGTGACGGGTCGGCGAGGATCGTACGATCGCGGTGTGTAGATATATGACGATCCGTCAGGACGCGCGATCGTTCGCGTCGTTGAGGCGCCGATAAGGACGAGCGTGCGCATGTCGACGTCGCGCGGGTTAAGGCGTCCAAGTTCGACGATCGCGATGCGCTCCGTTGGACCGGTGACGTCGCGCGCGAGGACGACCGGTGTTTGTGGGCTGCGGTAGCGCCCCACAATTGCACACGCTTCCGCGAGCTGCCACTGCCGCTGCGACGAGATCGGGTTGTACAAGGCGATGACGAAGTCGGCGCTAGCAGCGGCGTTCAGGCGTTCGGCGACGGTATCCCAGCGCTTGAGGCGGTCGGACAGCGAGATCGCGCAGAAATCGTGCCCGAGCGGCGCGCCGACGCGCGCGCTTGCCGCCTGCATTGCGGAGATGCCCGGCACGATGCGGACGTCGAGCGCACGCCAGGCCGCGGGACCACTCTCGATCGCTTCCATTACCGCGCTCGCCATCGCGAAAATTCCGGGATCGCCCGACGAGACGACGCAGACGCGGGCGCCGCTCTGCGCGAGCGCTAGCGCGTGCCGCGCGCGGTCGAGCTCCGCCCGGTTGTCCGAGGTATGGCGACGCAATCCAGGTCGCGACGGGACACGATCGACGTACGGGGCATAGCCAACGAGATCGGTCGCGTCGTCGAGCGCGAACCGCGCTGCCGGTGCGAGCCACTGCGCGCCGCCGGGCCCGAGTCCGACGACGTCAACGCGCCCCACTCCCGCCGTTGACGGCATCGGCGCAACCACGGCGGCGCCCGGAACCAGGACGAGCGCGAAGTACGGCACCGACGCCGGATCGACATCGGCAAGCGGAACGATCCGTTCGCTTTCCATCGTCGCGCGCTCGATATACCGCGCGCGCTCTGCGACCCCGGCGCGTTCGAGCGCGCGCCGCACCTTCGCGAACGTCCGCCCGAGCTTCATGATCGCGTAAGCGTTGCCGTCGGCGAGGCGCGCCGCGAGTACGCTCTCAGGTAGGGTTCCCGGGAGGATGGCAAGCTCGGTGTCGCGTCGTACGAGCGGCGTCCCCAGCCGCGCGGCACCCGCGAGCACGGACGACACGCCGGGAATAACTTCGGCCCTATAGCGTTCCGCGAGCCGGTCGTGCAGATACATATACGATCCGTAGAAGAACGGATCGCCTTCGCACAGGACCGCGACGTCACGGCCAGCGTCAAGGTGCACTGCGATCATGGCGGCCGAGCGGTCGTAGAAGGCGACCATCGCCGCTTCGTACCCACCGTCCGGCATCTCGGCTTCGGTCGTGACGGGATAGATTAACGCCAGTTCGACCTGCGCGCGGGAGAGCGCGTTCGCGACGACGGCGCGCGCGTTGCTGCGGCCGTGTTGCGCGGCGTGGTACGCGACGACCGGCGCTGCGGTGATGATCCGCATCGCCTTAACGGTGACGAGATCGGGATCGCCCGGGCCGACGCCGACGCCATAGAGACGGCCGCTCATTCCATGTCGCTCGCGAGCGCGTTGACGGCGGCGGCGGCGATGGCGCTTCCGCCGCGGCGCCCGTGCAGGGTAATGAAATCGACCGCGAGGGCGTTTTCGGCGAGTGCCACTTTCGACTCCGCCGCGCCGACGAAGCCAACCGGCACGCCGATGATCAGTGCTGGCCGCGGCGCCCCGGCGCAGAGCATTTCGAGCAGGTGGAAGAGCGCGGTCGGCGCGTTGCCGATCGCGACGACCGCGCCCGCGAGCCGCTCGCGCCACAGCTCGAGTGCGGCCGCGCTGCGCGTTGTGCCGAGCTCGCGCGCGAGAGCGGACGCGCGCTCGTCGCGCAGCGTGCACACGACGTCATTGCGTGCCGGCAGCCGCGCACGCGTGACGCCCGCGGCGAGCATTGCGGAGTCGCACAGCACGGCGGCGCCGGCATGCAGCGCGGCGCGACCGCGGACGGCGGCGTTCGGCGACGCGACGACGTCGCGGGGCAGATCGGTCATCCCACAGGCGTGGATCATTCGCACGAGCACGTGCGCGAACGTCGGTTCTGCGTCGCCCAGGTCAGCTTCGGCGCGGATCATTGCGAACGACGCGCGGTAAATTGCGGCGGGATCGCGCTCATAGATCAGGGTCATACCGAGAGCTACGAGGGAAGCGCGGGCGCAAGCTTGGCACCGCGCGTCGGACGCTTGTCGTGCAAGTGCGCGGCATCCTCAGCACATCGACGCGCGAACTCGAGCGCGTCGATAGCCGATGCATGCCGCCGGACGATGCTGCCGGCGCGCAATACATCGTAGCCGGACTCGGTCGCGACAAGATCGACGCTCGCACCGCGCCGCATCGCACATCGTTTCGAGCAACCCGCAAAATTTGCGCTCCAGCCGTCCGTCCGTCGGCCGGCGAGCGAGCGCGCGAGTTCGACGGCGTCGCTCCGCACATCAGCGAGCGCAGCGCCGCAGCCAGCGCTTCCAGCACAAGCTGCAAGTCCAACGAATCCGTCGCGGCGATCGCACGGCAGCCCGACTCGCGCCAGTTCAGCGACGACGGTAGCCGCCGCAGTGCGTGGCACGCCAGTGAGCACCAAGCCGCGCCACCAACCCAGTCGGACATCGGCGCCCACTGAGCTGGCCAACGCTGCAGCGTCGCGCGCGCGCTGCGCGGTTAGGCGTCCGAGCGGTACCGAAGGCACGACGGTCAACTGCATCGGATCTTGGCTCGCGAACAACCCGAGCGGAACGACGAACCCCGTCGCGCCGGTGTGCTCAGAGGCGCATTTGTCGCGAAGAGCACGAGTGGCGTACTTCGTATCCTCGGTAGCGTCAGTCGCGTACTCACCCTCGTTTTCGGTCACGGCATCGACTCCGTCATTATTTGCGCTAGTCGACGACCATGTGGCGAGCGCGGCAAGTGCGGCAGCACGAACGCTTGGCGCGGCCGATACGAGGCGCCACGTTTCCGCTTCGTCGAGCGCCGTCGCTGCGGCGAGCGCGGCACGCGCGACCGCAAGGGCGACAACGTGCGCGTCTCCGGGCGCGAATGCGCGACCGGTTGCGGTTCCCCCGAGAACGACTTGGAAGCGAGGACCGTGCGGCGTCGCGAGCGCGCGCAATGCGATGTCCGGACGCGAACTCGGGAACGGACGCCCGCCGCCGTCGACAACGAAGACGAACTTCGCGGGAAGCGCCGCGAGCACCGGATCGGCAATGAGACCGACGCTGAGTGCGCGCACGACCGGGCGCGGGTCGATGCATTCGGCGCGATCAACGCCGGCAAACGGACTCGCCACGATATTGCGCACGCGATCGTGTGCAATCGACGGAAGCAGTCCCGCCGCAATGAGCGCGTCGCCGAGCGCCGTGAGCTTGTCTGGGCGAACACCGCGTAACTGTACGCTCGCGCGGGCCGTAAGATCGAGGCTTCCGTCGGCGTAGCGTTCGGCCGCGCGCGCGAGCGCGGCGAGGGCCGGCGCGCCAAGCAGGCCGCCCGGCACGCGCACCCGGACGAGTAGGCCGTCACGGGCAGCGATTGCATGCAGAGCGCCCGGGCAACGCGCGTCCGCTCGCTCACTCGCGCCTGGCGTCGCAGCGTTCGTGACACGAGGATTTACCATGCGCGCGACCACGGTGGTCCCGGATGCGCGTCGTCGCGCAACCGGGCATCGACCCCGGCACGCGCTTCGATCACCCGCGCCGCTAGCCACAACACGTCGCTGAGGCGGTTGAGATATTCCAGTACCGTCGGCTGCACGACGCCGCCGTTCGTCACGTAACGCACGTTCGCGCGCTCGGCGCGCCGGCAGATTGCGCGCGCGACGTCGAAGCCGGCCGACCCCGCGTATTCGCCCGGGATCGACCAGTCGCGCAAGATGCCGGGCTCAGCTTCCCAGCGCTCGACGAGCGCGTCGAGCCAGTGCACCATCTCCTTGCCGATCTCCGGAATCGGTTTCTTCGCTTCCGGGCGCGTCGAGACGGCCGAGCCGACGACGAAGAGTTCCCGCTGTATCCGCCGGATCGTAGCGTTGACGTCGTCGTCGTCGCAGCGCGTGCGCGCGAGCCCGATAATGGTGTTGAGTTCGTCGATTGCGCCATACGCTTCGACTCGCGCGTCGGCTTTGGAAATCTGGCCGCCGCCGCCGAGCCGCGTGATACCGCCGTCGCCCTTCCGCGTCGAAACTGACGCTTGGCGGCGCGGCCGAGACGCTTCATGCTCGTTCGCCGCGACATCGCCTTTCGTACTCGTCGCGTCCGCGGCTCTGTCGGTGGAGGCGAGTGCGTCGTCGTTCGGATGATCGTCCTTCATGCGGTAGCCATCCATTCGCGAATCGTCGCGCCAAGCGTGCGTTCTGAATAATCGTCAAGGTGGCGGTAGGTCGCTGCGAGCGCGTCGGCAAGCCGCGCAGCCTGTCCCAGGCGCACGCGGCTCGTTTCGGTATCGACGCATAAGATTCGAAGAGGGCGCGCGCGCAGAAGCGCCGCCTGCTGCAGCGCCGCACCGAAAGCGTCGCATACGGGGGCGTTCGCGCGCGCATCACTGATGAGGACGAGGTGTGTGCGCGCGCTCGGATCACGCCGGGCGCTCGCAACGACGAGCTCCCGCGCGACGCGCAGGCCGTCGGCCAGAGGCGTGCGGCCTCCGGTCGGCATCGAGCGAAGCCGACGGTACGCGAGCGCGGCGCTGCGTGTTGGGGGCACAAGCGTTTGAGCGCGCGCGCCGCGAAAAGCGATTAGCGCGACGGCGTCTCGTCGACGATACGCATCCTCGAGCAGCGCGCAGACCGCGCCCTTGGCGGCGCGCATGCGCGCTGCCGCCGCCATCGATCCCGAAGCGTCGACGAGAAAGACGACGAGCTGGCGTTCGCGACCGCGCCGTTCGACGAACCTCAAATGACGCCACGCGATACGCGTCCCTTCTTCCGCCGCTGCGCGAATCGTGGCGAGTAACGCGACCGCACGGGTCGTCGTCCGCACCGTTCGCGCGCGACCAATTGGCGTGAGCGTCGCGTCGCGACCGCGCGCAGTTGATGTCGCAGGACCTCGGAGCACGTCACGCCGCGCATCGCGGGCGAACGCGAGCGACATCGGCGTACCAATCTCGAAGGCTCGGACCGATTCGGGCACCGAAGCTGGCGGCGTCTTCTTGTCGCCTCTGCCGTCGGTCATGGCATGCTCGCCCTGAGCGCGATCGCTTGTCGGGGTTTCGTCGCGCGGCGATCCATTCCGCGACCCGCCGGCGCGCGGAGGAGGCGTGGAAGGACGCGGTGGCGTGGGCGGCTCGCGCCGGCGGTGCGCTAGCGCGGCGACAGCGGCCCGCTCGATGTCGTCGTCGTCGACCAGGGTCCGCCCGGCGAGCGCGGCGATCGCGCGCGCAGTCCGGATGATCGTGAGATCGGCACGCATCCCCTCGACGTGCGCGACGATCGCGAGCTCCGCGGCGCGTTCGAGCACGCGCGTGTGGTAGGCGACGTCGACCAGCTGCGCCCGCGCGGCAATGACGCGCGCGCGCAGTGCCCCGGTCGCCATCGCCTGCGCCGCGACGAAGCCTTCGGGGTCGCGTTCGTACGCGAGTCGTCGCTCGACGATCGCGACGCGCCGTGCAACGTCGTCTTCGTTTGAGATAGCGACGCAGAGCCCGAAACGATCGAGCAACTGCGGCCGCAGTTCCCCTTCTTCAGGGTTCATCGTACCGACGAGCACGATGCGTGCGTCGTGCACGAACGAGGCGCCATCGCGCTCGACGACGTTCGTTCCGGTCGCTGATGCATCGAGCAACACGTCGACAAGATGGTCGGGAAGTAAATTGACTTCGTCGACATAGAGAACCCCGCGGTTCGCCCGCGCCAGCAGGCCAGGCTCGAAGCGCCGCTGCGCGTCGCTCAACAGCGCGCGCACGTCGAGCGTCCCGACGACGCGGTCTTCCGTCGCACCGATCGGCAGCTCGACAAACGGCGTCGGCCGCACCGTCGCCGCCTCGCCCGGTACCGGCTCGCCGTTGAACGCGTCATTCGGCGCGACTTCGATCGGCGGCAACACGTCCGCGAGTCCACGCGCGGCGGTCGACTTCGCCGTGCCGCGTGTGCCCGTTACGAGCAAGCCGCCGATGGAGGGGTCGACCGCAAGCCACAGCAGCGCGTCGCGCAGCGCGTCTTGGCCGACGAGCGCAACGAACGGATAATTAGGACGCAACGAGCGTTTCCCCGGCGGCGTTTTCGACGGCGGCATCGGTCGAAGTGGCCAATGCGTCGCCCGTCCGATCCTCGAGCGCGCCCTCGATTGCAAGGAGCTCCTCGCGCAGTTCGTCGAGTGTCCCGTGCTCGGGGTTTGCCCACAGTCCGCGCTGCGCGGCTTCCAGTAGGCGTTCCGTCATCTCGCGCGCACTCCAAGGGTTGGACGCGGCGAGGAACGTGCGATTCTCCGCGTCGAGCACGTATGCGTGCGCGACGCGCTCGTACATCCAATCGTCGACGACGTTCGCGGTCGCGTCGTAGCCGAAAAGGTAGTCGACCGTCGCCGCCATCTCGAGCGCGCCTTTGTAGCCATGTCGCCGCGCGCCCGCGAGCCACCGCGGGTTGACGACGCGCGACCGGAAAACGCGGCGCGCTTCATCCGCGAGCGTGCGCACTTTGGGAACCGCCGGGTCGCTCGAATCGCCGAAGAGCGCATCTGGTGCGGTGCCGCGCAGCGACCGGATCGCAGCGATCATGCCCCCGTGATGCTGCAAGTAATCGTCGCTATCGAAGATGTCGTGCTCGCGGTTATCTTGATTCTGTACTGCAATCGTCGAGGCGGCAAGACGCGCGTTGAACTCCGCCGGTGCGGGCTCCCCGAACGTACGCTCGCCGTACGCAAAACCACCCGAAGCGAGGTACGCGTCAGCCAGATCGCGCTGCTCGCTCCACGTTCCCTCTGTGATAAGCCGCAGCACGCCCGTGCCGTAGGTGCCCGGCTTGTTGCCGAAGACGCGGAAGCGCGAACGGCGCCGCGCTTCGTCCATCGGGATGCCCGCCGCGACCCGCGCGCGCGCGTCGGCGTCGCTCGCAGCGCGCAGCGGGTTCGCCTCGGCCGGCTCATCGAGGTCCGCGACGAGGGCGACGGCGCGATCGAGTAGCGTGACGACGTCGGGAAACGCATCGCGGAAAAATCCTGAAATGCGGACCGTGACGTCGACGCGCGGGCGGCCGAGTTCGCCCAGCTGCACGACCTCGAGCCCCGTCACGCGACCGTTCTCTTCATGCCATGTGGGCCGAACGCCGAGCAACCACAGGATCTCTGCGACGTCGTCGCCCTGCGTGCGCATGTTCGAGGTGCCCCAGACGGTAATGCCGATCGCGCTCGGATAGGCGCCGTCTTTTTCGTGCACGGAACAAAGTAGCGCATCTCCTAGCCGTACGCCAACGGTCCAAGCGAATCGCGACGGAATCGCGCGTACGTCAACCGCGTAGAAGTTGCGGCCCGTTGGCAAGACATTCGCCATGCCGCGCGTCGGCGGCCCGCTTGGACCCGGCGGCACGTGCCGCCCGCGCAAACCCGCGAGGAGATTGGTGAGTTCGTCGGTTGAGCGTCGGACGTCGGGGACGATGCGGCGCACGACAAGCGCGAGGGTGCGCGCGAAGGCGCCGTCGTCAGCAAGCCCGTGTCGGGCGAGCGCATCGTGCGCGCCATCGGACAAGGCGTCGCCCACGACGTCGCGTGCGATATCGGCGAGGGCATCGCGCATCTCGCGCACCGTTGGCGCAACGCCGCCCGCGCGCGCAAATCGTGCCGGCAAGCTGCCCAAGTAACGCTCGCCGCCGCGCGCGGCATCGGCGAGCGCGACGTGCTCGAGCTGCAGGTCGTTCGCGAGCGCGTGCAACGCGCCAAGCGCTTCGGGCGTATCGAGACGCACGAGCGCAAGTGCCAGATCGACGAGGCGTTCGTCCTCGGGGGGACGGCCGAGCACATGCAAGCCATCGCGGATCTGTAGGTCACCGAGTTCGCAGAGATAGCCGTCGATGTGCTGAAGGAACTCTCGCAGCGCCTCCCCCTCCGGTGCCGCTTCGACGCCGAGGTCGCGTTGCAATTCTGCGGCTAGCACACTCTCCCAAATCGCGCTCGCGATGAGCGGCGCTTTATCTGGATCGATGCGTTCGGCCGCGGCGTACTCGCCGAGCAGACGCTGCAATTTCGCGAGCTCATCGTAGGTCTGAGCTTTCGTCATCGGCGGAATGAGATGATCGACGATGCACGCGTGCGCCCGGCGTTTAGCCTGCGTTCCTTCACCCGGATCATCGATAATGAACGGATAAAAAAGTGGCACGTCGCCTTGAGCGAGCATCGGATAACACTCGCTCGAGAGCGCAAGCGATTTACCCGGAAGCCATTCGAGCGTGCCGTGCTTGCCGCATTGCACGATCGCGTCGACGCCGAAAACGTCGCGCAGCCACCGATACGCACCGAGGTAATGGTGCGTCGGCACGAGTTCGCCCGAATGGTACACGGCGAGCGGATTCTCGCCAAAGCCGCGCGGCGGCTGGATCATCACAAAGACGTTTCCAAGGCGCAACCCCGCGATGTAGATCTCGTCGCCGACGCGATACGCCTCGCCCGGGGCGGCGCCCCAGGTCGCGGCGAGGTCCTCGCGCACGCGCAGCGTGAGCTCGTCGTACCACCGTCCGTACGATGCGGCGTCGTAGCGCGCATCGGCGTGCGCGAGCTGGTCATCGGTGAGCAGTTCCCTGTCGTACCCTCCGCGTTCGAGCAGCGCCGCCATGAGCGCGTCACCGTCGGACGGAATCTCGCCAACGTCATAGCCTTCGTCGGCCAGCGCTTGCAGCAACGCAACGACCGAGGCCGGCGTATCGAGACCAACCGCACTACCAACGCGGCCTTGCCGGTTGGCAAAATTCGTGAGCACGATCGCGATGCGCTTCTGCGCGTTCGGCAACCGCCGCAGTCGCACGTGGCGCGCAACCAAATTGGCGAGCGCGTCGACCTGCCCGAGATCCGGCGTCATAAGAGAAGACGTGGGATCGCGAAACGCGACAACCGGCCCGATGAGTTTGCCGTCGAACTCCGGCAGCACAATTTTTGTCGCTGCGTCGAATGGGCCGAGCCCTGCAGCGCTGGCGCGCCACGCCTGGATACTTTGACCCGTCGTTACCGCCTGTATGAGCGGCACGTCGAGTGCTACGTCGGCACGCAGGCCAGGACCGACGCTTTCGATGAGACGTTCACCGCGCGCAAGGTCGCTGGAAGCGTACGAGAGCAGGCTAACGACGACGTCGACGCGCGCGATGCCGCCGGGCGCGAACGCGAATGCGTACGGCAGCGGCACGTCGCCCACACGATCGCACTCGCGCAAACTGTACACGAACACCGGCAACACGTCGAGCGAGCGGGCCTCAAGTGCATGCACGATCGCGGCGACGTGCGCGACGTTCCCGCTGGCCCAGTCCGCGCGATAAAAAACAAGCCCGGCGATGGGCCGACCGCCGCGATGATAACGCGCGATGAAGGCGGCGCGGTCGAGGCGCGCCGTCTCGACGCGATCGACGGCGTCGGGATGGTAGAAACCCCAGTCCGGCGTTTCGGCTGGCGGCGCGCACCCGAAGGCGGTGCCGAGACGAGCATCGGCGACGTAGCGGAAGAGCTCCGCGAGGTTTGCGGCGCCGCCGGCGAACGCGTACGCGTACGCACGGCGCAGCACCTCGAGCGGAACGGTCGAGCACGCGTCAAGTTCAGGATCGGCCTGCGCTTCGCCTGGAATCGCAATCACTTGCAGGCCGGCCTCCTTTGCGAGCGCCTCGAGCGCGGCGAAGCCCGCTTTCCAGTAGGTGGCACCGCCGAGGATACGGACTACGACGACGCGCACGCCCGCAAGTGCAGCGCGCACAGCTTGCTCGTCGGCAAGCGTATACGATGCGAGGACCGCGACGGGCGGGAATTCGGGCGGCAACGACGCGCAAGCATCGCGCGCTGCAACGAGATCGGTGTCGACGGCGCTGACGAACGCGATCATCTCGCAACCTCGGTGGCGCGCTCGGAACGTCGCGCGTTCCGTGCGAGCAGGGCGAGCCCGAGCGCCGTGGCGATCAGCAGCCCGACAGTCAGCGCGCTGACGGTCAGCTCGTCGAGTGGGACGGCGATTCCGGCGAACACCGCGAGTTCTTCGGCCGCGACGGCGAGTGCCACGAGCGTCACGAGGCCGATCCATAGGCGCCGCGCGCCGAGCGCTCTGGAGCCGCGCGTGCCGACGACGCGCGTTACGAACAGGCTGTCGACGGTATCGGTTGCGATCATGCCGCAGCAGAATGCCATGCCGACGGCGAGACCATCGACGATGTGCGCTGTCGAGAATGCAGCGCCGTAAGCGAGCAGTTGACTCGAGGTCTCGAAGCCGAGACCGAAGAGCGCTCCTATCGGGATCGCGACGAGCGGGTGCGTCGCGTCGCGCAGGGCGCGAGGCAGCAACCTCGTGCGCGGCGTGACGCTCCCGCTCAAAAGCGCAACTATATTGAGCACCGCCATCAACACGAGAACGACAATGCTCGCAAGGGCGCCGGCCCGCTCGAACCCGCTGGAGATGGCGCCGAGTCGCGCGCCGAGGAAACCCGCGAGCGCTGCGGTCGCAAGCACCATCGCCGAGTGACCGACCGCGAAGAGCGTGCCGACGAAGCGACTCGCACGGGGCATCCGCTCGTGGGCGGCGCGCGTGAGGTTGTCGATCGCCGCGAGGTGATCGGGATCGGCGCCGTGGCGCAGCCCCATGAGCAGCACGGCGAACGGGGCGGCGATCATCGCACCCCTCCGAATGCGCGCGCATTCGCGACGAATGCACGCGCAGTGTGGGGCCGCGCACCGAGGTGCACGTGGACGTACGATGCGTGCATGTTCGCCGCGCGAAAACCTTCACGTTCGTCGTCGATCGCGAACGCCGGCGTCTGCATCGCGTAGCGGGTTCGCGAGTAGTGGAATTCGTGACCGCGCACGACCTCGTCGTCAACGAAGAGCGGCCCCGCGCCGAGCGCACGCGCTTCGACGTAACGCAACGCCGAGCGCCGTTCGCCAAGCGTCGAAATGGCCGGTACCGCGCCGACCATCGGGTACGTTCCACTCGGCGTTTCGAGCGCTTCGCCCAGATACATGAGGCCGCCGCATTCGGCGTACGCTGGCATTCCGGCAGCAATCGCACGCCGCAGACCGTCGCGGCCCGCGCCATTGGCGGCGAGCGCCGGCGCATGTAGCTCCGGATAGCCGCCGCCAAGGAACGCGCCCACGACGTTCGTGGGGAACGGATCGCGCAGCGGTGAGTACGGGACGAAGTGGGCACCCGCCTCGACCAGCGCTTCGAGGCTCGCTTCGTCGTAAAACCAAAACGCTTCGTCACGGGCGAGTGCAATCCGCGCGTCCAGCGTCTGCTCGTCGCAGCGACGCGGTGCACCGGCGGAAGCTTCGTCGATCATTCCTAGATGCGGAGCCGCCTGCGCCAACGGCGGGGCCGAGCGAGCGTGTTCCAGCAGCGAGTCAAGGTCGACGTCGTTCGCGAACGCCTCGGCGGCCGCGCTGATGGAGCGTTCCCAACCGTCGGCGCCCGGCTCCACGAGGCCGAGATGGCGGCTCGGCAGCCCGATCCGCTCGTCGCGCCGCACGGTACCGAAGACCTCTAATCCGGCGCGACGCACGGCGTCCCTCACCGTTGCGGCGTGCCGGTCGCTGGCGACCCGGTTGAGAATTGCGCCGGCGACGCGTACATACGGATCGTAGTGCGCGAGCCCATAGGCGATCGCGCCAATCGTCGCCGATGCCTTGGCGCAATCGAGCACGAGAACGACCGGCGCCGCAAGCAGGCGCGCAATATGCGCGCTCGAGCCTTCGCCAGTACCGTGACGACCATCATAGAGCCCCATCGCACCCTCGATGATCGTAATGTCCGCGCCTGCGGCACCGCGCGCAAACGACGCCTGCACGACGTCCTCCGGCGCAAGCCAAGCGTCTAAATTGCGGGCCGGGCGACCTGCGGCACGAGTAAGGTGCGCGGCGTCGATAAAATCGGGACCCGTTTTGGCGACCGCGACCGCAAGGTGGCGGCGGCGCAGCGCGGTGACGAGGCCGAGAGCGAGGGTCGTCTTACCTGCGTCGCTCGACGCCGCAGCGAGGACGAGACGCGGAAACCGTCCTCTGGAAGATAAAGAAGCTGAAGACACGGACGCCAACCTTCATGCGAGGTGGTGATCGTTAGCGTCCGCTCCAATATCCTGACTTCGCGGATCCTTGCGTGTGCTGCGCGTCTTCCCGACCGAGATCAGTGACGAACAGCGGCTCCCCGCTTACAGTGGCGCGACCGTGCCGGATTTACACCGGCTTCCTGGCGCGGACGTGCCACATCCGTTAGCTAAACCGCCGATAAGCCCTCCGAGTAAGACAACCCGAAGAGCCTAATGTCAGAGCGCGAGGTAATCGCCGCTCGACTTATCCGGTCGCGCGTGTAAATAGCGCCCCGTCGTTGAGATCGATTCGTGGCCGAGGGTATCACGGACCGTCGCAAGGTCGGCACCCCGGCGGAGCGCATGGGTGCCGTGCGAGTGGCGCAGGAAGTGCGGCGAGACCGGCACGTCATCGATCCCGGCAAGCCGCGCCGCGCGCTTCACGCGCTTCCACGCATTGCAGGCGGTCATCGGAAAGACGTAATCGTCGCCGAAGTGCTCCTCGGTCCGCAGCGCGCGCAACTCGTCCCACGTCCCGCGAGAGAGCCGCACGACGCGGGTCTTGCCGCCTTTGCCGGTGATATTCGCGACGCCGTCCTACAAGATTGCGCCAGCGGAGCGTCACAAGTTCCGACACTCGCATGCCGCCGTTATAGAGGAGCCGGAGCAGCGCGTGATCTCGGGGCTGATCATCGACCGCCTCGAGCAACGCGAAAACTTGGCGTTCGGGCAAAATCCGCTCGGCTAGCTTCTGCTCGACCCTGGGCCCGCGGATCGCCGCGCCAACGTTAAACGGCATGTAGCCCAGGCGGGCGGCGAACGAGAGCAGCGACTTCAGGGCTTTGAGCCGCCGCGAGCGCGTCGCGGGCGCGCCCGTCAGGCTGTCCGCGTATTTCTGGAGATCGGAGAGATAGGTCGCGCGCAACGACTTGCCGCTGAACGCGCGGAAGGCCGCGACGTCCTCGCGATAGGCCCGGATCGTATGGGGGCTCTTGCCGTGCAGCCACAATGACACGAGCTCGTCGTCCGTGGTCGACGGCGGGATCGGCATCGCGACGACATCTTCTTCTTCTCTCAGGCTCGACGGCACGATCGCCGACGTCGCCGTCATGAGCTCGACCGTGAGTGGCGAATCGGGAAGCATAGAAGTTAATATACGCGCAGTTATCTTGCCATGGCGCTACCAGTCTTCGGAAACGCATTATCGTTAATGCGCCCGAACCCGGTGCACGCCGCGGATGCACGTCGGACCGCGAGCTCGAAGTACCGCGGACATGCGTCGGTGTAGTATTCCATCAACTAAGCAGATGAACAGTCTCTCCTCTAACTCAACGGATAGACATTTCATGATTCAGAATCGATCGGACTACATACCACTTTTCAAGGGACCGTTCTGCTGATCTTTTATACGGTTCTTGCACGGCAAACGAACCTAGCTAAGGAAGATAGCGCGTCGATCCTCGCCGAAGGTCGCCGCTATGGCTGCTCAAGGACGACAGCCACTGCTATCGTGACATCGCCTCAAAGCGTCTTCGCACCTCGAGCGGCAGTAACTCTCTGCTTCGTTCAACGGCCAACTTGAGGTCATAACTCGCGATCTTGTAGTGGCTACGAACTGTCCATATATAGATGAATAAATCAGCGACGACTCCGCGTACCATTGGAAGCACGTCAGGATGATTCAACGGAATCACGCTGACATTCCAGTCGTTGTCGTCGTACCACTGGCGAGTGAACTCAGCGATCAGCGCAGCCGACCCATGTACGTACCAAGACGGGATGAGGTACGAAGTAGTAAGCGCGGCAGTATACTTTTCCCCATGAAGATCTTCGTGGATCTCGGCTGGCAACGCAAGGTCGAGTGCCATCGTCTTTACCGCACGATGGCCACTGTAGTGATCGGCCTTCCCACCACTTTCAAGCCAAGACTCATGCATGATGTTAAGTCTTTGATCTAAGGTCGGCGTCGAATTTGGGAGGCGGCGTAGACCGCGGACATAAGCGGTCACGATCGTCATATATTGATCGTGCGCAAGTCGACGTGTCGCCTTATCTTTGAAGAAATACTGCGTTTTAAGCCGGTATTCATACATCGAGCGGCCTAGAATCAGAACAGACACAACGTCGTCCGTGTCAATCAGTCGTGAGACAGTACGGCCGACATTTAGCATCATCGTTCCGAGCATTATTGCCCAGCGCCGAAGAGCGACGTCTCGCTTACCTTCCTTCTGTTTTGGTGGAAGAAGCTTGAGAGTATCCTCGAGTAACCGGAGCATCTCGTCAAGTGAAGCTTTGTGCTTCACCTTTGCTGTGTTCCGCGTCATCTGCACATTCCGGTGATTATCTCCAAGAGCGGCCGGTCGCCGTCGAGACACGCGGCCGCGACGTATTCGAGCACGGTCCTTCTGCTGCCGCGTCTCATGTTCACGCTTCTCGATCAAAAGGTTATTCTTCGCTGCGTTCGTTATGAACTCGAGCTGTAGCCAATGCCCGTGAAATCGCCGACTGGGCGCCCGCCGCTACAGAGTCTCCTCAAACGGCGCGGAGCGCGGGATATCCACGCGGGCCCTCAGCGGACTTGAATACCGTGTCCGATGCGCGACGCGCGAGAATCTCACGCGATCGAGCCGGCTCCATTTCAAGGAGGGTACGCAGCCGATCGCGCTTTTAAATTGGGGAGGGCGTCTTTTCAACCTCTTTCGGGAGTCGTCACACGCGACGAGGCAGCCATCATGCACAGCGCAGATCGAAATGGCCTCAACATCGCCTTTATGCCGTTGACGTATGAACCGGGTGACGGTAGAGAGACGCCCCGTGGTGACGGTGGTTCTTTTGTTGTCCTTCTCCGCGCCGAAGAGATCGAGATCGTGAAGCACGTTCGCGTAGTTGAAGACGTGCGGATTTTGACGCGACGAGTCAAGGGCATGCGGAGAGGCGCAGTAACGCTCCGACGCGAGATATTGGACGTCGACGATGGCGGCGAGTACGTAGCCTGAGGATCGATCGGTTTCTTAAGATCTGCGTATCGTCGCAGCGGAGATCGATCAAGCCGACTTAATCGAATGTTGGTACGGGCTTTCTCCGCGGCGCTTAAGCTCTTTCCGTAGAGACGTTTTCCTTCAAATTGCACGTACCCGTAACCGATTGTACGCGACGCCTGTCGTCCAGCTGACGCGCATTGGTGCGTTAAACCAGACTGTGCGTTCCCCAGCGCAGCCCTTCAAAGATCTCGGTAACCTCACTCTCGTTTTTCGGCGCGAAGAGCTTCTGCATGCGCTCCATTCGACGCGCAACCCAACGTACATCATCTAGTATTCGCGTCAGAAACGCGTGACTCACGTCGGACGGTTTCCCGCCGTGAGCGATGGCACTTCGCACGCCATAGTATTCCTGAAACGAGGCATATCGCGTCGATCGCATCGCCGGATCACCATCCAGCAGAGCAAACCGCTCCGCTAGTGCTCGCGTTGGAAGGCCGCTTGTCGCCCCGACCAACGCGTCGAGTGGCATCCCGAGGCGCAACGCTGAGTCGTTTAGGCTCGTCGCCCAGAACGCGTCACTGTAACTCCTCGCCGCAACGCGAATCCGTGACGGTACTGGCGCGATCTCGATCAGGTTGGCTTCAACACTCGAACGTACCTCCGGATCTCGCAGAACGTTCGCCAAAGGAAACGGATCTGCACTGTACCACCTATTTTCGGTTCCGACACGAATCGGCGAGATGTAAAGCATTTCGGTGTTCAATTCGGTCGATGCGATCGAGCCTAAGTGGTCTTGAATAGTTGCACGGTCCAAACTTATCCCACGTGGGCCCGGTCGGTTTGCCGGCCACGAAATGCGAAAATATTTTGCGATTCAGGAGCACTTGTGAAAAGCAGTGCAAGGTTGAGCATGTTATCAGCATTCTCGAAAGCCGTCCTGTGCGACTTCGAACCGAACGCGTCCACCAGAGAAGCGTAGAAGATAGGCTCTATTTTCGTATGAGAGAAGCGCAACTTCATCTTAGGGAGCCATTCGCGCACTAATAGTGGGGCCAGCTCATTGATCGACTCCAAGGGATTACCTGATGCAATGACATCGTTGGTGAAGTCGCCAGTCAGTGGTCCGACGACGCTTTCGGGAGCCTTTCCGAGGCGCCTGACCATGTCACGTTACTGATCGGAATCACAACCAGCGATCTTCCTCCATCGCGAAAGCGACGGAAACTTGCAGCAACGGCTGCCTTTTTATCATCTGCAAAACTACAAGCAACGGCGAGCGAAGCTATAATCGACCACACCTCGACTGCATCCCACTGGCGCCTTACGGACTCGGTCCGGAGCAAAGCCTCAACGGCGGCTTCAAAGTTAGCAATACCGGCTTGACCGATAGTCATGTTGCCCGATCCAAAAGTAATGGCCGCTTGTTCTGACCGGCGTAGCGTCTGATCGCCCCATGCCGATGTTCTCGCCTCAACACCAGCCGCAGCAGGAACAACGAACGGTATAACTTTCTCTAACAGGCGCTGGTTGTCGGAAGGCATCCGATCTGATTCCACCCTGAAGTTTCGACGGCCCCGTGATTAGATGCTCAGGCTCCTCCCTGAACACCGTCACCGCTACCGATGGTCGGGATTCGCATCACACGTCATGCGGCGTCTATGTCAGATCGTGCGGTACGGCGGTGTGCTCTAGGAGCGAGGTGTGCAACTCCAGGATCGGCGCGAACTTGGTTTGAACCGCGGCCTTATCCGCTGTGGTCCCATGGAATTCCGGAATGTTGAAGCCCGTGAAGAGAACAGCGGCACCCCGCAGCGGGGCGTCGTCCTCGACGAAGTGGTATGGGAAGTTCGTGAAAAAGACGAACGCCCGCGGAAGTGGCGGGCCTTGTTGGTTTTTCGCCAGTCGCTCAAATTGCGAGGCGATCTTGTTGAACCAATCGGCTTCGAGGAGAGGCGTTTCGCTCGGCGGGACATTGATGTCGACGAAGACGACGCGCTCGTGCCCGGCTGCTTTGCGAAGTGCTCCGACGAGTAACCCGTTGATGTCGGCCTGAATCTCTCCAAGCGGTTTGCGCGGGCCGGCTTGCCCGAGGAAACCGGTGCGGACGCGACTCTTCGCTTCGACGGAGTACTTCTTCCCCGCGGCTCGATGCGTCGCGGTAAACTCGCAGTGGGTCGTGCTCAGATCGCCCTCGTCTTCGAGCGCAATCGTGAACCCCGCTCTGATTAATGCAGCCGCAACGAACGCTTCGTAGCGAGCACCTTGGAATTGGTCTTTCCGTTTCAGGCGATCGATCAGCCGGGGCGGTAGCAACCCGTAGTTTTCTAGGGTGTAGAGGTCGTGCGCGAAGGACAACAGCGCCGAAATTTGCGCAGGCGGAGCCTCGATCTTTGCGACCTTGCCTTGCTCGAGTTTGCGCGCCGCCCCGAACTCGTGTAGCAGGTGATACCACTGCATAAGCGGATGTTGTTGCTCCAGCGGCTTGCTGATCTCGGCACTGAACCACTCCTTCTCGAAGATCGACGCGATGTAGGTAAACAGAAAATCGTGGAAAGTCTTCCAGCGCGCGTCGAAGAGCAAGCGGGAACCAACGGCAACGAACTGCTGGCCCTTGTGCTGCATTGTAACGGGCGCACGGACGTGCCCGAATTTTGCGATGCGCTCTGCCTCTTGCTTCATGATGCGGTCGGCAATGCTGCGGGCATCTTCAAAACGGGCGCCGCGATGCGCGGCCCCGGCCGAAGCTGCCTCTCGACGAGAGACAACAACGCTTGTATTTCTTGTCGCTGCCGCACGGACAAGGAGCATTTCTACCGACCTTCACGATGAGGTTGTGTACGAAGCGTGGCTAGGCGCCAGCATCAACGTGCCCGAAACTCTTCTCGACCGTGATGCGGCGTCCATTATGTGCGGCTCGCCGTGACGCGTGCAAATTTCCAATTGTGATTCACCCCGGAGGATGCGCACCAATCAACGAGGTCCTAGAAACGGGATGGTCGGCATCGCACAGCTGATTGCAAGCCCATCGTCAGCCGACGATCTCCAGCAACGGCGGGTCGTCGTCGAGAGTCGCGGCCGCCACGTAATCCAGCACGATCCCGCTCGACCGTTGCCCCGTTACCCGCTTGATGCTCTCGATCGGGACCTTCTTCTTCGCCGCATTGGTGATGAACCCACGGCGCAGCGAGTGCCCGGCGAAGTCGCCTTCCACGCCCGCCGCAAAAGCGCGCCGACGCAGGATTCGCGCGACGTCGCCGGGATCCAGCCGCGTCTCCGTAAAGCGTCCGCGCAAGTCGAAGGTCCGGAAGACCGGCCCGGCCGGAGCGACGGCCTTAAGCCAGATTTCGAGCGCCGCGACCGCGCACAGCGTTCCGCTTGGCGATCCGGACGGGAGCCGGGGCACATAGAGCTCGCGCCCCTTCCTCCGCGGGTCGTTCTTGGCGGCCGCGATCCAGATGTACAGCCCTTTCTCCGAAAACCGCACCTGCTCCACGTCGAGCGCGACGAGTTCACTCCGCCGAAACGCCCCCGCGTACCCGAGAAGCAAGAGCGCCCGATCGCGCAGCGCCGGCAGATCGTCCGGCATCGCCATCGGAATCGCCGGAAGGCGCTCGATGAGGAGCGGCTCCTTCTTCTTTGCCGACGTCCCGCGGGTTCGGCTGTAGCGCCGCAAGAGCTTGCGCACGAGCGGATGATCCGTCGGCGACTCGAGGCCGGCCGTCGCGTGGCGGCTCGCAATCGCGGCGAGCCGCCGGCGCAGCGTCGGCAGCGCGAGGCCAGCGACGCGAGCCCGAATCCCGGCCGGCGATCGGCTACGGCGCGTCTCGAGCGCTTTGAGGTAGAGCGCCAGGGTCTGCGGCGCCGCCGGCAGCGCGGTGAGCTCGTGCCGATCGCAAAAGGCGACGAAGTCCGCCCAGTCGTGGGCGTACGCCCGTTTGGTCGCCGGCGCGTGATCCGGCGTCGCGAGGTCGTGGTCGACCGCCCGGGCGAGCTCGGCTAAGACCGCCTGCCAGGTCATCTTTAAGTGGCGGGCGGCCTAAAGGCCGGCCCGCCGAGGCTCTTCTGAGCTTCCGGGATGGGCTCGAACTCGTCCGATCGTCGTTCCACGGGTTCTTCTTCTGCTCGTGAGTCGTTCATTCTTACGTGCCTGAGAAGGGGTTCTTCTCAGGCACGACAGCGACCGGGTCCGCCGCCATCCTTAGCTATTAGTTCGCCCACCGAACCGTAAAAATGACTTGCAAAATTCGCCGTCCTCGCCCTTCGATTGTTACTCGCCACCAAACGACTCGCGCCCG
>JAABUQ010003470.1_pt1 | contig 28843 bp, 29 predicted proteins | sample 5560001 | NCBI WGS metagenome assembly JAABUQ01 (sample SAMN10711888, study PRJNA513371) | rock metagenome | isolation source: Antarctica rocks | place: Antarctica: Victoria Land, Finger Mt nord | collected 2015-12-18 | reverse complement strand
TATAGACGTTTCACTCAATCCCATCACCCGACCTTCGCCAACCCCCAGATGCGACGACTCTAGAAGCCGGATCAGCCGATCGCACCCCATTACAGAAAGCGCAGGGAAAGATTTTCAGCCTCTGAGCGGTCGAGCAGTGCCCTGACCTGCGCCGTCTTGTGGGCAGCCAGGTTGTCCATCACGAGCACGGCGTCGGGTTTCGTGCGGCGCAGTTCGGGCAGCAGCACCTGGTCCAAGTAGGCGTGGAACACGGCCGCGCTGGTCGCCGCCTACACGCTCATCGCGCCCACCATGCCCTCGGCTCCCAGCGCGCCCAGCACGGTGACGCGCGTCCAGTGCCCGAACGGGGCTGAGGCGCAAGCGCGCTGGCTGCGCGGACTGCGGCCGTGCAGACGCGACATCGTGGTCAGCACGCCGCACTCGTCCAAGCACACCAGGCGCTCGGGGCCGATCCCGCCCACCCCCTCCGCCTCGCCCCACCAAGCCCGGCGCGCTTGCGCCACGTCCTCGCGCGCCTGCTCGGCCGCGCGTAGGGTCAGCTTCTTTCACGTCCAGCCCACCCGTCGCAGCGCCCCGTGCACCGTGGTCAAGTGCACGCGCACGCCATGCGTCTCGGCCAGGCGCGCTGCGATCTCGGCCAGGCTCAGGTGATGCGGGCTACCCGCCAACGCCAGCATGGCCGCCTCGACCGCGCCGCCAATGACCGGCGCAGGGCCGTGCCCCATCGGCTTGGCCTCGCGCCGCCCTTCTTCGCGCACCGCCGCCACCCAGCGGTAAACGGTTGAACGGGCCACCGCGAACCGGCGCGCAGCCGCCTCCGGCGTCTCGCCTCCCTCAACGGCCGCCAGCACGCGGCTGCGTAGGTCCCTCGAATATGGTCCAGCCATGGACACCTCCGCCCAGACATATGGGCATGAGCGTCGCAACCAACACGCAAAACGCTTTAGGCACCAAGGGAATACATCAAAGCCAGTTCGCAACCGGCCGCGTGTCCGGTCTGACGGGGTCAACTTCAGCCCGGGTGCTGAACCACTGAGACATAAATAGACCGACGAGTTCGCTGCCGATCAGTCCGAGAGTGCGCTGAGCCAGATCACACAGACCCGCGGGTTGATCGAGGGCAGCTTCTAAAGTTGATGCCAGCCTCACCCACTGTGCTATACGCATGTGGCGCACCGGCTTGTCGGTACAGATCTTGTGGGGAAAGCGGCCTCAGAATCAACGGCTTGCGGCTAAGATGGCGTCTTCTCCCCTACGGGACGCCAATCCAGCAGTCGTCGCCATGTAGTTCCGATCCCGGCCTTTATAGCCGAAAATGATGGCAAAAACGGCTCAGCCTGTCCCTAAAAACATTGATGATGCGCTGCGCATGGCCTCAAGGGTTTAACCCTCGGCATGTTGCCGATAGTCTATCGGTGTCACCACGCCAGGACGCAGCATGTTTCGGAACACCGCAATTGGACTCGCAGCGGCAGCATTGATCGCCGCGCCCGGCCTTGCAGCCCCGGCTGAAGATCCCGCACGCATCTTCACTGTCCAAGTCGAGAACGACGCGGCATCGACGCTGAAGGGCACCTCCGACCAGTACTACACCAGCGGGCTGCGGCTCGGATACACGTCGGGCACCAATGCGGTTCCGGATGCGCTGGCAGGGCTGGGCCGCGCCGTGTGGGGCGACGGGGTGCAGCGGATCAGCCTGGACATCAGCCAATCCATCTTCACGCCCCGCAACACGCAGATCAACCCGCCGAACCCGCGGGACCGGCCCTATGCCGGATACCTGAACGCGACCTTCGGGCTGTTGCACGACAGCGACAACGCCCGCAGTCTGCTGGCGCTGACGCTCGGCGTGGTCGGGCCGTCGGCGCTGGGGCGGCAGGTGCAGAACGGGTTCCACGACATCATCGGCGACACGCCCAACCGCGGCTGGTCGTCGCAGCTCAAGGACGAGCCGGCCATCGAGATCCTGGCGGACCGGACATACCGCCTGCCCATCGCGCAGTTCTACGGCGTCGAGACCGATGCGCTGCCGGACCTCGCGGTCGGGGTGGGAACCGTTCGGGACTATGTCCAGGCGGGCTTCAACCTGCGGCTCGGCCAAGGACTCGGCAGCGACTTCGGCGCGCCGCGCATCCGGCCCGGCCTGAGCGGGTCGGATGCCTACACGCCCACGCGCCCCTTGGCCTGGTACGTGTTCGCCGGCGCCGACGGCCAAGCCATTGCCCGCGACGTGTTCCTGGACGGCAGCACGTTCCGCGCCCGCGGCCCTTCGGTCGATAAGCGGGCCTTCGTAGGGGAGATGCAGGCCGGCCTCGGCGCCATGTTCTACGGCGTGCGCGTGACCTATACGCAGACCTGGCAAACCGAGTCGTTCAAGGGGCAGAAGAGCGGGCTGTTCAACTTCGGCTCGCTGGCGCTGTCGGCACGGTTCTAGAGCGTAAGCGGTGCAGGTAGATGCACCGCTCACGCTCTGGCCTTTGTTTTTGCAAGCATGTTCACCGATCAGGTGAGTCCACCTGATGCGGTCATGCTCTAGCCGGCCGTCTCCGGCACCAAGTCGGCGGCCACGCCTGCGGACTGGCCCGCTTCGCCGTCCGTCAGCATGCGCCAGGTGCCCTGCACCAGGATTTCGCACGGTCGGAACCGGGCCTTGTAGGCCATCTTGCGGCTTTCCGGCACCCAGTAGCCCAAGTACACGTAAGGCAGCTTCTGCGCCAGGGCACGCTCGATCAGCCACAGGATCGCGTAGGTGCCGAGCGACTGCTTCTCGCATTCTGGGGCGAAGAAGCTGTACACCGCCGAAAGCCCGTCGCCGAGCCGGTCGGTGAGGCAGCCGCCGATCAATCGCTCGCCGGGGCCGCGGAACTCGGTGATGGTGGTCTCGATCGGCGTGTCCTCGATCATGGCGCGGTAGTCGTAGAAGCTCATGGTCGCCATGTCGCCGTCGCTGTGCCGCGCCTGCTGGTAGCGTTGGAACAACTGGAACTGCTCCGCCGTGGCACGGGCGGGCATGCTGTAGCCCTCGACCCCTGCGTTGGCCCGGCCGATGCGGCGCAAACCGCGGTCGGGCACGAAGGCCGCGACCGGAATCCGGATCGGCACGCAAGCCTGGCAAGACGGGCAGACCGGGGCATAGGCGATGTTGTGGCTGCGGCGGAACCCGGCCCGGGACAGCCGGTCGTGCAGGTTGTCGGCGTCCGGCCCGGTGATCTCCGTCACCACCTTGCGCTCGGTCCGGCCCGACACGTAGGGGCAGGGAAGCGGAGCTGTGGTGTAGAAGAACTGCGGTCGGCGCGGCGGCCTGTAAGTCATGCGTATCCGGATCCCCGGCGCATGTTCCCGAAATCGGCGGGCGCGGTCAACGCCCCGTCCAAGGCCTGGGCACGCACGACGACGAGACCGGAGGCCAGGTCATGCAGCGTCCGGTGCCGCGTGGTCAGCAACGCCGCCGCCAGCCAGACCACCCCGGCGCCCAGCGTCAGCCACAGCCCGGCGGTGAACAGGACCGCCTGCAGCAGCGACGGCCGGCCCAAATCCTGGTCCCGCCGCACAGTCAGGTCCATCATCGCCTGGCCCGGCGTGGCGCTGCGCGGGCTGGCCACGAACAGGACGTGATAGGCAAGCGGCACGACTGGCAGCAACCCAAGCAGCGGCAGTCCCAACCCGAGGGTCAGCAGCCCGAAACCGAACAGCACCACCCACAGCACCGCAACGATGCCGCCCGCCAGCAGCAGGTCGATCAGCCAGGCGCACACGCGGCGGAACAGCACCCCTTCCAGCAACGGGGCGTCGTCCATAATCTGTCCGGCGGAGTAGGCGCTCATGGGACCAATCCTATGCGATCCGAAACGGCGGCGGGCTGGGGGCCGATGGTGATGGATGTGCCGTCGCGCCAGCGCGCCATCAAGGAGCTGGCCATGCGGCGGAACGGGTTGCCGGATTGCCCCGGCGTCAAGGCGAACAGGCTGCCGTCAAGGTTATCCAAGTCATACACTCCGCGATACCCGGCACCGTGCACCGAGGCCCAGGAATCCCCGCGCATCGCGCCCCGGTATATGGTGGTGTCATCGCCGGGCTGAACGATGCGGGACGTGGTGAGCCGGCCAAGCACGGGCAATGTTCCCAGCAGCGGATGCGCGAAAATAGCCTGGTGCACGCGGCCCCAGCGCCAATCATCCGGTTGCGGGCCATGGGCGGCGGCAAGGCCGGCCATCGCGGTTTTCAGCGACTCGGCGAGCATCGGCCCGCAATCGCCGTCGCACCAGCTTGCGCCGCCCGGCGACAACGCCCGGGCGACCAGTTCCGCGCTTCCGCCTGCGGCAGCGGCGGGCACCTCGGCGCGTGCCAGCATAACCGACTCGAACTGCCGGACCCAGGCGTTGAAGATGAGCGGCTGCGGCAGGTCGGGCCGCATGCCGCCGTCCCAACGGGACAGCAGGGCCAGGGCGCGTCCGGATGCCTCGCCGGCCGGACGGGTGGCGAGCAGCGTCGGCAGGATCTGCACGGCAAAGCTGCTGACCGCGTCCACCTGCATGGCGGCGAAGCTTCCCGCATCGTGCTTGGCCGTCGCCGCCAGCATCTGGCGGATGCGCCGCGCCCGCCAGTCGCCGAACCAGTCGGCGCCCATGAACACCGGGAAGTCCGGCCCGGCCACGCGCTCGTTGGCATTCACCAGCCGCCCGGCCGCAGGCGCTACGACGCGGGGCAGGGCGCCGCCCCCCGCGTAGCCCGTCCAGTCGTAGGCATCATCTGCGCCCTCCACCGGCACCGTGCCGTCGCCGCCCCGCCGGATCGGCACGCGCCCCGTGGTGAACTGCGCGATGGCCGTCCGGTCCGCCGCCAGCAGGTTCTGCACGGGCGATGTGACCAGCTCGGACGCGCGCCCGGCGCCCGCCACATCCGACGCGCGGTTGAGCGCGAGCAGCCCGGTCGCCGTGGTGTCCCCGGGCAGGAGGTTGGCCATGGCGACGGCCAGCACCGGCCCGCCGGGCGCGTCCCCGCTGGTTGCATCCAGGTCGCTGAGCACCGGGCCGTGCCGCGTTTCCCGGACGACCAGGCGCTCGTCCGGCGCGCCGCGCACCCGGATGCGCTCCGCGTGCTCGACGAAGAGTTGGGGGCCGTCCGGCGTCTGGTAGCGGCCGTCCGGGAGCACGGTTTCGACGAACACGTCCTGCGTGTCGGCGCCGGTGGTGGTGAAGGTCCAGGCGATGCGCCCGTTATGCCCGATCACGAGGAACGGCACCCCTGGCGCCGTGGCGCCGGCCAGCACCCCGCCCGGCGTCTCGATCCGCGCCAAGTACCAGATGGCTGGCAGGCTGAACCCGAGGTGCGGGTCGCCGGCCAGCAACGGGTGGCCGGTGGTCGTCCGGCTGCCGTCCACCGCCCACTCGTTGCTGGCCGAATGGGGCCAGGTGAACGGCTCGGGGAAGTCCGGCACCGCTGCTGCGAGCCGCGTGGCCCAATCGCTCAGGTTTTCGGGCAGGACGCGGGCGTCCGGAGGCGGCGTGTCGTCCTGCGGCGGCCACAGCTCCCGCATGCGCGCGGCGGGCAAGCGGGCCTGCACCGCCGCCCGCGCCAGCTCGGACCGCCAGTTGCCCGACAAGTACAGGCCCATGGTCTTGCCCCACAGCAGGCTGTCCACCGCCGTCCAGGGTTCCGGGGCGCCGAGCGGGATGAACTCCGGCGCCGCGAGCCGCCCGCGCGCCGCGATCCAGGCGTTCACCCCCGCGGCGTAGGCGTCCAGCATCGCCCGCGTGTCGGCGTCGAGCGCCGGCAGGTCGGCCTCCGCCCGCCGGCGCAATCCGAGCACCCGCATCGTCCGGTCCAGCCGCAGGGTCACGCCGCCGGCGATCTCCGACAGGCGCCCGGACGCGGCCCGGCGCATCAGCTCCATCTGGAACATGCGGTCCCGGGCATGCACGAAGCCGAGCGCCGCCGCGGCGTCGAGGTCCGACCCCGCCGCGATGCGCGGAATGCCGTCACCATCCAAGGTGATCGCGACCGGCTGCGCGAGGCCCGGGATGCGGGCCTGCATGGCGGTGGGCGGCAAGGACAGCCAGAACGAGCCCGCCACCATGACGCTCGCCAAGGCGAGCAGCCCAAGCAGCACGGCAAACACGAAGGCGAGGGCGCGTGCCGCCACGCGCAGCAGGACCGGCCCTATGCCGCGCCGCGGCAGCCGCGCGCCGCGCATCCGCGGCCTAATGCAGCCGGGGCGATTTCAAGTGGTTGGTACGGTCGGTCGAGGTCACGGTGACGGCGGCGGTCTTGCTGCCGCGGCCGAGCCTGACCTGCACCGGCGTGCCGGCCGGGCCGGATGCCCAAACCGCCCGCCACAGCCCTGGGAGATCCGGCACGTCCTCCCCGTTCACCGACAGGATGCGGTCCCCAGTCCGGACCCCGGCCTGATCCGCCGGCCCGTTGTCCGCAAGCCCACCGACGACCAGCGCCGAGTCGTCTTCCATGGCATACAGGCCCAGCCACGGCCGGGGCGGCCGGTTGACCCGGCCATACGACAGCAGGTCGTCAAGGATAGGCCGCAGCAACTGCACCGGCACGACCATGTTCATGTCCGTCCGTTTGCCTCCCTGGCCCTGCTGCAGGACCAGCGAGCCGATGCCCAGCAGCCGCCCGTCCTGCCCCACCAGGCCGGCGCCGCCCCAGAACGGGTGCGACGGCGCGGTGAAGATGGCGTCGTCCAGCAGGTACTCCCAGTAGCCCGCGAACTCCTGCCGCCCGGCCACCTTCGCCGCGACGCATTGCCGGCGCCCGCCGGCGGCGGCGAAGATCACCGGCGTGCCCACCCGCGCCTTCTCGCTGTCGCCCAGCTCCATCACCGGCAGGTCGAGCTTGCCGAGCGCCTGCACCACGCCGAACCCGGTGTCCTGGTCGTAGGCCATTGGATACCCGGCGACCGCGCGCCCATCGGCGGCGGACAGCCAAACCGTCTCGGCCTCCGTGATCAGGTAGCCGATGGTGAGGAACAGGCCGGGCCGGATGTGCACGGCGCTGCCCGCCCGCTCCGTTCCGAGCGTGGATGCGGTGAACGCATCCTCCGGCACGGTCGCGCGCAGCGACACGATCGAGCGCAGCGCATGTTCAAGGTCGAAGGAGTACTCGGCGGCCTTGGGCTGCAAGCTCGCCGGAATGGTCTGGTCGGTTTTGGGCATCGGTCCCCGTCCGTTGGATCAGCCGTAATTCACCATGATCGTCTTTTTGTGCATGAAGTGTTCCAGCATCGATTCCAGGCTGGCCTCCTTGCCCAAGCCGCTGCTCTTCACGCCGCCATAGGACAGGTTGGCCTGCACGACCAGGTTCTGGTTGATCTGCACCAGCCCGGCCTCCAGCCGGTGCGCCAGATCAAGGCCGACCCGCAGGTTGTTGGTCCACAAGGACGCCGCAAGCCCATACTCGGTGCCGTTGGCCGCCGCCAAAGCCTTCTCCGCGTCGTCGAACGGGAACACGCAGGTGACGGGGCCGAAAATCTCCTCCTGCACCAGCCGGCTGTCGTCCGGCAGGTCGGAAAAAATGTACGGCCGGATGAACAGGCCCTTCTGCATGGCCGGGTCGGACGGCATGGCGCTGCACGCGCGGCCGGTGGCACCCGGCGTCGCCAAGCCCTCCGCGATGAAGCCCTCGACCTTCTTGAACTGGTCCGGGCTGATGAGGGTGCCGATGTCGGTCGCCTCGTCGAGCGGGTCGCCCATCACCATGGCATCCACCTTGGCGGCCAGCGCGTCCACGAACCGCTGGAAGATCGGGCGCTCTACGTAGATGCGGCTCGCCGCGGTGCAGCTTTGGCCTTGCCGGGTGAAGCGCATGGAGGTGACGGCGCCCATCACCGTCTTCTCGAAGTCGCAGTCGGCGAACACGACCATGGGACTCTTGCCGCCCAGCTCCAGGGTCACGGGCACGAGCTTCTCGGCAGCGGCCTTGGACACGATGCGCCCGACCTCGACGCTGCCGGTGAACGTCACCTTGCGCACCAGCGGATGCGCCACCAGCGGGCCGCCGCACTCCGGCCCGAAGCCGGACAGCATGTTGAAGCAGCCCGGCGGCAGCACGCGGTTCATCAGCTCGCAGATGCGCAGCACCGCGAGCGGCGCCTCTTCGGCCGACTTCACCACCACCGTGTTGCCCGCGACCAGGGCCGGCGCCACCTTCAGCGCCATCAGCAGCATCGGCACGTTCCACGGGATGATCGCGCCGACGACGCCCAGCGGCTCGCGCACCGTGACGGACAGCACGTTGGGGGCGAACGGCACCGTCTCCCCCTTCAGCTCGCCGCCGAGGCCGCCGTAGAACTCGAAGATGTCGGCGACGGTCTGCGCCTCCACCCGGCTTTCGGTGCGGAGCGCCTTGCCGGATTCCAGCGCGATCAGCCGCGCCAACTCCTCCACGTGGTCCCGCAGCAAGGCGGCGCAGGCCGCCACCATCGCGCCGCGCTTGCGGGCCGGGACCTTGGCCCAGGCTTTCTGTGCTGTATCCGCATCCTGCACCGCGGCTTCCACGTCGGCGGCGTCGCCCTCCGCCGCGTGCGCGACCTCAAGCCCGGTGGCCGGGTTCACGACGGCGAAGGTCTTGCCTGAGCGCGAGGGCACGAAGCGCCCGCCGACCAAGTGCTGGCCCGACAGCGCGGTCGCCAGGGCCTGCTGATCCAGCGTGGGCGCATGGGCGGCGGGATGGGGCCGGTCGAGCATCGGGTTTGCCTCGGGATGCAGGGTGCATATAACGCTCTGCCGAGAATGGACCCACCCATGGGCCTGAACAAGGGCGCGGAGACCGATCCAGCATGACCAACTTCCCAAGCTCTGGTTCCCCACCCTCCGGCCCGCTCGCGGGCTTGACCGTGTTCGACCTCACCCGCGTCCTAGCCGGGCCGACCTGCGTGCAGATGCTGGCGGACCTCGGCGCCGACGTGATCAAAATTGAAAAACCCGGCTCCGGCGACGACACGCGCGGCTTCGCGCCGCCCTTCATGCCGGGCACCGGGGAGAGCGCGTACTTCGTCGGCGTGAACCGCAACAAGCGCTCGGTCACGCTCGACATCGCCAAGCCCGAGGGCCAGGCCATCGCGCTCGACCTGATCGCGCAAAGCGACATCCTGGTGGAGAACTTCAAGGTCGGCGCGCTGGCCAAGTACGGGCTGGGCTACGAGCGGTTGCACGAGCGGTTCCCGGGCCTCGTGTATTGCTCGATCACCGGCTTCGGGCAGACCGGGCCGTATGCGCCGCGCCCGGGCTATGACAGCCTGATCCAGGCGATGGGCGGGGTGATGAGCCTGACCGGAGAGCCGGACGGCCTGCCGCAGAAGGTGGGCGTGCCGGTCGCCGACCTGTTCGCCGGGCTGTACGGCTGCATCGGCGTGCTGGCGGCGCTGCGCCACCGGGAAGCGACGGGGCAGGGGCAGCAGGTGGACATCGGCATGTTGGACACGCATGTCGCGTGGCTGGCCAACCAGGGCATGAACTACCTGGCGACCGGGGAGAACCCGGCGCGGCTCGGCAACCAGCATCCGAACATCGTGCCCTACCAGGTGTTCCCGACCACCGACGGCTACCTTGTATTGTCAATCGGCAACGACCCGACGTTCAAGCGCTTCTGCGACGGCTACGGCTTGTCGCACCTGCTGGACGACCCGCGCTTCGCGACCAACGCCGCCCGCGTCGGCAACCGCGCGCTGGTGACGGAAACGCTGGCCCCCGTGCTGCGCCAACACCCGACGGCCCGCTGGGTCGAGGAGCTTGAGGCCTTGAAGATCGGCTGCGGCCCGATCAACACATTGGAAGAGGTGTTCGCCGACCCGCAGGTTCAGGCGCGCGGCGCGGTGACGACGATGCCGCACCCGTCCAATCCGGATGGCGTGAAGGTGATCGCCAACCCGGTGCGCCTGTCGGAAACTCCGGTCGACTACCGCATGGCCCCGCCGACGCTCGGCCAGCATACCGACGAGGTGCTGGGCGCCCGCCTGCAGCTGGCGCCGGAGCAGTTGGCGGAGTTGCGTGCTAAAGGCGTGATATAACTGGCGGCAAGCCCTAAATACAGGGGCAAGCCGCGGCCCCGGACCCAAGCAGGACCCCCATGAACGAACAGACCCCGCCCGCCAGCCTTACCCGCTTCTTCTCGGCCAGCCTTGCCGAGACCGACCCGGACCTTGCCGCCGCCATCGGCGCCGAGCTGGCACGCCAGCAGGACGGCATCGAGCTGATCGCCAGCGAGAACATCGTCTCCGCCGCCGTGCTGGAAGCGCAAGGCTCGGTGCTGACCAACAAGTACGCGGAGGGCTACCCCGGACGCCGCTACTACGGCGGCTGCTTCGAGGTGGACCGTGCGGAAACCCTGGCCATCGACCGGGCCAAGGCACTGTTCGGCTGCACCTACGCCAACGTGCAGCCGCATTCCGGGGCGCAGGCCAACCAGGCGGTGTTCCTCGCCTTGCTCCAGCCCGGCGACACCATCCTGGGCATGAGCCTTGCCGCCGGCGGGCACCTGACGCACGGCGCAGCACCCAACCTGTCGGGCAAGTGGTTCCGCGCCGTCCAGTACGGCGTGCGGCAGGAGGACGGCCTGCTGGACTATGAGGAATTGGAGCGCCTGGCCCGCGCCGAAAAGCCGCGCATGATCATCGCCGGCGGCTCGGCCTACCCGCGCGCCATCGACTTCGCCCGCATCCGCAAGGTGGCGGACGAGGTCGGCGCCTGGTTCCTGGTGGACATGGCGCATTACGCCGGGCTGGTGGCGGCGGGCGCATACCCGACGCCGCTGCCGCACGCCCACGTGGTCACGACGACCACGCACAAGACGCTGCGCGGCCCGCGCGGCGGCATGATCCTGTCGAACGACTTGGACCTCGGCAAGAAGTTCAACTCGGCGGTGTTCCCGGGCCTGCAGGGCGGCCCCTTGATGCACGTGATCGCCGCCAAGGCGGTGGCGTTCGGCGAGGCGCTGCGCCCGGAGTTCCGCACCTACCAGCGCGCCGTGATCGACAACGCCCGCATGCTGGCGGAAACCCTGATGCAGCAGGGCTGCGACATCGTGACCGGCGGCACCGACAGCCATTTGATATTGGTGGATTTACGGCCCAAAGGCGTGACCGGCAAGGCGGCGGACGCGAGCCTGGAGCGCGCCCACATCACCGCGAACAAGAACGCCATCCCCTTCGACCCGGCCAAGCCCGCCGTCACCTCCGGCATCCGCCTCGGCACTCCCGCCGCCACCACCCGCGGCTTCGGCCCGGCGGAGTTCCGGGAGATCGGCCTGATGATCAACGAGGTGCTGGACGGCCTGTCCCGCTCCAACGACGGCAGCAACGACCTGGCGGAGCAGGCCGTGGCAGTGCGGGTGCAGGCGATGTGCGCGCGCTTCCCGATCTACCCGGGCCTGTTGGCAGGCCACGCCGGACCCTAAGCGCCATGCGCTGCCCGTTCTGCGGCAACGACGACACGCAGGTGAAGGACAGCCGGCCCACGGATGACGGGTCGGCCATCCGCCGCCGGCGGTTCTGCGGCGGCTGCGGGCAGCGGTTCACCACCATCGAGCGGGTGCAGCTCCGCGAGCTGACGGTGCTGAAGGCCGATGGCCGCCGGGTGCCGTTCGACCGGGAGAAGCTCGGCCGTTCCATCCGCATCGCGCTGCGCAAGCGCCCGGTGCAGGAGGAACGGCTGGAGCGCATTGTCAACGGCATCGTGCGCCAGTTGGAGGCCACGGGGGAGAACGACATCCCGAGCAAGCAGTTGGGCGAGCTGGTGATGGAAACGCTGAAGGACGTGGACGCGGTGGCCTACGTCCGCTTCGCCAGCGTGTACCGCGACTTCCGCGAAGCAAAGGACTTCGAGGCCTTCCTGGGGTCGCTTGAGGAGCCTACATAGCGCGGATGGGTGATGCGGGCACCATCGATGGGGACGCGGCGGCCGGAGAAGCGACGGCCGGAAAAGCGGCAGACACGGAGCATATGCGCGCCGCCCTGGCGCTCGCCCGGCGCGGCCTTGGCAACACCTGGCCGAACCCGGCTGTGGGGTGCGTGCTGGTGCGGGATGGCCGGGTGGTCGGTCGCGGCACGACCGCGCCGGGCGGGCGGCCCCATGCGGAAACCGTGGCGCTGGCGCAGGCCGGCGATTTCGCACGCGGCGCCGCGGCCTACGTGACTCTGGAGCCGTGCAGTCATCACGGACGCACCCCGCCCTGCGCCGATGCGTTGATTGCGGCCGGGGTGGCGCGGGTCGTCGTGGCGTGTGGCGATCCGGACCCGCGGGTGGATGGCCGCGGCGTCGCGATGCTGCGGGCGGCGGGGATCGAGGTCGCTGTCGGGTTGATGGCGGAGGAGGCAGAGGCGCTGCAGGCCGGGTTCCTGACCCGGGCTCGCCTGGGGCGTCCCATGGTGACGCTGAAGCTGGCCAGCACGCTCGACGGCCGCATCGCGACGCGCACCGGGGAAAGCCAGTGGATCACCGGACCCGAGGCCCGCCGGGCGGCGCACGCGCTGCGCGGGCAGCACGACGCGGTGCTGGCGGGCATCGGCACCGTGCTGGCGGACGACCCGGAGCTGACCTGCCGCATTCCCGGATATCGCAAGAACCCCGACCTGCGCATCGTGGTGGACAGCCGGCTCCGCATCCCTCCCACGGCGCGCGTCGTGGCGACCGCAATGGCCGTGCCGACCTGGTTCCTGCACCACGCCGATGCGGGGCGGGCGAGGGCGTTGCAGGACGCCGGGGCGCGGCTGATCGAGGTCCCAGGCGCAGAGCAGGGCGTGGACCTCGCGGCTGGCCTGCAAGCTTTGGGCGCCGCCGGGCTGACCCGGGTGCTGGTGGAGGGCGGGGCGCAGATCGCGGGCGGGCTGCTGCGCGCCGGGCTGGTGGACCGCATCGCCTGGTTCCATGCGCCCGGCGTGATGGGCGGCGACGGCTGGCCGGCGGCGCAGGCGTTCGGCACTATGGCGCTGGACGGGATGCCGCGCTTCCGGCGGGTGGACGTGCGGCCAGTGGGGGACGACATGCTTACAGAACTCAGCCGGGCTGCCTGATGTTCACCGGGATCGTGACCGGCATGGGCGAGGTGCGGAGCCTGCGGCCCATCGGCGGCGGCCAGGACATGCGCCTGGTGATCGGCGCGCCCTGGCCCGACACCGGCAGCATCGCCCTGGGCGCGTCCATCGCCTGCGGCGGCTGCTGCCTCACCGCGGTCGAGGTCGGGCCGGACTGGTTCGCGGTCGAAGTGTCCGGCGAAACGCTGTCGAAGACCAAGCTGGGCGGCTGGGCCGCTGGCACCCGCATGAACCTGGAACGCTCCCTGCGTGTCGGCGACGAGCTGGGCGGCCACATCGTCTCCGGCCACGTCGATGGCCTGGGCCAGGTGCGGTCGGTGCTGCCGGAGAACGGCTCCTGGCGCGTGCAGGTCGAGGCGCCGCGCGAGCTGTCCCGCTTCATCGCCGCCAAGGGCAGCGTGTCGCTCGACGGGGTGTCGCTGACGGTGAACGAGGTGATGGGAAACGAAGTGGCGGGCAGCCTGTTCGGCGTCAACGTCATCCCGCATACCTGGGACGTGACGACGCTGGGCCAGCTCCAGCCCGGCCATGCCGTCCACATCGAGATTGACATGCTGGCGCGCTACGTCGCCCGCCTGGCGGAGGTCCCATGAAGTCTGCCATCCTGTCCGACTACCTGTGCAGCGCCGAAGAGCTGATCGAGGAGGCGCGGGCCGGGCGCATGTTCGTCCTGGTGGACGACGAGGACCGGGAGAACGAGGGCGACCTGGTCATTCCCGCCCAGTTCGCGACGCCCGACGCCATCAACTTCATGGCCCGGCACGCCCGTGGATTGATCTGCCTGGCGCTCACCCGCGCCCGGGTGGAGCAGCTCGGCCTGCCGCTGATGAGCCAGTCGAACAACAGCCGGCACTACACGGCGTTCACGGTCTCCATCGAGGCGCGGGACGGGGTGACGACCGGCATCTCGGCCGCGGACCGGGCGCTGACGGTCGGCGTCGCGATCAACCCGGAGGCCAGCCGCGACCAGATCGTGACGCCAGGCCACGTGTTCCCGCTGATGGCGCGGGAGGGCGGCACGCTGGTGCGCGCCGGGCACACGGAGGCGGCGGTGGACATCGCGCGCCTGGCCGGCCTGACGCCTGCCGGCGTGATCTGCGAGATCATGAACGACGACGGCACGATGGCCCGCCTGCCGGACCTCGTCGCCTTCGCGCAGCACCACAACCTCAAGCTCGGCACCATCGCCGACCTCATTGGCCACCGCCGCCGCACCGAGCGCCTGGTGCGCCGGGTCCAGCAGGGCGCGACACAGCACGCCGAGGGCGGGGAGTGGAAGCTGAGCGTCTATGCCAACACGCTTGATTATGCGGAACACCTGGTGCTGACCAAGGGCGACCTCGCTGGGCCGCAGCCGGCGATGGTGCGGATGCACGCGGTGGACCTGGTGAGCGACACGCTGGGCGGGCCGCACTCTTCGGCGCTGCATGCGTCGATGCGGATGATCGCGGCCGAGGGCCGGGGCGCCGTCGTGCTGATCCGCGACCCAAGGCCGACCGCGTTGTCCGAGCGGGTGGGCGCGCTGACGGCTGACACCCGGCCCCAGCCGGTCCTGCGGGATTACGGCATCGGGGCGCAGATCCTGAGCGACCTGGGCGTGCGGGACATGATCCTGCTGTCCAACACGCCGCGCACCTTGATCGGCCTTGAGGGCTACGGCTTGAACATCGTCGAGCATCGGCCGATTGCCGGCGTTCCCGCGGAATAAAGGACTGCCCCATGAGTACCATCGACGCGCCCCTGCCCGCGGCCCCGGCCGTGCCGGGTCCGGCGCCCCGTCTGCTGGTGGTGCGCGCGCCCTATTATCGCGAAGTCGTCGATGGCATGACGCGCGGCGCCCAGCGTATCCTGTCGGAGGCCGGCGCCACGCATGACATCCTGGACGTGGCCGGCGCGTTCGAGCTGGCCCAGGCGATCCGACTGGTGCTGCGCGGGTCCCAGCGTTTCGACGGTTTCGTCGCGCTGGGCTGCATCGTCCGAGGGGAAACCGACCATTACGACCATATTTGCCGCGAAAGCATGTCCGGCCTGATGCAGGTGGCGCTGCAATACGGGCTGGCGATGGGCACCGGGCTGCTCACCGTGCACGACATCGGCCAGGCGGTCGCCCGGTCCGGCGCGGACGGCCACAACAAGGGGGCCGAGGCCGCCTCGGCGGCGCTGCGGCAGATCGCCGTCGCGCGCCAGATGGGAGCCGCCTGATGGCCCGTCCAGCGCGCCCGCCCAGCCGTCCCCGCACCGCCTCCCGCGTCGCAGCAGTCCAGGCATTGTTCCAAAGCGAGCAGGGCGGCGAAACGGCGGAAACGGTGATCGAGCAGTTCGTGCGCCACCGCTTGGGCGAGATGCCCGGCCCCGAGCACCTGGGCGGCGGCGGCTTCGAGGAAGGCCGGGTGCCCGACGCGCACGTGCCGCTGTTCCAGCAGATCGTCCGCTCCGCGGTGCTGCAGCAGGACCGGCTGGACGCCCTGATCGCCGACGCCTTGCCGCCGGACTGGCCCATGGTGCGTCTTGACCCGGTGCTGCGCGCCCTGTTGCGCGCCGGGGGGGCGGAGCTGTCGATGGCCAACGGCCCGCCCGCCCGCGTGGTGATCAACGAGTACCTGGACGTGGCGCACGGCTTCTTCACCGGGGAGGAGCCGCGCATGGTCAACGGGATGCTCGACCGGCTGGCGCGCGAGCTGCGGCCTGGCGATTTCCCGGCGGAGCCGGCCCCTACCCACTGATGGCCCGCCCATGACGCCCGACCCGCCGGCCGAGTTCGGGCTGATCGCCCGGCACTTCCGGCCGCTGGCCGGCCCGGGGGCGCTCGATTTGCTGGACGACGCGGCCTTGCTGCGTCCGCCGCCGGGCCGGGAGCTGGTGTTCACGGCGGACGCCATGGTGGCCGGGGTGCATTTCCTTCCCGACGACCCGGCGGACACCGTGGGCGCCAAGCTGCTGCGGGTGAGCCTGTCCGACCTGGCCGCCATGGGTGCCGTGCCGCTGGCCTACCTGATGACCGTTTCCGCGCCGCAGGACACGGGCGATGCCTGGTTCGCGGCCTTTGCGGCAGGGCTGGCGCGCGACCAGGCGCGGTTCGGGATCACGCTGCTGGGCGGGGACACCACGGCGACGCCCGGCCCGATGACGCTGTCGCTCACCGCCATCGGCCATGTCGCGCCCGGCGCCGCGCTGCGCCGCCGGGGCGCCGCCGCGGGCGACGAGGTGTGGGTGACAGGCACGATTGGCGACGGGGCGCTCGGCCTGCTGGCGCTTCAGGGCCGGGTTGCGGACCCGGACGGCTGGCTGGCCGGCCGCTACCGCCTGCCGCAGCCGCGGCTCGGCTTGGCGCTGCACGGGATCGTCTCGGCCTGCATGGACGTGTCGGATGGCCTGGTGCAGGACCTGGGCCACCTGTGCCGCGCCGCCGGGCTGGGCGCCGCCATCGAGGCGGCGTTGGTGCCGCGCTCCCCGGCGGCGCGGGCGGCGGGGGAGGCTTGGCTCAAGACCTGCCTGACCGGAGGCGACGATTACGAGCTGCTGATGGCGGTGCCGCCGGAGCATGCCGGCGCTCTCAAGGCAGAAGCGGCGGCTCAAGGAATGGATGTGGCCCGGATCGGGCGGTTCGAGGCCGGAGGCCAGGTGCGGGTCCTTGACGGGGCGGGCGGCGCGATCAGCCTGGACCGGCCAGGCTGGAGCCACTTCTAGCCTAAAGCCCCGGACTGGTGGTGGCGCCGCTGCCGCCCGGCGTGGTCCTGCTGCTGCCCGGCGCGCCGCCCGTGCTGAACTTGCCCACGTTGCCCAGCAACTGCTGGAGGAACGACGCCTCGCTGCCCGGGGAGGGCGTGGCGCGGCCCACGACGGACACGTCCCGGCCGTCATCCTGGTTCAGGTGCTTCACGTCGCGGAGCACGCCGCCTTGATCGAACGTCAGCATCGTCACGTCCTGCGCCGTGATGCCCGGCAGCCGCCCGACCCGGGTGCGCGTGGTCTCGCTGATGTAGATCCAGGTGTTGTCGTCGAAGGCGCCCTTCGTGGTCGGCGAGCCGAGCAGGGAGGTGGCGTCGGACCGGGTCGATGTGCCGGGCACCAGCTCCTTGATGAGGTCGGCATCGACATGGTTGCCGCGCAACTGATGCGGCGTCTCCACGGCGCTGCATGCGGACACGGCCAGCAGGAACAGGACGGGAAGCAGGCGCACTTGCGGGTCCAGTCTGGTTCAGGGACGCGGCCGAGACGCGAGGAGGCGGCATCGCCCGGCCCGCATTGATCGATCCCGGCAGGAAACCTATCTGGGGCGGTGGGTGTCATGCCCGCCCGGTTGTGTCAATCGGGCGGCGCCGGACCGGACACGGCGGGGGGATCAGATGGCACTCTTGGGTCTGCTGGGGCGTAAGCGGCATGAGCGCGCCGGGTTCGAGCTTTACACCGCCGCCGTCGGCGCCGCCCGCGATCCCTACATCTTCGAGACCCTGGGCGTGCCGGACACGCTGGACGGGCGGTTCGACGTGATCGGGCTTTACGTGTTCCTCGTGGTGCACCGGCTGCATGCGGCTTCGAAGGAGGGGAAGGATTTGGCGCAGGCCGTGTTCGACGCGATGTTCTCCGACATGGACATCAACCTGCGGGAAATCGGCGTGGGCGACATGACGGTCGGCAAGCGGGTGCGCGCGATGTGGGAAGCGTTCAACGGACGCTCCGCCGCCTACGCAGCCGCGCTCGACAGCGGCGACGTGATGGCGCTGGCGGGCGCGGTCGCCCGCAACGTTTGGCGCGGCCAGGCGCCTCCGGACTCCGCGCACGCCCTGGCGGCTTTGGCGATGGAGCAGTCGAAGCACCTGGCGGAACAGCCGGTCGAGGCGCTGCTGGCAGGCCGGGTCAGCTTCCGGCCGGCGCGGGCCACGGAATGACCCCCGAACTGCATCGTCCCGTTGCGCTGGACCGCGTCGGGCCGCGCGGTTTGACGGTGGAGGTCGAGGCGAGACCGGAGGAGCTGCCGGCCATTGCCGCCCGGCTGCGCATCCTGGCGCTCGCAAGCCTGCATTGCGCGTTCAAGCTGCGCCGGGTCGGCGCGTCCACGGTGGAGGCGGAGGGCATGCTGCGCGCCCAAGTGACCGAGACCTGCGTCGTCTCGCTCGATCCGTTCAGCCATGACGTGCGGGAAGCGTTCACCGTCCATTTCGTCCCGCCCGGCGCCGAGGACGACAACCCGGACCCGGAGGCGGTTGACCAAATCTCCTACGCGGGCGGCGCGGCCGACCTCGGCGAGGCAGCGGTGGAACAGCTTGCCTTGGCGCTCGACCCGTTCCCGCGCAAGCCCGGCGCCGCGCTGCCGGACGAGGCGACGGAGGAAACGCCCAGCCCGTTCGCCGTGTTGCGTGCGCGGCAGGTGCGGGAATAGGCTGTCGCTTGCAGCCCGGGTGCGGCTCTGCTAAATCGCGCGGCTCGTTATCGACCTTATGATCCCGGCGCGTCGCTTCCTTGCCGCGCGCCCTTTAGCCCGGAGGCGCGTTGTCCCATGGCTGTTCCCAAGAAGAAGACATCCCCGTCCCGCCGCGGCATGCGCCGCAGCCACGATGCGCTGCGGGTCGAGGCCCATGCCGAGTGCTCCAACTGCGGCGAGCTGAAGCGCCCGCATCACCTTTGCAGCCATTGCGGCCATTATGACGGCCGCGAGGTCGTGGCCGCCGGCAAGGCGCTCAAAGGGGCCGTTCGCGCCTGAGAGCGCCGGGCTGGGACGCCCAGCGATGACGGAACCCTTCAATCTCGCCATCGACGCCATGGGCGGCGACCATGCGCCCGAAGCGGTGCTGGACGGCATCGCGATTGCGGCCGAACGGCATCCGTCGGCCCGCTTCCTGCTGGTAGGCGACCAGGCAAGGCTCAGCCCCTTGGTGGCGTGCCGCAAGCGTGTCCAGGCGTCTTGCACGATCCGCCATGCCCCCGAGGCCATCCCCAGCGAGATGAAGCCGACCGCGGCTCTGCGGGTGCGCGCATCCTCCATGCGGGTGGCCATCGACGCGGTGGCGAGCGGCGAGGCGTCGGGCGTGGTGTCGGCCGGCAACACCGGGGCGCTGCTGGCGCTCGCAAAGATCGTAATCAAGGCTTTGCCCGGCATCGACCGCCCGGCCATGGCCGCCATCGGGCCTTCGGCCCGAGGCGACGTGGTGATGCTCGACCTTGGCGCCAACGTGCAGTGCGACGTGCGCAACCTTGTCGAGTTCGCGGTCATGGGCGACGTGTTTGCCCGCACCGTGCTCGGCCTGCCGGCGCCCACCATCGGCTTGCTGAACGTGGGATCGGAAGAGTTGAAGGGCGACGAGCGCGTGCGCCAGGCGGCCGAGATCCTGCGGGCCAGCCACATCGCCCCGCAGTTCCACGGCTTCGTGGAAGGCCATGACATCGCCGCCGGGACCACGGACGTGATCGTGACCGACGGTTTCACCGGCAACGTGGCGCTGAAGACCGGGGAAGGCGCGCTCAAGCTGGTGGGAGACTTGCTGAAGCAGATCTTCCGGAGCAGCCTGGCGGCGCGGCTTGCCTACCTGCTCGCCCGGCCCGGGCTGGACCGCATGCGCCTCTGGCTCGACCCGCGGCGCTACAACGGCGCGGTGATGCTCGGCCTGAACGGCGTGGTGGTGAAGTCGCATGGCGGCGCCGACGCGGAGGGGTTCGCGCATGCGCTCGATGTGGCGATGGACATGGTGGTGCACCGCTTCAACGAGCAGATCCGCGACGGCCTGGGACGGATCGAGGCGATGAAGCCGGACAAGGGCGCCCCGCCGCTCCTGGCGGCCGTTTAAGCGCGATGGCGGCGCGCAGCGTGATCGCCGGGGTGGGCGGCTACCTGCCGAAGCGGATCGTCTCCAACGACGAGCTGTCCCGCACCCTCGACACGACCGACGAGTGGATTCAGGAACGCACCGGCATCAAGCAGCGCCACATCGCCGGGCCGACCGAGACCTGCGCCTTCATGGGCGCGCGGGCGGCGGCGGCGGCGCTGGCCGATGCCGGGTGCAGGACGGAGGACGTCGATGCGGTGATCCTGGCGACGGCGACGCCGGACCAGGCGTTTCCCGCCTCGGCGCTGCGGGTGCAGGCGGAGCTTGGCATCGCCCGCGGGTTTGGCTTCGACATCTCGGCGGCGTGCAGCGGGTTCATCTATGCGCTGGCGATGGCCGACGCCACCATCCGCACCGGGCAGGCCTCGGGCGTGCTGGTGATCGGCAGCGAGGTGTATTCCCGCATCATGAACTGGGCGGACCGCGGCACCTGCGTGCTGTTCGGCGACGGCGCCGGGGCAGCGTTCGTGCGGCCCGGCACGGAGCAGGACGGGGCGCGCGGCATTTTGTCCACCCACCTGCATGCCCAAGGGTCGCTGGGCGACCTGCTGTATGTCGATGGCGCCGTCGGGCGCCCGGACCGGTCGGGCCACTTGGTGATGAACGGGCGCGAGGTGTTCCGCCACGCGGTCGCCAAGCTCGCCGCCGTGGTGGACGAGGCATTGGCGGCGAACGGCCTGGGCCATGCGGACATCGACTGGCTGGTACCGCACCAGGCGAACCGCCGCATCATCGACGCGATGGGCCGCAAGCTCGACCTGCCGTCCGGGCAGGTGGTGGTCACGGTGGACCGCCACGCCAATACCTCTGCTGCCTCGGTGCCCTTGGCGCTGGCGGAGGCGTGCGGCGACGGGCGGATCAAGCGGGGCGACCTGGTGGTCATGGAAGCCTTGGGCGGCGGCATGACCTGGGGGTCCGCGCTCGTCCGCTTTTGAGGCGTGGGCGCAACAGCCTCGACGAAAATTGTTTAAGGTCAGCATGTTCGCTTGACGCCTATGCGTCAGATGCATAGCCTGGCGCAATGAACACGGTGACGCGGGCGCAGTTGGCCGAAACGATCTATGCGCAGGTCGGGCTGTCGCGCAACGACTCGGCGGACCTGCTTGAGACGGTGCTGGAGCGAATGTCGCGGGCGTTGGAAGCCGGCGACTCCGTGAAGATCAGCGGGTTCGGGACGTTCTCGGTCCGGCAGAAGGGCCGGCGCATCGGCCGCAACCCGAAGACCGGGGTGGAGGTGCCGATCCTGCCGCGCCGCGTGCTGACGTTCCGGCCCAGCCAAGTGCTCAAGGCGCACGTGAACGGCATGGCCATTCCGGCGAGCGACGACGTATGAGCGGCCCCGACGACCTGCCGCCGGACGAGGCGGCGCCTGACGAGGCCACCCTGGCCATCCCGGGCGAAGCGGGCACGGACGACAGCCGGCCGCGCGCCAAGAAGGCGCCCAACGCCTTCCGCACGATCAGCGAGGTGGCGGACGAGCTTCACATCCCGCAGCACGTCCTCCGGTTCTGGGAGACCAAGTTCCCGCAGATCAAGCCGCTCAAGCGCGGCGGCGGGCGGCGCTACTACCGTCCCGACGACATCCAACTGCTGCGCCGCATTTCCGATTTGCTGTATATCCAGGGCTACACGATCAAGGGCGTACAACGCCTGTTACGGGAGGGTGGGGGCCAATTGTCCGACAACATTCCGCCGGCGACCGCCGCCGAGCGCGCCGCCGCCGAAGCCGAACGGGCCAGCGTCGCCGCACCGGAGCCGTCCGAGCCTACGTCCCGCCCCGATACGGACGAGGTCGCCCGGCTTCGTGCCCTGCTGAAACACAGCCTCGACGAGCTGACGGCGCTCCGGGCCATGCTGGATTGATACCGAGTTCCAGGATTCGGCGGCGCCACGGCGTTGCGGCCTGCGCGGCACCCTGCTAGACCAGAGCCGTGTCGGAGCGTAGCGCAGCCTGGTAGCGCATCAGTCTGGGGGACTGGGGGTCGTGGGTTCGAATCCCGCCGCTCCGACCATATTGCCGGCAAGCATTATGCTGGAAGCAGCACCGTCGCCACGGCTTGCGCCGCAATGCCTTCGCCCCGCCCGGCAAACCCCAGCCGCTCGGTCGTCGTCGCCTTCACGGAAATGAGGCCGGGTCCAACGCCCAGAAGTTCAGCCAGCCGGGCCTGCATGGTTGCGGCGTGCGGCGTGATCTTCGGCTGCTCGCAGATCAACGTAATGTCGGCGTTGGCCAGCCGCCCCCCGCGCCCTGCGATCCGCCCTGCGGCGTGCGCCAGGAAGCGGGCGCTGTCGGCATCCTTCCAGGCCGCCTCGCTCGGCGGAAAGTGGCGGCCGATGTCGCCCTCTGCCAGCGCGCCATAGATCGCATCGCACAGCGCATGGATGCCGACATCCGCGTCGGAGTGCCCGGCCAGCCCGAGCGTGTGCGGCACCACCACCCCGCACAGCACCAAGGCACGGCCCGGCGCCAGCACATGCACGTCGAACCCGGTGCCGACCCGCGGCACCATCGCCGGCGCCAACGCCCGTTCCAGCCGCATGAGGTCCTCCGGATAGGTGAGCTTGATGTTGTCCTCGGCACCGGGCACGAGGTCCACGGGGAGGCCCGCCCGCTCCAGCAGCGCGGCGTCGTCCGTGAGGCCGGGTGCAGCATGTTCGCGGTGCAGGCGGAGCAGGGTGGAGTAGTCGAAGGCCTGCGGGGTCTGCGCGCGGAACAGCCCGGCCCGTTCGACCGTGCCCTCGATGCGCCCGCCTGCGGCGCGCTTCAGCGTGTCGGCAACCGGCAAGGCCGGAATGGCGCCCGGCACGCGGGCGAGGGCGGCAAGCAGGGCCGGGACGACGTGCCCGGGCACGCAAGGGCGCGCGGCGTCATGGACCAGCACGGCGTCCGGCGCAAGCGGCGCCAAGGCCTCCAGCCCGGCGCGCACGCTGTCCTGCCGGGCCGCGCCGCCGGGTATCGCTGGCAAGCAGCCCAGGCCGGCCAGCGCCGGGCCGAGCAGCGCCGGGTCCCCCACCGGCTGCAGGTGCGCCACATGGGGCAGCAGGCATTCCGCCGCCCAGCGCACGACGGGCTTGCCGGCGACCACAGCGTATTGCTTCGGCTGGCCCGCCCCGAACCGGGTGCCGGAACCGGCGGCGACGAGGATGGCGGCAACACGCATGGCGCCACCCAATGCCGCCCGCCCGCCGCGGCGTCAACCTGTGCAGCCCACTGCGGTCGGCGATTGCGTCAGGCGCGGCGCGGCATTAGTTTGCCCAAATCATGGGCAACCCAAATACCACAGGCCTGATCGGCCCCATCACCCTGGGATCGGGACGCCATGCCGTCACACTCGACAGTCCGGTGATCCTGGCGCCGATGTCGGGGGTGACGGACCTGCCGTTCCGGCGCCTGGCGAAGCGGCAGGGCGCCGGCCTCGTCGTGTCCGAGATGATCGCCTCCTGGGCCATGGTGCGGGAGAACCGGGTCACGCTGCGCATGGCGGAGGTCGATGGGGGCGGCGGACCCAGCGCGGTGCAGCTTGCCGGCTGCGACCCGGCCGCCATGGCGGAGGCGGCGCGCATCGCGGTCGGCCACGGCGCGGACCTGATCGACATCAACTTCGGCTGCCCGGTGAAGAAGGTCGCGGTCGGCCAGGCCGCCGGGTCCGCGCTGATGCGCGACGAGGCCGCGGCCGCGCGCCTGCTGGAAGCGACGGTGCGGGCCGTGCCGGTGCCGGTCACGCTCAAGATGCGCATGGGCTGGGACCACGCCAGCCTCAACGCGCCCAGCCTGGCCCGCATCGCCGAGGCCTGCGGCATCCAAATGGTCACGGTGCACGGGCGCACCCGGCAGCAGTTCTACACCGGGTCGGCCGACTGGCGCTTCGTGGCGAAGGTCAAGCAGGCGGTCCGCCTGCCGGTGATCGTCAACGGCGACATCCTGACGGAGGACGACGCGGCGGAGGCGCTGCGCCAGTCCGGCGCGGACGGCGTGATGATCGGCCGTGGCTGCTACGGCCGGCCCTGGTTCCCGGCGCTCGTTGCACGCTTCTTGGCGACGGGCGAGCGCCAGGCCGAGCCGACGCTGGCCGAGCAGAAGGCCACCATGCTGGAGCACTACGACGCCATGCTGCGGCATTTCGGCGAGGACGCCGGGGTGCGGGTCGCCCGCAAGCACCTGTCCTGGTACTCGCGCGGCCTGTTCGGATCGACCGAGTTCCGCTCTGCCATCAACAAGCTGTCGAGCCGTGCGGCGGTGGAGACGCTGATCGACACCTTCTTCGATCCGCTGATCGACCGCGATGCCGCCCGCGCGCCGGAGGCGCTCGCCGCATGAATGACATATTGACCCGGGGGCGCCTGGCCTTGGTGGAACGATTGACGCCGCGACCTCTGCCGGCCCCGTTTGGCGACGCCGAGATCGACGCGCAGGCGATATTGAGCGCGCTGCCCGTCCCCGTCGTGCTGCTCGACGCGGCGAACCGCTTCCGCTTTGCCAACCAGGCTGCCGAGCAGTTCCTCGGCGTCTCGCTGATGCAATTGCGCCAGATGACGCTGGCCTCCCTGCTGCCAAAGGACAATCCGCTGTTCGCGCTGCTGACGCAGGTGCGGCAGCAAGGCTCCACGATCTTCGACCACGACCTGACGCTCGAAGGCCCGCGGCTCTACAAGCGCGGCACCGCGGTGCAGGCGACGGCGCTGCTGGATGACCCGGGCTGCGTGCTGCTGACGCTGCAGGACAGCTCCGCCGCCCGGGCGCTGGACCGCCAGATCCAGTTCCGCGGGGCGGCGCGCAGCGTCACCGGCATGTCGGCGGTGCTGGCGCACGAGGTGAAGAACCCGCTGTCCGGCATCCGCGGCGCGGCGCAGCTTCTGGAAGCCAGCGTGACCGACGGCGACCGCGAGCTGACGGTGCTGATCCGCGACGAGGCGGACCGCATCCGGGACCTGGTGGACCGCATGGAAATCTTCGGCGAGAAGCCGATCGAGCGCCGGGCCGTGAACATCCACCGCGTGCTGGAGCATGTGCGGCGCTTGGCCGGCACCGGGTTCGCGGCGCATGTGCGGCTGACCGAGGTGTATGACCCGTCGCTGCCGCCCACCTGGGCCAACCGGGACCAGCTCATCCAGGTGATGCTGAACCTCGTGAAGAACGCGGCCGAGGCGATCATCGGCGACCCGGCGCTCATGGAGCGCGGCACCGGGGAGATCGTGCTGACCACGGCGTACCAGCACGGCATGCGGCTGGCCGTCGCCGGCAGCGACCACCGGCTGCACCTGCCGCTGGTGGTGACGGTGCGCGACAACGGGCCGGGCATCCCGGAGGACATCCGGTCCCACCTGTTCGAGGCGTTCGTGACCAGCAAGCCGTCCGGCAGCGGCCTGGGCCTGGCCCTGGTCGCCAAGATCGTCGGCGACCATGGCGGGCTGATCGAGGTGGACAGCCGTCCCGGCCGGACGGAGTTCCGCCTGTTCCTGCCGGTGATCATCGAGGCCGAGGCGGACGTACCCTGAAAGACTCCCCATGACCCCCCCCACCGTACTCGTGGCCGATGACGACCGGTCGATCCGCACGGTCCTGACCCAGGCGCTGGGCCGGTCCGGCTACCAGGTGCGCTGCACCGGCAATGCCGCAACGCTCTGGCGCTGGGTGGAGGACGGCGAAGGCGACCTGGTCATCACCGACGTGGTGATGCCGGACGAGAACGGCCTCGACCTGATCCCGCGCATCAAGCGCATCCGTCCGGAGCTGCGCATCATCGTCATGAGCGCGCAGTCCACCCTGATGACCGCGGTGAAGGCGGCGCAGCGCGGGGCGTTCGAATACCTGCCCAAGCCCTTCGACCTCAAGGAACTGCTGGCCGTCGTCGGGCGGGCGCTGCAAACGCCCGCCCCGGCATCGGACACGCCGCCCAGCGAGCCGCGCGACGCGGAGGAGCGCCTGCCGCTGATCGGACGCAGCGTCGCGATGCAGGAGATCTACCGCAGCATCGCCCGGCTCACCACGACCGACCTGACCGTGATGGTGAACGGGGAAAGCGGCACCGGCAAGGAGCTGGTGGCACGGGCGCTGCACGACTACGGGCGCCGCCGCACCGGGCCGTTCGTCGCCATCAACATGGCCGCCATCCCGCGCGAGCTGATCGAGAGCGAGCTGTTCGGGCATGAGCGCGGCGCCTTCACCGGGGCGCTGAACCGCGCCCAGGGCCGCTTCGAGCAGGCCGCCGGCGGCACGCTGTTCCTGGACGAGATCGGCGACATGCCGGCGGAGGCGCAGACCCGGCTGCTGCGCGTCTTGCAAGAAGGCGAGTTCACCACCGTCGGCGGGCGGCAGCCAATCCGCGCCAACGTCCGCATCGTCGCCGCAACGCATCGCGACCTGCGCCAGGCGATCCGCGCCGGGCAGTTCCGCGAGGACCTGTTCTACCGGCTGAACGTCGTGCCGATCCGCCTGCCGCCGCTGCGCGAACGGCTGGAGGATATCCCGGTGCTCGCCCGGCACTTCCTGGAGAAGGCGCGGGACAGCGGCCTGCCGGCGAAGTCGCTCGACCAGTCCGCCATCGAGCGCCTCCGCCAGCACCGCTGGCCTGGCAACGTGCGCGAGCTGGAAAACCTCATGCGGCGGCTCGCGGCGCTTTACGCGCAGGAGATGATCACCGACGAGGTAATCGGCACCGAGCTGCTGGAAAGCGGCATCGACGCCGAGCCGCTGCACGGCACCGGCAGCCCCGAGCCGCTGGCGCTCGCGGTGGAGCGGCACATCCGGCAGTTCCTGGCCGCGAGCCGCGACGGGATGCCGATGCGCGACATCTACGACCAGGTGATCGCCGAGGTGGAGCGCCCGCTGATCCAGATGACGCTCTCGGCGACCCGCGGCAACCAGATCAAGGCGGCCTCCATGCTCGGCCTCAACCGCAACACGCTGCGGAAGAAAATCCGCGACCTGGACATCCCGGTCGTGCGCGGGATCGGCTGAGGGTGAACGCGTCCAGCAAACGCTCGGCGCTTCGGGCGGCAGCGGCGCCGCCGCGCCGTTCGCTGCCGCGGCGGGTGGCGGACGCGCTGCTGGGCAAGATCGTGACCCTGCTGCTGGCGGCGTTCGCGCTGGCGCTGGGCATCTCGACGTTCGTCATGCTGTCTGGCGGCGTGGCGCTCACGCCCAACCTGATGTTCGCGCTGGTGCTGGCGAACCTCGTGGTGCTGCTGCTGCTGGGCGCGGTGCTGGCCGGGCGGATCACCCGGATCTGGGTGGAGCAGCGCCGCGGATCGGCCGGGTCGCGCCTGCATGTCCGGCTGGTGCTGCTGTTCAGCGTCGTGGCGGTGACGCCCGCTATCGTCGTCGCGGTGTTCGCGACCGCGTTCTTCAACCTGGGCATCCAGTCCTGGTTCAACGACTCGGTCCGCATCGCGCTGAACGAGGGGCTGGAGGCGTCGCGCGGCTACCTGGAGGAGCACCGCAACAACATCCGCGCCGACGTGCTCGGCATGGCCAACGACATCGCGCGCGACGGGCAGTTCGTGGCGAGCGACCCCTACGCCCTCGGCCAGATCCTGCAAACCCAGACCGTGCTGCGCGGCCTGAGCGAGGCCATCATCTACGAGCCTGTCACCGGCTCGGTGTTCGCAGGCGTCGGCCCGATGTCCGGCTTCGGCGTGGAGCCGGCGCCGCCGGAGGCGACGGAGCAGGCCAAGAACGGCGAGGTTGCGGTGCTGGGGTCGCCCGACGACAACCAGGTGCGCGCCGTCGTCCAGCTCAACATCAAGCCGAGCCTGATGCTGCTGATCGGCCGTCCGGTCGATCCGCAGATCCTCAGCCACATGTCGCGGACCGAGCGCGCGGTCGCCGAGTACAGGCAGCTCGACGAGAACCGGTCCGGGCTGCAGGTGATGTTCGCGCTGATCTTCGCCCTCGTCGCCATGCTGGTGCTGTGCGCCGCCATCCTAATCGGGCTGGTGCTCGCCAACCAGATCGCGCGCCCGGTCGGGCGGCTGATCCTGGCGGCCGAGCGGGTCCGGGCGGGGGACCTGTCGGTGCGGGTGCCGGAAATCCAGAGCGAGGACGACGTGGCCGGGCTGTCCCGCGCCTTCAACCGCATGACGGGGCAGCTCGCGTCGCAGCGCACCGAGCTGATGGACGCCTACAGCCAGATCGACGGGCGGCGGCGGTTCACCGAGACGGTGCTGGCGGGCGTGTCCGCCGGCGTCATCGGGCTGGACGCCGCGGCCAACGTCGAGCTGCCGAACCGGGCGGCAAGCGAACTGCTCGGCATGGACCTGATGGCGGCCATCGGCCTGCCGCTGGGCCATGTGGCGCCGGAGTTCGCGCCCCTCCTGGAACAGGCCGCCGCCCAGCCGGAGCGCGCGCGGACTGCGGAAGTCCAGATCGGCCCGCCGTCGCGGCGCCGCACGCTGCTGGTGCGGATCGGCGCCGACCTGCACGGCGGGCGTCCGGACGGCTACGTCGTGACCTTCGACGACATCACCGAGCTGCAATCGGCGCAGCGCAAGGCGGCCTGGGCGGACGTCGCCCGGCGCATCGCGCACGAGATCAAGAACCCGCTGACCCCGATCCAGCTTTCGGCGGAGCGGCTGAAGCGGCGGTTCACCAAGGAAATCACGTCGGACCCCGAAACCTTCGCGCAATGCGCCGACACCATCGTGCGCCACGTCGGCGACATCGGCCGCATGGTGGACGAGTTCTCGGCCTTTGCCCGGATGCCGCAGCCGGTGCTGCGGCCCGAGGACGCCGGGCGCATCGCGCGGGAGGCGCTGATCCTGCAACGCAGCGCCCGTCCGGAGATCACCTGGTCCACCGATATCCCGGAGCGCGGCCCCATGGCGCTGTGCGACCGCCGGCTGGTCGGCCAGGCGCTGACCAACCTGCTGCAGAACGCGGCCGACGCCGTCGCCATGCGCCCGCGCGGCCCCGGCGAGCCGGCCGGGCATATCAGCCTGTCCGTCCACGCGGACGCCGGCACCGTGACAATCCAGGTACGCG
>JAABUQ010003469.1_pt1 | contig 28855 bp, 30 predicted proteins | sample 5560001 | NCBI WGS metagenome assembly JAABUQ01 (sample SAMN10711888, study PRJNA513371) | rock metagenome | isolation source: Antarctica rocks | place: Antarctica: Victoria Land, Finger Mt nord | collected 2015-12-18 | reverse complement strand
CGCCTTGATGAGCACGCCGGCGTGCGGCCGCGCGTCCGAGCCCAGGCGCGCGGCGAGCGCCGCGACGAAGCGCGCGGTGCCGGCGCGCGTGTTGACGCCGACGCCGCGCTTGATGAGCTGCGCCAGCCTGGGCGCCAGCGCGCCCAGCGCGTCGCCGTCCGTGAAGCGCCCGCACGCGTCCAGCGTGTCGCCCATGGGGCTGCTGCGCGACGCCGACACCTGCGCATGCACAGGCACCGAGCGACATACAGCGCCTGGGCTTTCCTATCGATGTGCCCTGCTCACCCATGTGCCTTGGACATCCACCACCTGTCAGGGAGGGACAAGGTGGGGATGCCATGCGGGGGTGGACAACCACGTGAGCAGCAAGTGCTGGCGGCGCCGCTGAGCACGTGCAGCGCGTTCCGTGCGCGCGAGCCTGGCCCGGCAGCCCGCGCGCGCCGGCTGGCGCCCGCTGCACGCCAGCGGCCGCCTCCTGCGCCAAAAGCGGGTGCGCGCCTGGCGCCTTCCAGGCTGCGCATGCTCACGCCTCGCCCCCGGCGGGCGCTCCGCAGCGCCACCGCCCTCCGTGGCTGGCCGTGGGGCCAGGCATCTGCTGCAGGCCAGGCTACAGAGCCACTTGTTGCAGCGCCACCCTGTGCAGCCTGAAGACAAGCCTTGGTGCTGGGGCCGGGCGGGGTTAGCGACGCACGCGCAGGGTCTCCAGGCGCCCCGCGTCCAGGCCCAGCCGCTCGCTGTGCTGCTCCACATAGTTGAGGCGCGAGTCCTGCCGCGCGGGCGCGCACCCAGGCCTGGACACTCGCCGCACGGCTCACCGCCCTCGTCGCGACCAGCGGCATTGCGACGCGGGGCCTGGCACGCTCCCGCGTGCGCTCGCCCGGGCGCCCTTGCACGCATGCCCCAGCTGCACTTGCAACTAATGAAATATTACATCATCTTGACGACCTTTAATTTCTAAGCACACGCTGGCTGAACAAGGCGAGGACAGACCACCCGCTCGGATGTCACAGAAACCCCAGCAACAACAGCAGAGCAGCCAGCAGGGACGCGGGCCGCTGGGCGCGGCGGCCACCTCCAGGCCGGACAGCGCCTCCAGCAGCGCCGGCACGAGCTCGGGCAGGTGGGGGCGGATGCGCTCGGGGCCCGCCTTCTCCACGATGCGCGCCAGCGTGGCCAGCGCGAGCGCCTGCACCTCCGCCACCTGGCTCGTCACGCCTGCCGCGGCCGCACATGAACATGTTGTATAGGGTATAGGGTATTTCACCAGTTCCGCACACTCTGAGGTGTATCTCATGGCGCCTCCCCCTCCGCTGGTGGTTCCTTGTTTCCCCTCTCGTGGGGCGCGTGCGCTCGTCTGGTAGGCATGCAATGCGCTGCCTGAGCACGGGATGTATCTAGGGTCATATATACCCTGCGCCGACGGCGCCGCGCGCCGCGCCGGGCGCCCGCACGCCGTGCAGCTGGGGCTGCAGGCCCGCAGCAGGGCTGCTTGTCCCAGCACGCCATGATAAAGCACTGCAGATGCTGCAGACCACAGGCGTGCTGTGGGCCGCGAGCGGGCGTCAGAGCCCGCTCAGCAGCGGCGGCAGGGGCGCCGTGGCGGCTTGAGCAGCTCAAGCGCGCGGGCGCACCGTCAGGCCGTGCAGCACTGGCAGCCACCCTGCAAAAAGAATGCCGTGCCCTGCACTCCTGCGCGGCTTCCTCTCGCTCCTTTGAGGAGAGTACGCTCAAACAAACATGCGTGTGCCGGGTGCGCGCCGTTCTGCAGCAGCAGCGGCAGCGCGAGCGCGACGGCGGCCGCCGCGTCAGCCGGCGGCGTGGCGGCCGGGTCGCACAGGCGCAGCGTGAGCCCGCGCAGCGCGCGCAGCGCGCCGGTCGCCGCCGCGCGCACGCTCTCCTTGATGTCATCCGCGCAGCGCAGCGTCATGCTCCAGAAGGGCTCCAGGTGCGTCCGCACCTCCGGCCAGCGCCGGCCCTGCGCGCACGCCGCGCCTGTCCACTCACACATGGGGACCAGCGACGTTCCAGCCGCAGCTCGCTGTCTGCGTAGGCGGCAAACTGCGTGGGACTCATGTGCGCACTAGTTGGCAGGCTTCTTTCTGCTGTGTTGAAATTTAAATGCAATAACCTGCATGACGTGCTGGCTTGAAGCTAGCTGGCACGCGCTCGCCTCGCGCTGCTTCGCCTGTGTCAGGAATCCCGGCGCGCCTGCAGCAGGTCGGCCAGCGCGGCGCAGGCGGCCTCGCGCGAGCGCCACAGGCGACCGCCCATTTCGCGCAGCAGCTCCGCGGCCACCGCGCCAAAGTGCGCCTCCAACGCCTTTTTCGGCTCGGGCACCAGCGCGCGCCAGATGTGCGCCATCGCGTCGCGCACGCGCGCATTTGGGTCATACTGGTACCTGCCGGCGCAGAGCCGCGTCGCATGCGTCGGCCTGGCTGGGCGTGGCGCAGGTGTGAGACCGGCATGCGCCCCGGCAGCGCGCCGGCAGCCGGCACGTCATGTGGTCCTGAGCGCGCCCAGCCGCAGCCTCACACGAACTGCAAAGTGACGCTATGCGCAGTCTGAAGCGAGCTCCGGCATGCAAAACACACATTGTGGATGCTGATGCGGCCGCGAAGCAGCTTGTGCTGCAACATCTGCGCCGCGCCCCTGCAGTTCCTGTGAGAGACTCTATATGAAGTGCCCGTCCGTGGTGAAGTTTTGCCGGTGTGCGCCCTGCGCGGGGGCCCTCACCGGTAGAGCTTGGGGATGAGCTGGGCAACGTAGGGCTCCAGCTGCTTGCCCGCCAGGCGCGCGATGGACGCAAACCTGCCCGCCGCGCGCGCAGCTTGCGACGAGGCTCCACGACTGCACGCTATTGCTTCTGAGCTCTCCTGCTACCGCAGAGCAGGCTGTCGCTCAGGGGCGGAGCTGGAAGCGATGCAGATGGTCAGACTCTGCCAGCGTTGCCCGACTGCGCAGGCGGAGGCGCGCAAGGGATGACCGCCATGTTCGAACTGACAGTGCAGAGCAGACGCGCAAACTCGAGGCGCCGCAGCTGCAGCGCCAGAGCACACGGGAAGCCTGCCAGCTGCCGGCCTCGCATGCGTCCATGTGACTGGGGCGGCGGGGGGCAGGGCCGCAACCCTATCCTACCCTACCCGAACGCGGCGCCGCGGCTGGACGTGGCGGCGGCCGCGTGGTTGGCCAGGTCCATGAAGCGGTACAGCAGGTCCGGCTGGCCCATGTCGGTCGCCAGCGCGCACAGCTCGCGGTACGTGGCCAGGCTGCGCGCGGGCGCGCGCTGGTAGGCCGGGCAGGCGACCGCGTGGCCGCGTGCAGTGCCATCTCGGGGTTTGGTCCGTGAAGACTGCACTCTGCTTGGCATGGGCTGACCTGGCAGCAACAGAGCAGGCGTAGCGCTGCCAGCCTCGTGCCGTGGTGACCGCGCATGCGCCCCTTACACCTCCTGCCGGGCGCGCGCGCATGTGCAGGCGCTCTGCCGGGCGGCGCATACAGGTCGGGAACCCCCAGTCAGGCGCGCGCAGCGGGCGCCCTGCACAACAGGCCTTCCAGGGCGGCGGCCGCGCCTGCCGCCGCCGGGCGCCTCGCCGAGCGCGCCCTCCTCGAACACCTGGCTCTCCCCCGTCAGCTTCACCGCGCGCCGCTTCTTGGGGCCGCCTGCGCGCGCCGCGCGCGCCCCTGTGTCAGAGGCATGCGGGCAGGCGCAGCTTCATTCACACACGCCCGAGCAGATGCCAAGCCACAGCAGACCAAGCACAGGTTCACATTGTGACATGGCAGCATGGCGCCCGCCTCTTTTTGCGAGCATGTAGCGCGTCAAATGTCAACAGGATGGCCGCCCAGGCATGCACCCAGGCATGCGCAGGCATGCCCCGGCGCCGCACCCTGCAGCGTGCCCATGAGCGAGGACAGCAGCTGCGCGCGGCCGGCGTCGTCGCCCAGCCGGTACACCAGGCTGAGGCCGCGCGAGGCCATCTCCTGCGCCGTCTCGCTCGGGTCGCCCAGCAGCGTCGAGAAGGCCTCCTGCAGCTCGCCCAGGCGCGCGCGCAGCGCCGGCGCGGCGCCCGCGAAGCTCGCCAGCGCGACGAGCCAGATGCAGCCCGCCGTGCGCACCTGCGCGGCTGTCGCAATTGCCGAACAGCAGCATCTGTTGCTCACACTTGGACAGATTGTAAAGCAGGCAAGGCTTGCCTGAAGGTATTACACAACTGGCCAATGGCGAGCGCTGAGAGGCAGAAGCGTGCTGGACCCAGGTAGCGGAGCCGCTGACGAGGGGTCCACAGTGATGCTCTAGCGAACAGCATCGTGCGCTTTGTTGCAGCGTCGGGGGGAGCGGCTTGTGTCGCAGGGCGCGGCCGCGCCTCTGCTCAGCTCAGACCGCGCTGGTGGCGCGTGGTGCACAGCCTCAGCTGAGCGAAAGTATGGAATAAAGAAGAGCGGCAGGGTGAGCGTGAGCGGGGCGCCGACCTCCGCGCGCGGGTGGTAGATGCACTCGCCCAGGATGTGGTCTAGGATGCGCCGCTGCACCGCCGCGCGCTCCAGGTCCCCGCCCCCGGCCTGCGCCGCTTCGCTCGCCGGCGCGGCACGCTTCGCGGGCGCGGCCGCCGCCGTATCGCTGGGCCCCGAGCCCGGCTCTGGCGCCCGCGGCTCCAGGGCGTCCGTGGCCATGGGCATGGGCACGCCGCCGGGCGCGCCGCCCGCGGGCGCCCGGCCGGGCTCCGCAGGGTCCGTGGCGGCCGCGGCGTCGGGGCCCTGGGACGCCTCCAGCTCCGCCGCGAGCGAGCGGAAGCGCCGGTGCAGGACCGCCTCGGGCCGGATCCCCAGGCCTGCCGCGCAGCCCTGCTGTGTGACAGGCCGCAAAAGTCATGCTAGCATCCACCCAGCGGCACCTCCGGGGCGGTAGTGTGTATGTCAGGACGACACATGCATAGGCTACCCATCCTTACCCTACACCATAGGCTAAACGACCACAAGTCACAGGTGGAGGCATGGTCAGGAGGCGGCGCGTGTGCGCCAGCAGACGGGCACAAGCCCAGTCAGGCTGCTGGCAAACAGGCAGCCTTCCATGAAGGCTGCCGGCGGCAGCAGGGCAGTGGGCGCGCCGCCGAAGACGCAGCACAGCGCCTCGCCCGCGGCAAAGTGCACCGGCTCGGCGCGCGTGGTCGCGGTGCCCAGCAGCGCGTCGGCGGCCGCGGCCAGCAGCGGCGGTGCGCCGTCGCCCAGGCACAGGTGCCCCGCCGCGGTCGCCGCGCGCGCCGCCACCTGCCCGGCGCGTGGCCCCGGGAGCTGCCTCGACACGGACGAAACGCCATGTCCTTGCTGTGCCCGGCGGCGCGCGGGCGGCAGCACCAAGCGGCACGCATGCGGCGGTGCTCAAGTGGACATGTGTGCCCGGCAGCGCTGCTGCGCGCAGCAGCTGCCGCGCACACAGCAGCTTCGATCGAGGCACCCAATGTATGTGCATTGGGTTCACATGGGCGTGCCGCCCTCGACACCCGAGTTACTAAATAAAAGAAACGAACAGCCGGCGCGCCTTGGGCTCCTTGTCGGCCATGAGGCGCGCCGCGCCGGCCATGGCGCCCAGGCGCGTGGCGCCGCCCGCCTCGTCCGCCGCCGCCGCCGCGCCCGCACCCGGCGATGCGCCCTTGGCCGGCGGGGCGCCGGCGCCCGCCGCCGCCCCCGCGGCGCCCTCGGTGTCCATGGCAGTCGGCGCATCACTGGCGGCGGCGCCGCCGTTGGCGCTGGGGCCGGCAGCGGCCTCGGCGGCGCTGGCCGGGGCATCCGGGGCTTCTCCACCCCCGGCATTCTTATCAGGCCGCGGGGGCGCGCCGAGCGGCAGCGGCAGCGGCGCGCGCAGGCCGGCGTGCCCCAGCGCGGCGGCGCCCGCAACCGCAAGCGTCGCGTCCTTGTTGCGCAGCGCGGCGCACAGAGCGGCCGCGGCCGCCGCCAGGCTGTCCGGCGGCGCTGCAGGCCGGCCTGCCATGCACATGCAAAGTCAGCCGCACGCCTACACACAAGTCAGCATCAAGCACCAGGCCGTCTTTAGTAACATCACGTGTTGCGGGCTGAGCCTGCGTCAAGGACAGCTCGCTGCAGTGCATGCACATGACTGTGAACTTCTCCCGCCAGCCAAGTTCTCGCACACCATAGCACACGCCCCTGGATTCCAGCTCACTCCCAATTTGCCCAATAGACAGTGTTTAATAGCAGACACACATGCTGACAACTGCCTGTGTACCACGCTGGCCATCTGCTTGGAGGGGCCGAAGGGGCCAGCCACGCACCAGCCGCGCACTGCGCCAGCACGTATCCGGCGGCTGCCAGGCTGCCGTCCACGTCCTCGTACCGCGCCCGGTGCTTGTGCGTGCGCGCGCCCGCGTCGCCGTCTGGCCCGGCGCCCGGCGGCGCGAAAGTACCGCAGAGCTCCGCCAGCAGCGCGGCCGCTGCGGCGCCGTCGAGCTCCGCCGCGGCGATGCCGACCAGCTGCGCCGCCAGCTCGCGCGCTGCCGCCCCGGCAGCGAGCAGGCTCAAATCGCATGCATGGGCGCCATCAGTGGGCGCGTCTGTAGGCGCTGTGCCAGCAGCACTCCCCCAGGCTCCAGCAGGTCGCCTGACAAGCTCCCTCCTGCAACGCCCACTGTGTCTCAGGGGCAAGCCCGATGAAGCCCGGTGGGCACCCACTGCGCATGCGATGCAGCTCTCCAAACAAGGGCATGAGCCACATTTCACTCCTCCGTCGCCAGTGAAACTTCGTAGCTGCGGCGCCCGACCCGGGGGCTGCAGAGACAGACCGGCGCGGGCGGCAGCGCGCCGCGCCGGCGCGCTGGCCGGGAGCCCTGCGCGCCGCGCGCGCACCGGCCGCGTCTGCGTGGCCCAGGAAGCCCTGCAGCCAGGTCAGGCGCGGGCGGTAGTGCGCCGCAAATGCGCCTGGCGCGGCGCCCGCCTCCTCCAGCAGCGCCTCCAGCGCCGCCACGGCCAGCTCGCTCGTGCCGTCGCGCACCAGCGCGTGCTCCAGCAGGCCTGCGCGCGGCCGCGCGCGCCTAAACAAGCTCGGCTTGCATGCGGCGCTCACACTCTGCCCAAGCTTGCCAGGCCTGCAAGATCTACGCTGGTGCGGGCCGCGGCCGCTGCGCTGCCCGGTCCGGGGCTGCACCCGCACGCGCCGCTGAGGCAGGCTCAGCGGCTCCACCCCGCGCGCAAAAATCTGGGTGCAGAGCGTCTGCACACGGGTGCGTGCGTGCGCACCCAGGTATTCCAGCGGCAGGCCCCCGTGGTCGGCCATGTCCGTGTCGCCGCCGCCGCCGCCGCCGCCGCCGCCGCCACCGCCCGCGGCCGCCGCCGCCGTTGTCGCCGCCGCGCGACAGCGCCGCAGGAACGCAACCAGCGCGACAAACGCGCGCGGCGGCAGCGCGAGGGGCTTGCCGGCGTCGGCCGGCGCGGCCAGGCGCGGCTGCCGCGCGCGCAGGAAGGCAACAACGGCCTCCGCCGCCGGGTAGCTCGCGGCGCCGGCGGTCTCCGCTTTGGCGCCTGCACGGGCCGCGCGCGTGCTCCCTGGTGCGCGCGGCATGCAGTGCGCGACCCCGCCGGCTGCCAGCTGCAGGCTGCGAAGCGCACACCCGCCACCCGCCGGGCCTGGGAGCGGCTGGGCATGCAGCCAGACAGGCTGGGGCATGGTGCGGGCGTGGATCAGGCACACAGAGCATGAGCACTTGCGACGGCCCAAGGGCGCCCCACAGCATCGCAGCAGCCACTTCGCGCAGCAGCGCCGCAACAACGAGGGACACGCCCACTAGCTTGTCCGGCTACAAGCCGTGCAGGGACGGCGCGCGACGCACCCAGCGTGGGCTTGGGCGGCAGCAGCCCGGCGGCGCCGGCCTCGCGCACGCCCAGCTTGTCGTCGCCGGCTGCCAGCGCGCACACGTAGCGTGCAGGCACGTGGTCGAATGGCCAGAGGCGGCCCGCCCACTGTGCGGCCGCCAGCCGCACGGCCTCCTGCCCGCTGCTGATGCCGGCCAGCACCAGGGCCTCCACGCGCTCCGCCGCGTCGCCTGCGCGCGCGCACAGCCTCAGTGGACCCGCCATACCTTAACCCGAACCCTGACCATGATCCTGATCCTGAGTAGAACAGTGCAATGTACGGCGGCAGGAACGGCGCTCCGGTGAGGCCCGCGCCAGCCAGCGCGCCCAGCCCCTGCTTGACTTCCGCATAGCAGCAAGCAGGGCGCCAGCGCAGCCCGCACACGTAATAAACCTGGCCCGCGCGCCCAGCGCCCCCGGGGCTCGGCGACCGCGGCGAGCGGGGCGCACCGGTGCAGCCTGCGTACGCGCCGGCCAGCGCGCCAAGCGCCTCCTGCAGCGCCGCGCGCACGCCCGGTGGCTCGGTGGCCAGCGCGGCGAAGAAGCGCGCGGCCACGCCCGCGTCGGCCGCCAGCAGGCCCGGCGCGCGCGCCGCCAGCTGCCCGACCGCCTGGTACGTGAAGCCACGCAGGCCGGCCGCCGCCGCGTCGCTGCCGCGTGTCGCGTCTGCAACCCCCCCGGGCACCAGTTCATATGCACACTATGCTCATATGCACTCCACATCTTGCAATCATTCAAGCAAGAGCGTCAATCCATGCATGATCACGACACCCATCACACTCCAGCACGACAGGGCGCGCGCCGTCGTCCAGCAGGTGCAGCAGCGCGGCCAGGATGGCGGGCGCGGCGGGCACCAGGCGCGCGTCGGCGGCGTGCTTGAGCACCCACACCGCCAGCTCCATGCCGCTGGCCTTGAGCCGCAGCGACGCGCTCGCGCCGTACACGCCAGCCAGCACCGCCTGCGCCCCGCGCGAGGCGCCGTGGGGTGACCTGAGGTTAAAAGTCCTGATGCTACTCCATACAAATCATAAAGTTTCACGGTGTGCCCTCGCAAAGCGATATTATGCAGTTTCATGACCGTCACGCAGGCTCGCGCCGGGGACGTGCGTCACCGGCACTAGCATGCAGCTGCATCGGCAGCAGGGAGTCAAAATGACAGCCGAGAGATGACAGACATCACGATGTCAACCAGTACCCCAGGGCTGCTTGAGCTCACCCACACGAAATCATGCAGCCTGCAAGTAAAGCCACTAAGCGACGCTCAAGCTTACACTATGCCGCACATGCTTGATGTTTCCATCTTTCGGGCCTGTGCGGGCGGGCGCGGCGGGCGCGCCTGCAGGACGGCCGGGAACGCGTTGGCGGCGGCCAGGCTGCGCGTGAACACGCCCATGAGCCGCGCCTGCAGCGCGGGCGCGGCCGGCGTCGGTCGCTCGGCCTCCGGCGCGCCGGGGCCGCCGCCCTCGGGCGCGCCATGGAACAGCGCAAACAGGCGCGTGATCAGGGCCGCGTCCTCCAGGTCTACCGCCGGGCGCGTTCCGTCCATGCTGCACCTGCGCACACGCTTTTGCACGTCAAGCGGGCCTGAAAGCTCCTGACCTTTCCAGTGTCGGGGCGCTCAGTATTGCAGTGGGGCAGTGCCAACAAGCTGCACCTGCGCACGCGCTCGCGCATCAAGCGGGTCTGAAAGCTCCCAACCCTACCCTAACCGTGAGATGTCCTCAGCTCCAGGGCGCGCAGTGCCGGCGCAGCGCGCGCGCGCGCACCGCTTGCGAAGTAGCTCCTCGGCGCGGCGCGCGACGGGCTCGGTGGGGTCGGCCGCGGCGGTCAGGTAGAGCGGCAGGCAGTCCGCCGGCGCCAGCCCCGCCGCGGCCGTGAAGTTGAGCAGGCCCAGCTTGCGCGCCTGCAGCTCCTCGCCTGGCGATGGGGTCAGGGGTCAGGGTTAGTGCTGACAGCATATGAGCGCCTGCAGCTCCTCGCCTGCTGCGCGGCGCCGCCGGCTGCAAACGCGCGCCGGCTTTGCGCGCCCTGACAGGCCGACCAGACAGCCAAAATGTGTGTACACCGGCGTCCAGCTGGTTGGAACGGCGCATAGGCCGCGGTGCACAGCGCCCCATGGGCGCCAGGCCGCATGCGCCTCTAAATTTTGCAGGCCCATGCTGGCGCGCCTCACCTCGTCGTCGGGGCGCGCCGCATGGGGCGGCCAGGTACGCAGGCTGCCCCGCGCGCCTCTGCGTGCCTGTCCAGCGCCTAGCGCTGACGAGCACACGCGTGGCATGCGTACATCCTAGCAGCCGCTGCATGGCCGGGCAAACATGCCCGCCGCCCCACCCGCAAAGGACGTCCGCGTGACCGCACCTGCGGGCGGCGCCCTGCCCTCCACGCGCGCCACGTCCGCCGGCGCGAGCCCTGGCGGCGTCAGCGGCGGCGGCGCGCTGCCCGCGGCCGCCCCGCCGCCCGCTGCTGCCGGCCGCGCCGCGCGCGCGCCCGGCAGCATGCCGGCCACGCCGCTCTGCATCCTGAGCGCCTGCGCAAACCAGACCATCATACTTTACATTGGCGCATGCATGTTCTGTGCTCGCGTCAGTCTCCAAGCTGAGGTCAGGCGCAAATGGCTGACACTTCACTTCTGATACTCTCAGAATCCGCCGCGCCAATCACGCGACAGTCAAGAGCGTGCCTGGCGCCGCGGATTTCCCCCTGCGCGCCTGCTTTCTCGGCTTAGCACCGCACCGCCCGCACACTGCCAGAGGGCAGCCCCGCGCTTGACGGGGTCAATGCCCCTGCTCATGCAGCCAGCGTGACGCACGGCTTACCCCAGCGGCGGGCGCATCGAGCGGCATCGCCGGCGCCGCGCGCAGCAGCGTGGCCGGCGGCTGGTACAGCAGCACCTTGAGCGCAAAGCCCAGGAACGCCTCGCGGTCCGCGTCGACCGCCAGGAATGGGTGCCTGCAGGCAGCCGCTGTGTCAGCGCAAGCTGGGAGCAGACGGCGCAGGAGCCATGCCTGCACAGCGAACCGCGCGCACGTAATCCTGAGGCACATGCGGCCAATGCATGCAGAGGGAGTGGTGGTCGGGTCAACAGAGACGGCCAGTGATGTACTAGCAAGGAGCCCGGCCAGGCCGCAACGGGCTGCATGGTGGGCCTCGGAGCCCAGGCGGTGCGCGGGCGGTGAGGGTTACATACCGCTATATCTACACATGGGGTAAAGCAGGCCGCACCGGGCTGCACATTCAGCCGCAGAGCCCAGGCGGTGCGCATGCTGTACGGGTAACCTGATCCCGAACGTATGACTTGGAGCAATTGGGCCGCACCGGGCTGCAAACTCGGCCTCGGAGCCCAGGCGGTGCGCGGGCGGCAGCACCGCATACGCGCGCAGCCCGGCCGCCGCCAGCCGCAGCAGCAGCTCGCGGTGCTGCGGCGTGCGCGCCGCGATGCCGTCCAGCAGCTTGGGCACCTGCCGGAGCATTGCACGGGCTTTGGATTGTGCCCCGCCTAATCGGCCGGCCTGGTCTGCGGCAAGCTCAGGCGCGGCGCGTCACCCTGGTGCAGCCTTACGCCAGCCATGCGCTTGCCTCACTTGCAGATGCATGCGCCAGACGTGCACGGCCTGCCATCCTAGCGTGAAATAGCACGCCAGGTTCGCAGCCAGCAGCGCCGGACGGCCTGAGCATGTGTAGTGGCGCCGCGTCCCCGCATGGCCAACCCTGGGTGCGCGACCCAAGCGACCACAGCGTGCACTCTCTGCACCCGCAGCTCTGCCAGATACAGGCGCCGCACAGCGCGCGACAGGCAGGTGCCGTGCGCATGCGCTCTTTTCAGTACAGACTTGGTACAGACCAGCCACGTGGTGGCACAGCACGCAGGAGGCAGCTGCCCGGCCCAGGGGGTTTGCAAAACGGGGTTTTGGCTGAGCGCACCGCGGCCAGGCGGGCGTCCTCCGGCACGCGCTCATAGGCCATCTCCAGGTAGACGAGCGCAAAGTTGCGCACGAGCGGCGCGGCGCCGGGCGCAGCGTACTGCGCCAGCAGCGCATCCAGCGGCATCTTGATCTCGCCATGCCCGCGCACGCGCTTGTTTACGTGCGACAGGATCTCCAGCACCTGGCCCCCAGGCCGCCGTTTGCTGCCGCGCCTGCTACAACGCGGCCCGGCAGATCGTGGTGCGACGACACCGAGACATGCAAAGCATGGAAGCATCATGTTGCGCGAGCGCATACCTTGGCACGCGTCGCCTGGTGGGAGGACTTGAGCTGGTCGATGACGACGGGCAGCAGCTTGCTCAGCACCTGCCGGCAGGAGCTTGGCGGGAGTGAGTCACACCTGGCACCAACCGAGCAGCATGCGCCGTTCTGGGCAGGTCAGCACACGCTGGGCAGTCGCCGTTTGGCTTGTGCTGTCACCGTTGCACAAGCGCAGTGTTGATTGAGCGTTTGCAGGCACCAAAGAGCGGAGCGCCTGCGCGCCTTTTCAAGGCTGTCCTCCTCTGTCAGCGCCAGCCGGGTGAGGACGCGGTCCAGGGAGGCGACCTCGGCTGCCTCCGCCATCGTGCGCTGTAGACTGTGTACCAAAATCACAAGCCAGGCTTCCAGCGGCAGTCAGACTTTTGCAACAGGCTGTAAAACGCAACACAAACCTGCTTTTGTGATAGCTGCCTGGAGAGCCCCCTGCCCAGCAGCACGTCGGTTGGTATTGCTACCAGCAGGCCCTGCATCTTACCCTGCCATTTGAATGCTTGAGATGTGCAGCACAAAGCACAAAGTCAGCCGAGTGCTATCTTGTTATCATTATGCGTGGTCTTTCTTGCAGGCTAGGCTAGTCATCAGACTTTTACTATTGCCACACAGCTGGAATTGAGGTATGGCTGGGCACGCGCCGCTGCCCGCGCCGGGGCAGCTTGAGCTGGCGCCGGTGCCCGCCAGCGGAGCCAGCGGAGCCGTGCCGGCCAACCCCATCCTGGAGCAGGCATAGCCTTGTGACAGTACAGACCAATGCCTGCTTGCCTTCCAGCCGTACAAGGTTGCCTGTCGGGCACGGATGGCTGATGCGCAGCACCAAGCGCTGCCTGTGTCGCCCAATTGCAGCTTGATACCTTGTCCAGCCAGGCAGGCGTGTGGGGGAAAGTGCTGATCGCACGCTCCGGCACAGGGGCCTGTACGTCTGCCAGCTGTACATAGGGGCTTTCACCCGTCCGAAAGAGCTCCGGCGGGGGCGCAGGTCGCGCGGCTGCACCGCGCGGTCGCGCGCGCGGCCGGCGCGGACGCCGACCGCCTGCTGAGCCAGTTTGCGGCCGGCGGCGGTGTGGGCGCGCTGGCGGCGGGGCTGCAGGCGAGCCTGGCCGCCGGCGCCGCGCCGGGCGGCGCGCTCGCCTGGGACCCGCGCCGCCTGCGCGCCGGCCCGGGCGCCCCGCCCGGCCAGCAGTGCGCCCGCCCGCCGGGCGGCGTATGCATGCGGGGGGGTTCTGTGAGTGCGTTCAACGCTGTGGGCGGCGGTCAGCCTGCCGCGTGAGGGCGGCCGCCGCGGACCGTGCGGCAGCCCGCTCCCGTCCTCCTTCTGTGCATGTTTTTTATAAGCTAGACTTGCGCTTACGGCCAGCATCCAGCCCACCTCTTGCAAATCCACACATCAGCATGATGTGCCGCCTGCGTGCCGGCGGCGCGCAGCTCGGGCGGCGGCGGCGCTACTGCTTCACACCACGCAGCACTGCCACTCCCTGAACGCACTGTGCAGCGGTGTGCGCTGGGGGCGCGCAGGTCGGGCGGCCTGGCGGCAGCGGTACTGCTGCTGCTGCGGCTGGCGCAGCGCCGCGGCTGCTGGTCCCGCGTGCCCGGCGCGCAGCGCGCAGCCGCGGCCGCCGCGGCTGTCGCCACCCTGGGCGCGGCGCTGGCGGCACGCCCCCGCGCTCGCCCTTACTGCAGCCCGCGCCGACCTGCCCGAGCGTGCAGTGCGGGGTGCAGGAACCAGTGCGCTTCGAGCCTGGAGCTAGAACCGCCCTGCTCTGCAGACCTTGCAGCGGGAGCCCTGCCTGCAACGCTGTGGCGCTCGGTCACTGATTGGTGCGCATGGGCTGCTGAGCGGTGGTCGAGAGCGTCGCGAGCCCGCGAGGCCTGCACCCAGGGCTCGGGCCCCACCAAATGCGCGGCGCCTGCGTGCTGACGTGCGCGCCTGCAGCCGCCCGCCGGCCGCAGCGCGGCAGCCGCCGCGCTTGCACACCAAGCGCCGCGCTCCTGCTGGGGCCGCCCGTGCGGTCGTCAGCCATGCGGGACAACGTGGGCGGCCCCTGTGCGAGCAACCCAAACCCTCGCGTGCGTACAGGGCCAGATGCGCGACTTGCAGCTGCGTGACTTCTGCGCGCTGGTGGATGCGCTCGCGGCGCTGACCGCCGGCGACGCGGGAGCGGCGCGCGCGGCGGCGGACGCCGGCCTCGCGCCGCGCCTGGCGGGCGTGCTGGCCGTGGAGCCCTGGGAGGCAGACGGCGGGCCGTACCGCGCCGCCGCGGCCGCGCTCGCCGCCCAGGCGCGGCGCCGCGCCGCCTGCTTTTCCTTGGGGTTGGGGGGTGGGTGTGCAGGACGGGAGCAGGCAGGACTCTGTGTTGGGCTTGCACACTCATGAGTTGCATGCATGGCGCTTGCGCGCGCCACGCCTGCGGCCGCGCCCCGCATGCACGTGAGCGCGGAAGTTGCCACTCTGGAGATCCGCTCCTGCAGCCAGACACACTCTCACAGCCACAAGCGTGCGCGCGGCGCAGCTGGTGAGCGGGGCGCAGGCGGCGCCAGCCGGCCGACACGCTGGCCCCATTGCCAGCACCGTTGCTGGAGCAGGCTCGGCCTGTCCAGCTGGCGCCGCGACCTTGCAGGCCAGCGCACCTGCGCCCGTCGCGGCTGCAGCGGCCGTGAGCGTGACAGCGGCGGGCGAGCCGGCCACGTCAGCTGATACCCAGGCGCGGCGCGGCGGCGGCAGCCCCGGCGCCGCCTGCGCTCCGCCTGCCGCCGGCCCCGGCGGCGCGGAGGCCGACGGCGGGGCGGCGCCGGCGCCCGGCGCGGGCGCCGCCGCAGACCCTGGCGCGGACCCTGTCGGCAACCCCCCGGCGCCCTGGCCGGAGCTGCGCTACCGCGACGCGGCCGCCCTCGCGCGCGGCCTGCGCGCAGCGCTTGGGGCGTACTCGGAGGCGGGCGGCGAAGAATTGCTTGTGGAGGAGGGCGCGGCGGCCGCGCTGGCCGCGCTGCGCGACCTGGCTGACCAGCACGATGCCGTCGCGCAAGGTGCCCGCTCCTGGCTGGCCCGCCCGCCGCGGGCTGCCTCTGTAGCCGATCCACCCGTCTCCGATGCAGCACTAGTGTCTTGCGCGCGGCCCCTGTGCAAGATAGCCGTGCATGGGCGGCGGCGCTGGGCGTCCTCTCGACATATTGCCGTGCGTGCTGTGCAGCGCCGCGCCGTTGCGTGCTGCATGGCGGCGCCGCGCGTCCTGCGCGGCGCGCGCCCAGACGCAGCGCCTGCAGAGCGAACGCGCGGCGTGCGCGCGCAGAGGCGGTGGACGCAGATTTCGCGACCGTGCTGGACCGCATCGCGGACAATACCGGCCAGGCCGCCACGCGCGCGCTGGCCGACGGCCTGCTCGAGCGCCTGGCCGACCTGGCGACCGCGTACCGCGCGGAGCTGGTCGACTGAGCCCGCCGGCCGGCGGGGCCTGCGGGCCGCGCATGGAGAGCGCGCGCCCGGCGGCGGCTCGCGCAATCGGGCCGGACCGGCGCGCTGACAGCGGCTGCACGGTCCCCGCTGCCGCTGCTGGAGCGCGCGCGGGGGGCGGAGGCACACTCTTGCGCGCTGCGCGCGTCGGGACGTGTGCCGAGCTCGTGACCTGAGGCGGGGCGGCTGGTGCCCCTGGCCGTATCAGCGTGCGGACTCTGGGGTGGTGCTCTCACATTGTGCCATGCGTGACGCCCCTTTTCTATGCTGCGCAGGTGCACCCGGGGCTGTGTGTTGCTGCCTCCCTGTCCAGTGTGTAGGGCGGGGCAGCCGTCCAGCGCTAACAGCGGTCCTGGTAGTAACGTCTGGCGCTGCCTGCCCTGACCGGCGAGCGTGACTGCGTATTGTGCATGTCCTGCTGTATTTTCAGGCACCGCACGGCATGTGAGCTCAGACCGATGCTGAGCTTTCGGCAGCTGTCCTATTATCACGTTGTCAGCTTGGAAGCATGGGAGCCGCCTGCGAGGTGTGTAGCGCTGCAGCCAGCAGAGAGGATGACCGGGAATGCAGCACAGCCTGCATGCGTTGCGTGTTGACAAAGCTGAAAAGCGCTCGAGAGGACTGAGCAAGCTCGGGCATGTGTCCGAGAGGTGTGGAGTCGGGCTGCAGGCCACGACACACTGACAAGCGTGCACTGCACCACCGCGCGTCCTGCTCCCGGCGGGCGGTGCCTCGCAAACCGCCGCCAGCTCCTGCGCCCCGTCCCCTTGTACCGAAAATAGGGTGTACCACGCAGCGCACAGAGCATGCATGTCGCTTGCAGCAGCGCGCAGGCCCAGCACAGGCGCCTGTCAGGTCTGCCAGCTGTGCTCTGCAGGCGCTGCATGCGCGCATGCGGCGGCCGCCAGAGCACAGAAGATGAGGTGTTTCTGCAATGCCAACATACACTGTGACCCTGTCATGCGCGCGAGGCCTCGAGGACAGCAGCATGCGCACAACTGCGTGATGATATAGCACCCATGCTGCCAGCTTGTACCCCACAATGCGGTCGTGATAAAATGTCATCCAGCAATAACAACCGCCTAGCAGAAGCCGGGGCATGCCCAGAGCAGGCTGCCGCCCCAAGTGCTTATAAGCGCCGTGCGCAGCTCAGCCACGATCTGGCCTGCGGGCGGCCGCTCCGCCGGCTCGGCCGCCAGGCACGCCTCCAGCAGCGCGGCCAGCGCGGGCAGGCATGCGGCAGGCGGCGCCAGGCCAGCCCCAACCAGCAGCTTGCGCAAGCGGACGTTGCCCTCGCTCAGGCCCGCGTATGGCGCCTGCGACATGGCCGCCGCACAGGGAAGAGCCTTAGCAACGTATGCCACACCTGCAAACCTGTTCCTGCAACTCTTCCTGTTAAACACTTGACACTGAAGCCGCTACTTCGATCACTGGGGATGTGATGACGTTTAATTGGACCAAAAGGTCCACATGTATGTTCATCTCAAAAAGCAGCTTCAGCCATGACCAAGTCTAATGAATTGCATAATGTCCAAGTAAGAAACTGCTTTGTGAATTACAGCCCTGTGCCGCACAAGCACGGCGCCTGCTAGTCGGCGGTGCAGCTCTTGCCTGCAAGGCACGCCTACCGCACTGCAGTGGCCGTGTATGCACATGTGACTAAGTATAAACACAGACGTGTCTTGTCATAAGCAACACAGAACCGCCAAAAACCTAGAGCCAAATAGCGTGGGTAGTGAGGGCGCGCCTGCGCTGTCAGCATCTCCCACAGCAGCACGCCGAACGCGTAGCAGTCGGCCGCCGGACTGCCTACGCCGCCCTCCAGCAGCTCGGGCGGCTGGTACGCCAGCGCGCCGTGCGGGTGCGGTACGGCCTTGATGCCCCGGATTGGGGCCAGGTGCGCGCACCCAAAGTCGGCCACCTGTCCCGCAAGGCGTCCCAGCTGGGCGGTCGGCGGCGCGGCATGGCACGCGCGCGCCTGCTGCCTGGGCAGCGCATGGCCAGCTCTCGAGTGAGCCACGCAGCCCATGCGATGGGCGATGGTGTGACAGGATGCGCTCCGCAGGGTCCTTGTTTCACAGCAGGTGCGCGGCAGCGCTCCAGCTCTACCGGGATGTGTGCTGGTGTGTGCAGCTTGGTTCTGCTCAGCCCTTGCCCTGCCAGGGTGTGTATTGGCCCCTGCGCCGCATGCAGCTGCAGGGGCCCAGCAGGCTAGGAGACACGTGAGCGGGGCATGCAGCTGCAGCGGGCGCGCCTTGGCACGTAGCCGCCCCACGCCCAGCCTGCCGCACGCGCCGCGCGCGCCCCGCCTGGTGAGCAGCACGTTGCTGGACGCGATGTCGCCGTGCACCTGCGCCGCCGCCTCCATTCAGGCACTCGTGGATGCGCCACCTTGCACGCTCTCTCTACGTATCTCAACTTGCCATTCAGCTGCCACAGAGAAGGACAGCAAAGTGCGCATGCCGGACATGCGCTCCGGCAATGTGCATGTGACTGTCCACCGGCCTGCCCACACCCGGTGCACTTGCCACCAGCAGCACAGCTAGGCGGCAGGCTCTGCCGCCCCTGCCGGACCGCCATGCCCTTGCCTTGAGCCCAAGAACGCACGAGCAAGAGCAGGTCAACAACCAACCTCAGCTTGCTGCACAGCGGGCGGGCAGGCACCATGCTATTGCGATACTTGTGCAGATACACGAGCGCCTCCGCCACGTCCAGTGCGATTGCCAGAAGCGGCTGCAGACGCGGCCGGCGCGAGCGGCGCGCATGCAAGAGACTGCGCTGCAGCGCCTGCTCCAGGGTGCCTGCTCGGCCGCCATCGGCCTGACACTGCCACCTCAGGAGACTGGCTGCACAGAGCCCTCTCAGCACACTCGACGCAGGCTGGGCCAGGTACGCAGTTTGGTCTCCTGGTCATTTATGCGCAGGAACTCGCAAGCACCCACTGTGCCAGCGGAGATACCACACATGTGTCTGCTGCCCGCCCAGCTCCAGCAATCCCCGCCGCGCCGCGCGCACACACGCACCAGCCTCGCAGAGCTCCATGGCGAGGATGCACCGCCACGTCTCCGGGTCGGCTGGCGGCGCGGCTGGCAGCGTGTCTGGTGCTCCCTCCACTGCGGTGTTGCTTGGTCCCGTATGCCGTGCACCGGCGTCTTGCCGGGCGCTCGCCGCATCCACCCCGGCGCCAGCGTTCAACAGCGGGCCTTGCGCGCATGCCGCAGGCGTAGGTGGCACCTCCGTGCGCCACCACGCAAGTTCGTCACGCCAGGTGCTGGAGGACGCCACCATGCCGCTGGGCACGCTGGTGGACGACCCGGCCGGGCTGCCCCAGTGCAGGGTGCCACACTGAGTGGTCCTCGTGGGTGCTGAGCTTGCCCAGCCACAGGCCTGCCTGAACGCTGCCCCGCAGCCACCACGCCGCCACTCGTGCAAAGTCACGGAGCCATAGGCAAGGGGGCGCGCAAACACTCTTGGCGGCTGTCCTTCTGGCCGGGTGGGCGGGTCTTCAGCAGCCTGCGCCGAGCAAGACTTGTGTCACTTCTGTGCGCAAGCTGTATGCCAAAGCTTGTCAGTCAGCCCTGGTGCTGGCAATGCGACAGCCGCCGCATCCCCGCTGCGCTGGGCGTGTGTGCTTGGCGCTTGCGTACCGAAAGCAATAGGGCCCCGGCCCGCTCCCGACATCTCAGGATGCTATAAACCTGGAGCAATTCCAGACCGCACAGGTGCAGTCGAGCTTCAGCTGCAGCCCTTGCGTGTGTGCATGCACTGCGCGTCACTGTCATATGCGGGTGTGCGACTTGAGACTGCCCCACGACACCAACCCCCGCAGCTTGCTGTGATCACCACCCCATGAGGAAGCGCAGCCAGGTAGCTGAAGCGGGCCAAGAGCCCATGCCATGTATCGTACCCTTCCCGAGCAAAAACAATGGGTGTTGCTGTTCAAGCTTTGGAAAGGCCCTAGTCAGCAAAGGTTGAGGCTGAGCAGCGCATGGACGCACGGGCTGCCGCTGAGCTAACACCGTGCAGCAGGGTGCGTGTCACAAGCGCTTGCTGTACACAAGGCACTGTGCAAGGGGGCCAGACTCTGCCATGCTGCCCACACTGCAAGCTAGAGAGACGCTGCACCTTGTTGTGGATCTGGGGCGGCGCAATTGCGGAATAGATGTGCTTCCACGCTGCGCCATGACACTCGAGGTCGATCCACATAGCGTGCATGGAAACCTGAGTGGCAGCAGAGCTTGGCCGGGTCATGAGGCGTGACGCGGTGGACCCCAAGCAGGCGGCCGCTCCAAGACGTGAGAGTTCAGCTGTTGCAGCTCCCTGCTCCCTGCTGGGACTGTGCACCCACCCACGCTACACGCAGGCATGTCCTGCGGCCACAAACAGTACACAGACATACACAGACCAAGGCGGTTCTGGACACTGCAGTCTGCTTGAAACAATGAGCGCAGCCTCCATGTACTGCATCCGGCACCTTAGGCAGGGAGCGACTGCCAGCACATCTGCACACACTTGCATCGTAGCAAGTGGGTAACTAATGGCGGATGAGGCACACCACATTGGGGTGTCGACCATTGTAGGGATAAGCCTCCGAATGAATGAAATTGGGTATGACTAGATGATGTGATACGTCCAGGCAGACCACTTTCACGGCCCAATCTCTGTTGCAGCACAGCCCTGCATCGACACAGGCTCTCAGTTTGCTCAGCAAAACTAGCACAAGTATCATGTACATAAGCTTCAAAAGCAGGCCCGCAAGCGCTGCTGCGGCAGCCGGGCTGTCACCTCGATAGACCTTGCTGTGCTCGCCGCTGCCAATCACTTCACGCAGCTCAACGTCGTGGCGCCTGGCGGCAGCTAGCGTGCCCGCGTCAGCAGCGGGCCCACGCAAGCGCTGCTTGCCTGCACAGGTTGACAGCGCCAGTGAGCACAGTCAGTAAGTTGCCCCACAGGCCAGGTGGCCACAAGCGACGTAAGTGTCTTCCCGCAAGGCACAGCTGGCCGGCTGAGGAGGCGCACCAAACCAAAGTGATGTGCCAGCAGGCGTGCCAAACTTCGCTGCTGCAGACCGCGCAACACTGGCCGGAGCCCACTTGGCCGCAGCGAGGCCGGCAATCACCGCAGCTACCGCAGCAAGCAGCAGGAGCATGGCTAGGTCTGCAGTGGAGCTCCTGCACCCTTCGTGCACGGTACCACCCTGCGGGTGGCGCAGCTGGCGGCGTCACAGGCGCCCGCTTGAAAAGCTCAAGCGAGCCCTGTCGGGGCAGAGAAAAGCTTCAGCAACGGAGTGGGATCTGCTGCGCTTGAGTATCTGGCAGTCGGAGACGCACTCAGCGCACCTCACTGAGCCGCCCACAGACTGCACTGACAGATGAAAGCTCTGGTACAGCACTGGCTTGACTGCAATCCTTGTCCAGCAAAGTGCTGCACAACCCGCTCGTGTGTCTGGAAGTACATCACGGCTCAGGAACGCGACTTGCCTTGGCTGCGCCACAGTCCGACCTTCTTATAGCAGCAATCTGAGCAGCTGTGCACCAGCTTGCTATATTTTCGCTGCCGTCTGCAGACTCTGTGGCTCAGATGCAGAATACAAGTACGCAGCGAGAGGACACAGCAAAACAGCCTGTCACAACCTGCTTGTGACAGGCTGTTGCTGTGACTTTTGAGGCACAGGTTCGAGGGTTCCGACACACTGACGAAGAAGCATGCGCAATATTTAAGCTAAGGCCAGATGCTGCGGTGGTGCAAGTGACTGCTGCTTCCAGGCCTTCCACAAGCCAGTTCTAGCCAGCTAAGGCTACTCAGGCAACGGCCTGTAAGCAAGCAGGCACGCCGTGAGTGAGTGTCGACAGTGGCGGTGACGTGCCCGCTCTTGCTGGCACACAGGCAACCAGCTGGCACACAAGTTTTGTCAACCGTGATCTACTGAGTGTATGAGCAGCGGTGGCTCCAAGCTCGGTGACAGCAGACAGCCCACACTCACCATGACAACCACCGCGAACTGCTCAATGAGCCGAGTCTGCTCTTGGCCGACACTGCCGTGGACACAGCAGCCGCGCGCGCAGCCTGCCGCGCACTGCTGTATTTCTCGTCACCAGCGACCGTCTGCTGGTGGGACACCCCCAACATGCTGACCCGCACCGTTAGGCAGCTGCACGGCATGGGTGTGCTACCGTACGCCAACGGCGCAGTACAGGTGAATTTTAACTCATAGACCCAGCTCATTGTTTTCAAAAGAATGTCAAAGCCTCGGTGCGCTGCACAGGCAGGAAGTGGAACAGGTGTGCGCTTATATTCCCAGTGCATGCGTGACCAGTATAGTGCACCCCTGAAATCACTCATGAACTTTGAACCCACCTTTTAAGCACAGTTGGCATATGTCAGCACGCCCATGTCGGGCAGCTGCACAGTGGCGCGTGTGAGCAAGTTGGGCACGTCCCACTAGGAGACGGTCGGTGGTGAAGGATATTATAGAAGTGCGCAATAGGCTGCACGCACGGCTGCTGTGTCCACGGCCGTGCTGGCTGAGAAGAAGCTCAAAACTTCTTGCAGGTCGCTGTGCTGCCCGTGCACCTACACAGTGAGTGCACAGTTGTGCCTGCTATCCCGTGTCACCCAGCTGCCGCCCTGATGGACAAGCGACGGTATTCGCAGTGCTGCTAGGGTCTATCAGTGCATGCAGCTCTCAGCGTTCAGGCAGTCCTGCAGTAGCACGCTGATGACTTCACAGCACCTACCAACCTTCCTGGGATATGCAGGCAATCAGCCTATCCACAGAGGCTGTCAGGCGACACTCACGAGAAAGGAGGATTCTTGCCATGAGGCACGGTACCTGACCGCTGGGTCTCACCTGAACAGCAGGTACGTCAGGAAGCAATCAGCCTCGCGCCGCAGCCTGCTTTCCTCCGTCTCGTGAGTGACAGTCTTCAGCCCCTGACCCAGAGAGCCACAAGCACTGTGGGAGAGTATGCATGTGTCTAACTGGTTTAAAGGTGTCGCGCGCACCCTGACGCAGCCGTTGTGCTGGTTCGAGCACGAAATTTATTTACAAGTACAACTGCATGACATTACTGCTGCCTGCTGAGGCATTGGCGAAAGGAGCAGCAAGACGGCGGAGTGCTTACCTGCAGCTGTAGCAGCAAAGGATACTGTTGGGCTACTAAAAGCTCGTATTGAAACGTGGCAGGCTCCATCTGAGGCTGTCGCCGCTGGCCGTGAAGCATGCCTCGAATGATACCCTAGTGCGCATGCTGCGCGTGCTGCGTCCGCAGCATGCAGGCCTCGAGGCTATTCTCGAGACACACAACTGTTTTCATTTAATCATTCCCAACATACGCTCTCAATAGCATGGACTGTGCCGATGTTGGGCACGTGCTTAAGCTGGGGCACACGCTCGTCGAGGACATAAACAGCATTGTTGACAATTGGACCCTCAGCACGGCGCTGCAAGAAAAGCTGGAGTCCCTATAGACCGCTTATTCGCGCGCAAAGGTAATTGACGTAACTCTGCACAACTGCGCAAAGGCCAGCCGCGCCAGCCAGCAAAGAATTACATGTGATGGCGAGCTGGCTGGCCTCTGCGCAGTCGTGCAGAGTTGCCTCTATATTGTTTTGCGTACGAATAATTGCGGTCTGCAAGGATCCCAGCTTTTCTTGCAGCGCCAAGCTGATGGTCCAGTTGTCAGCGATGCTGTCGATGTTAGGGAGCGCCAGCCTCCTTGGAGCGCATCAAGGTGAGCTGTACGCTGCCTGTTTCTCCTCAGCTGGGGCCTGCACGGGTGCACTTACGGTGTCTGTGCCTCTAATTTCAACCGTGCAACACACCTGGCAGACTGTGCTCGGCGAGGGCGGTCTTCTGAGGGACTTGCTGGCCCAGGAAGCGAGCCTGTGGGGCAGGCTCACAGGCTGCTTTGGCCGAAAGCGCTCTGAGGAGCTGGTGGCCTGGCTGCAGGACAGCCTGGCAAGCCGTGTCAACCTGTACATGTAACCTGGATCAGAGCGCGCAGCTTATGTTCATATACTCAGATCAGGCTCCCTGCCAGCCGTAAGGCTTGAACCACCAGCCCTGCCCGCTCAGTGCGCTAGGAAACACGCGCAGGACACGCGTGCCAAGGCTTGTTCATTTGAACAGCACGTTAGCAGTTAGCAGTTAGTTCTGGTGTTAAGCCAGGCATAACGCCATGCAGTCTGTGTGTCTGCTGGTGGCCGCATGTGGTGGCCGCAGACCTGCCAGAATACATGCATGGTCTCGTGCAGTGAGGGCCGGGGAATGCCGGGTAACAGCCAAGGTGCGCCATGACAGCCTGGTGCAGGCAAGACGCATGGCCAGCAGGGTCACGTTCACTCTGCAGACCGGCACTACAGCTTTTCTTACCCTGGTATTTCTAAAATAACAGCGCCATTTATCCATGCCATGATTAGACAGGTCTACAGGAAGTGCAAGACATGCCATGCACATATGCGTCCAAGCTCTGCCAACACTGCACACGCACTGCTCAAGCATGTTTGTAAAGCACCCCATTATTGCTTTAGAGCAATGGTCCAGCACCGGCAGCGCCGCTCGGCAGCGCCGCCAGCCTGGCCAGCTCGACAGCGGTGGCCGCGCCGATGGCCGCGTTGTGCTTGATGAGCACGATGTTGGCGGCCAGGGACGCGCCGCCGGTGAGCTCTGTCACCCGCTTCAGCAGGAAGGGCGTTACCTGCGCGCACCGCCACACGCTCTGCGGGGGCGCCTCCTGAAGCACTGCACTGCAGCCTGGCCCAGGCTGCAGGTCGCACAGAGGCGTCGTCGGGCAATCACATCACGTGAAGACGTGCAGCAGCCGCCGGCCAAGATGCTGACCGCTGCTGCCTGCGAGGCGCGCCATGGTGCGCGGGCGCACCGCGGCGCCGGACACGCCGGCCGCGTCCGCGTCGCGCAGCGCTGCGCCGATCGCGCGCTCAACCTCCGCGCCCTCCGCCTCGTGCTCCGCCGGGATGGGCACGCCTGCCACCCCCAAGCCTGCCATCACCACGCCTGCCACCTCCTTGTGCAAGTCCCTCAGATGCATCCAGCTCGCGCGCCCAGCGGTCAGCAAGCAGCGCGCCTTGCAAATCCAAAGTATCACAGCAGTGCCGTCCTCACACAGGGAAAGGGGACGTGAGCGGTGTGCAGCCGTGTGCACACAGTGCATCTGGGCGCAAGATGAGAGGACGGCTCCGCTTCCAAGCAACGCTTGTCAGCTCCTGCCCAGGCTCACACAAGCCTGCCTGCTGCAAAGCAATCCGCTGGTCTTGCAGGGCATGGAGGGCGCAGGCGCCGATGGCAAACCGCGGCTGCCCAACAGGCTGCGGCTGGGCCGCACACTTACCCGCACAAGTTCTGTCTATCTATGTGAACAAAGATGTAGTGTGATCCTTGGTTGGACAGCTCTACACTGCCACCAGCGCAGTCCTGCGCAGAGGCGCTGGTGCCCGCAGGCGTGAGCCGCCAGGCGCCGTGCGAGGCGCCGCGCGAGGCAGGGAGGCGCGGCACGCCTATGACGACGCCGCAGCCGCCCGCGGGCGCGGCGCCGGGCCGCAGCGCGAGCGCCGCGCGCACGAGCGCGGCCGCCTGCGCCGGCGTGTCCACGCGCGCGGGCGCGGCGCAGCCGCTGGCGCGCGCGAAGAAGGCGGGGAACTCGTCCGCCCCGTACGCGGCCACGCACACGCCCTGCCGCATACATTAGGGTTTGCCATACGGTGTATGGCATGCCACGCATGCCATGCCATGCAGAGTGGGAGAGACGCCAGGCCCCCGACAGAGCGATCCAGCACACTCTCATGGCAGGCTGGGTGCGGCGCAGCGAGGCCGTCGCGCGACCCGCTGCACAGCTGTGCATGTTTGCAGCGCGCCCTGCTTGAGCAGACGCGCTGCTGCGCAAGCCGAAGCTACGGTCGAGGTGCTGACACAGGCTGGCGCGCACCAGCGCGCGCGCTGCACAGCTGCGCCTGCAAGACCCTCCAGCCCCGCCTAAGCCTACCGGCCCTGCCACACCCTAACCCTGCAACACCCCATATGGAGGAGCGATGTGGAGGAGCGAGACCTGCGTCTCCAGCACTTCCAGCGTGCGCGGGATGTCGAGCACGGTCTTGGCGCCCGCGCACACGACCGCGACCGGCGTGCGGCCGAGCTCGGTCAGGTCCGCGCTGATGTCCAGGCTGCGCTCGCCGCCGCGGTGCACGCCGCCCAGGCCTGGCCGGCGCGCTTGCCGTCAGCGACCCGAGCATGGCTCAGGGCGCGCAGCGCCGCAGTCAGCGAGCGCGCCGGGCTGCTTTGGGCAGCCCGTCAGGCGCGACCGCGGCTGACGTCCAGGCCGCGCTTGCCTGCCGCAGCGCGCCGCCCGGGAGGGCCGCGGCGCTCGCCGTCGTGCAGGCAGGAGGGCTGCGGACGTATGGGGCTCACCGCCGGTCACAAACATGTGGATGCCCGCGTGCGCGGCGAGCACCATGGTCGCTGACACGGTTGTGGCGCCATCCGCGCCGGCCGCCATCACCGTTGGCAGGTCCCGCCGCGACGTCTTGCGCACGCGTGCGCCCCTGTCAGCACGCGGCAGGCGCACTGTGAAGCCAGGGCCTGGCAGCCTCTGTGACTCGCTGCTGTATTCCATTCCCTTGCCGCTGGCGCGGCAGCGCAGCGCAAGCCCCCAGGCGCAGGCAGAGCAGGAGGCAGGCGCTGCTGCAGGCGCCAGCCAGCCCTATGACTCACAGCGCTGCCCCCCGCCCGCCTCTCCAAAATCCCGCAGGTGCGCTCGGCAAGGCCGTCCGCACCCGACGGCGATACGGCGCAGCTGCTCGGCGGTCAGGCCCACGTGCGGCACGCCGCCCAGGACGGCGATGGTCGCAGGCGTCGCGCCGTGCTCCCTCACGACTGCCTCCACCTGCGGCGCTCGCCGGGCGCCTGATGGCCCGTGAAGCGCACCCGGGCACGCTATGCGTGCAGGAGAGTCGCTGAAAGCGCGGAGGTCTCAGGGCGCGACGCGCCTGCAGTGCGGTCTCCAGGTTCTGGGGGTATGGCATGCCGTGGCTGATGATCGTGCTCTCCAGAGCGACCACCGGCGCGCCCCGCTGCAGGGCTGCCGACACCTCTGCGCTGACTCGCAGGAAGCCGTGCTGGTGGCCCTGCGCTTTTGTGGGCACAGTTACTACGGGCTCCTGTTTGGGCTCCCCTGTGCAGGCAGGCAACAGCCGCGGTCTGCTGGCATCATCTCTTCCATCTCTTCCAGTTATTGCTCAGCGCCGAGCAGCGCACCTGGACATTTGCAGGACTGCCACCGTGCAGTGGAGCAGCGATGTGTGCTGCAAGGGCGCCAATGCGTTGCCGCCAGGTCGCGTGTTCGTTGTCAGTGTGGGGGCTGGCCTGCGAGGTGCGGACAGCACAGATGGTCATGCTACTGCTAGACAGACTTACAGACTTACCAAGTGACAGGTGAGTCAGGCACGCCTGTGCAGGCCGACTGCCTGCCCGGGTGTCTGAGTCCTCCGTGGGCTGAGACATTTTGCTGGTACCTGGTGAGTATGGCGTGCCTAATTTTCTGGAAGAGCGCTTGGGCCACACGCAGCTGTTTGCGTCCCAGCTGTGAGCGCAGCGTCAGAGGAAGAATAAGAAGAAGAACAGGAAGCGCAGGACCTGTATATACACTGCATATACACTATGTTGCTATCTTCACCTCCTTGGACAAACAGACTTTCTTGTTCCACGGCATCCGTGCATCAGCTCAGGAGCTACTTGCCGATTGGTGAGTCAGGTAGACTGTTACACAGTGCAGCCCCGCCTAGGCTGGTAAGCGTTGGACTCCTGTTGTTGCAGAGCGCCTGCTCCGTGTCGCGCAGGAAGGCAACGCTGACATACTCTACCGCCAGCCGGACCAGCACAGCCGGCTGGCTACATGTGACGATCAGCCAACTGACCATGGCGACAGCTGAGCTTGGCCTTGTCTGGCAGGCCGTGCTTCTGGAAGAACTCTGCAGTGATGGAGTTGGCGTTCCTTATGACCTGCGAGCGCCCGAGCCAGCGCTTGGGAATCAGTGCCTGCAGCGCAGTTGTACAAGTAGTTAGCTGATGTGGGTGCACACCACATGCTTGGCCGTGCCCTTGGCAAGGCCAGGGCGCAATCGGTTGTAGATGTAGCTGGGGGCGCCAGCGTACGCGGGCGCCTGGGATGTGGGCGCCGCGCTGGCGCGCGCTACGCGAAAAGTCAGCGCGTCAGAGTTGGTGCGCGTCTGCAGCGCGCCGGCGAAGCGCCCCCGCACGCTGGCCGCCACCGCCTCGCTGGTTTACGCCAGAAAGCGTGCACGCTCGTGCACGTCAACAGCGTTGACCACAAGGGATTGCTGGTGGTCGCGCCGAAGAGCTGTGCCGCCTGCTGAGCATCGCCTGCGCAGCGAGGCGGCTGCAGCGAGCGTGCGGAAGCGGTTCGCCGCCGCGCTGCAGACGCGCGCCGACGGCTGCGACGCGACTTTCCGGTGGCACACGCCAGCGCGCCAGTGGTGACCACGTCTCAGACGCCTGAGCACGCCGGCGCCCCAGGCTTCCTCTACAACCCGTCGTGCTCTGGCCTCGCCAAGGGCACGGCCAAGCACGTGGTGTGCGCCCGCATATTTGCCCATCTTGCACGAGACTGCGCTGCACGCACTGTATTCCCGAGCGCTGTCATACCTTGTTCACCTATTGTTTATACCTCTTCAGTACAGTCATCCCCTGCCCTGCGGCATTGCAAGGGGTGCTGCAGAGCAGGGCCTGCAGAATGTGGCAGCTGCTGCTGCTGCTGCTCGCCAGCATGTGCTATCTACTTGAATATAACGGCTGCATGCTCTGAGAGTTGGGGCATCATCCTTTTGACGCTGATGTTAATCTCGCGCCAAAGGGCTTGCCACAAATTGCCAGGCACGCTTCAGGCTCTGGTGGCAATAGTGCAGATAGGCTGCAAGTAGCAAGGGTCAAGTTTTAACAATTGAACCCTGTCAGATCCCCCTTCCATTCACAGGAACTGCCAGAACGAGTAACCAGGCCGAGTGTTTCACTTCTCAGTGACCAGCGCGGTCAACATGCAGAGCTGACCAGAAGCATTTCAGTACGGCCTCTGCATGAGCCTGTGCAGCACAGTTCACAGCCTGGCCACAGCACATTAAAAGGGTATTGCAAATGCAATGACTGCCAGTGGTCCTGTACAGCTGGACAGTACGCACCCATGGAATACAGCAGCTGGGTGAGGCGTAACATGCGCGCTGCACGCGCTCTTGAGCGACCGCGTCCCCTTGTTTGAGAAACTGGTTTGCAGAGGTCGGGTGC
>JAABUQ010003468.1_pt1 | contig 28859 bp, 30 predicted proteins | sample 5560001 | NCBI WGS metagenome assembly JAABUQ01 (sample SAMN10711888, study PRJNA513371) | rock metagenome | isolation source: Antarctica rocks | place: Antarctica: Victoria Land, Finger Mt nord | collected 2015-12-18 | reverse complement strand
TGTTGGTCTAACTCCAGTGGCCGTCTAAGCGGCCACTTCCCTGCGGCGGCTTACCGCCGCAATCGTTCTGATACCTCGCAGCTTGCTGCGACGTAGTTCATTCCGTGCGGGTTGGTATTCATTACCGGGCTGTTGGAACACGCGATGGCGAAGAGATCGTTTGGTTCTGGATTGGCCCACACGCAGAGTACGATTATATCATCGCGCATCTGTAATCGCAGGCTTACCAGCCAACAGCCCAACCATGCGTTTCACCGATGCAGGCAGGCCGCTCCAGCCTTCTGTTGTCGCTCGCCTGTGCAAACTGTGGCACAAAAAAGGCAGCGCTTTAGGAAAGCGCTGCCTTTTGCAATATGATCTCTGTGGCTACAGCATCGCCAGTTCTTTGGCGAAGGGAGATGCGGGCAGGGCCGTGCCTTCCGGCGGGTCGGTCCAGCGCCCGTCGCCTTTGATTAACTCAACTAAGGCTTCCACGCCTTGCTCCTGCGGCACGTTGCGGACAGGTGTCCGGCCTCGGTACAGCGTGATGACGCCGCCACCCTTGCCCACATAGCCATAATCGGCATCCGCCATCTCGCCCGGTCCGTTGACAATGCAGCCCATCACTGCGATGTCCAGCCCGACCAGATGATTGGTGGCGGCTTTGACCTTGTGCAGCACGCTGGTTAACTCAAACTTGGTGCGCCCGCAGGAAGGGCAGGCGATAAACTCCACTTTGGTCTTGCGCAAGCCCAGCGCCTGCAATATATCGTAGCATGCGGGGATTTCATGGATAGGGTCTTCCGACAGCGACACGCGGATGGTGTCGCCGATGCCTTCGGCCAGCAGCGTGCCGATGCCCGCCGTGCTTTTGATGCGCGCATACTCGCCATCGCCCGCCTCGGTGACGCCCAGGTGCAGCGGGTAATCCATGCCCAGCGCTTCCATCTTGTTCGCCATCAAACGGTTCGCCGCCAGCATGACCGGCACGCGCGATGCTTTGAGAGAAATGACCAGGTTGCGGTAGTCGTGCTTCTCGCAAATGCGAATATATTCTAAAGCCGACTCCACCATGCCTTCGGGCGTATCGCCGTGCATGACGGTCAGGCGCTCGGCCAAACTGCCGTGGTTGACGCCGATGCGCATGGCAATGTCGCGCTCTTTGCACACGGCAATCACAGGCATGAGCGAGGCTTCAATGGCGGCAAGCTCTTCCTGCACTTCCTCGGCTGTGTATTCATCCGCCCGCCCGCGCGGCTTGCGAAACACAAACAGGCCGGGGTTGATGCGCACTTTGTCTACGAACCGGGCCACGGCGACCGCAATGTCGCTGCCCTGATGGTGCACATCGGCCACCAGAGGAACCTCAAACCCACGGCGGCGCACTTCGGCCTGTATCTCGCCCAGGCAGTGTGCTTCGGCCAGCGTGGGCGTCGTCACGCGCACGATCTCGCACCCAGCCTGATGCATGGCGATAATCTGTTCTACGCACGCGGCAACATTGCGCGTTTCCTCGGTAATCATGCTCTGCACGACAACAGGATGCCCGCCGCCGATGAATAAATTGCCCACACGCACCGCACGAGTCGCCCGCCGCGTAAATGTCGTTTCCTGGATCATAGTCGCCTCCACACTCAGTATACCCGTCCGTCCATGCAGACGAAAGAGAAGACGCCGCCCTCGCTTTATTCCCCAAAACCATGATATAATAGGAACACTCGCACTCCTGCTTCGCAGTAGAAAGATGTTCCATGTCGCCCACCGCCTCGGATTTGGAGAATACTGTTACCCCGCCCTCGCCATTTCGGGATCGGGACTTTCTGCTGCTGTGGCTTGGGCAGATCATTTCCAGCCTCGGCGACGCCGCCTCCATTATCGTTATCCCGATCGCGATCTATACATATACGCACAGCGTTCACAACTTAGATAAGATTGCCTTGAGCATCTGGGCGCTGGCAAGCGCGCTTCCGGTCATCCTGCTGGGCTTGTTTGCCGGGGTTTTTGTGGACCGCTGGAACCGCCGACGCACCATGCTGGTGTCCGACCTGGGCCGCGCGGGCGTTTCTCTGCTGTTGTTGTTTGTCCACTCCAAGCACGACATCTGGCTCTTTTATGTCGCCGCTTTTCTCGCCAGCGCCTTTTCCTGTTTCTTTTCTCCCGCACGGTCGGCGCTGATGGCGTTTATTTTGCCGCGTCAGATGCTGATGCGCGCCAATGCCGTTTCCACATCAGGCATGCAGATTGTTTCGTTCGCCGGGCCTGTGCTGACCGCCCTTCTGCTGAAGCTGATCCATGTTCGGGGCATCTTTTTGTTTGATGCCATCACATTCTTCCTGTCTGCATTGTGCATCTTTCTTGTCAAACGGACAGAACAAGTCCCTGCCAAAAGGCGCTTGTTTGCGGGCGTCTGGCAGGAAATGGGGGAAGGGATCGCATACATTCGCCGCAGTCAGACCTTGTCCGCGATACTAACCATTCTGACCATCGTAATCTTAGGGGCCGGGATTTATAACACGCTGGAAGTCGCGTTTGCCAAAGACGTCTGGCATGTCACGGATGGGCAGTTCGCCGGACTGATGGCTGCGTTTGGGCTGGGAATGATTGCGGCGGGCCTGCTGGTCGCCGGGCCTTTGCGGGATGCGCCGCCGCCGCGCCTGATTGCTGGGTCTCTCGCGCTGATGGCGGGGGCAGGTCTCGGCTTTGCCCTTGCGCCTACTTATGTGTGGGGTGGGGCGGCTTTGTTTCTGCTCGGCCTGGGCAACATGCTGGTCAACATCCCCGTTGTTACATTGTTTCAGAATGTCGCGCCCAACAACATGCTGGGACGTATTTTTTCCACATCGGCCCTCCTTCAGCGCACAGCGATGTTTGTGGCAGCCGGGCTGGCTGGCACTCTTTCCACGCTGGTTGCCTGGCGTCCGCTCTTTGCAGGGCTGTCCGTCGCGTACTTAGTTTGCGCTCTGATAACGCTACCTTTGCTGGAACGTCGCAGCGCGCCTGCCGCTGAAAGCGCGCTTTCCCCTCTCGACACTTAACCCGTGACACCTGACAACGCTCCTCCTGAAACGACCGCTTTTGGCCCTGTCGCTGTCTATTATGACCATCTGATGGCAGGTGTTCCATACCGTTTCTGGGTGGAATACCTGGAGCGGCTTTGGGACCGCCATGGCCTTTCTCCTCATGTCTTGTTGGACGTTGCCTGTGGGACTGGAACGATCACCCGCCTGCTCGCCCAGCGCGGCTACCAAATGACCGGCGTTGACCTTTCCCCGGCCATGCTGGAAGCCGCGCGCACTCAAACCCAGGCTCAAGGGTTATCTATTCCCTTTGTGCAGCAGGATGCCGCCGAACTGAACCTGCCCGGCCAATTGTTTGACAGCGTTATCTGCCTGTTTGATAGTCTGAATTATATTCTTGATCCCCTGCGCCTGCGTCAAGCATTCGCGCATGTGTGTGCGCATCTTCAGCCCGGCGGCAGCTTTATCTTTGACGTCAACACCGAATATGCCCTCGCCGAAGGCATGTTCAACCAAAGCTGCTCGCGCAAAGACGAGCCGCTGCACTACCGCTGGCGCTCGCGCTACAACTCTGAAACGCAGATATGCACTGTCAACATGCACTTTTCCTACGATGCCGGAACTGGGCAGCGGCAGCCTTTTCAGGAAGTGCATCGGCAGCGCGCCTATTACAAAGATGACTTGGTGGAATGGCTGCGCGCCGCGGGCTTTGCTGATGTCACCGTGTACGATGCCTACGGACTTGAACGCCCGAAGAAGCGCTCCGACCGTTTGTTCTTTGTGGCCTGCAAATCAGCCTGACAGCAAACAGCCCGGCACAGGCTCTCTGCGCCGGGCTGTTTATCTTGTAAATGGAAGGCAGCTATGCCGTGGTCGGCTGCTGCTGCTGGGTCTGCCCCTGGCCTTGCTGCTCATGCCGCTGAAGGGCAAGCTCGGCACGGCGCAGCCGCTCGCGGATTTCTTCCGGCGCGTCGGACGTGGACGCATACTTGAGATGTTCGTGCACTTCATGCAAGTGCTGATGCTGCTGTTCTACGGTGGACATGGTTCTCTCCTTTGAGTGGTCTGTCTTCGCAGTTATCTTACCCAATTTCCAGGTTATTGAATGCGTTTGTGCTCGTGCAAAGCGTGGGCATAGGCCACCACGCCTGCCAGCAAAGCGCGCGCCATTCGGTCTTGCCCGGCGGGAGTGCGGATAAAGGCGTAATCGTGGGCGTTGGTCAGCACGCACATTTCCACGGTGAGCGCGGGCACTTGGGCAAAGATGGAGCCGGTGAGTGCCCCCTGCTTGCCGCCGACATAGGTGGCCGAGTCGCCTTTGACGCCGCCGCTGGGCAGCGCATCCTGCAAGCTTTGCGCCACGACCGGCTGAAAGGCTATCGCCGCCCCATGACTTCTGGCGATAACCGCACGGGAAGGCCCGGTCACGCCGAAACGCGTGCCCTGACGGTCAGGGTAATACGTAGTGATCCCGGAAGGAGCATTGGAGTCGCAGTGCAGGCGCAGCAGCAGGTCGGCATGCGCGGCGTTCGCGATCTCGGCCCGATGCCGGTTGGTGACGATCTGCTCTTCCGATGCTTTGGTCATCACGACATGCGTGCCCATTGTGGCAAGCAGCGAACGCAACCGCTGGGCTTCCATCCAGTTGACATGCCGCTCGGTGAGCTTGCCGTCGCGGCTTGCCGTGCCCGCGCTGGTTTCCGACGTGTGGCCCGGATCAATGCAAACCGTCACGCCCGCAAGCGGCAGCCGCTGCGCCCTGCCTGCGGAATGCGTCAACAAACACAGGAGGGCGCACAGGCCGAACGCAAACCAGGCTGAATGCTTTCTTCTCATGCCGAATGCTTTCTTCTCATGCTGAGTGCCTCCAAAGGGCGTAGACACATCCCGTAAAGGCGCACCCTGAAAGCAGGCCTGCCAGCAGAGCGTGCTGCCGTGTCTTCCATGCGCCCGCAATTGGAAACAGCGCGCAAAAGCCGACACACAAGGCCAGGCGCACGCCGTGCCACCGAAACAGCAGGCTGACCATCAGCCCGAACAGGACGCACAGCGGCAGCACGCACAGCCCTTGCAGGAAGTTGGCGACACTTTGACGCGTCACGACTTGAGGTTGTAGAACGACTTCAGGCCGTCAAATGTCGCCGTATCGCCCAGGGCTTCCTCAATACGCAGCAATTGATTGTACTTGGCAACCCGGTCGGTGCGCGCGGGTGCGCCCGTTTTGATCTGCCCGGCGTTGGTGGCGACCACGATGTCGGCAATCGTTGCGTCTTCGGTTTCGCCGGAACGGTGAGAAACGACAGCCGTGTATCCCGCCCGCTTGGCAAGCTCAATGGCGGCCAAAGTCTCCGTCAGCGTGCCGATCTGGTTGACTTTCACCAGGATGGAGTTGGCCGTGTGCGAGTCGATGCCGCGCTGCAAAAACTTGGTGTTGGTGACAAACAAATCGTCGCCAACCAGCTGGACTTTGTGGCCGATGCGCTCGGTGAGCTTGCGCCATGTCACCCAGTCGTCTTCCGCCAAGCCGTCTTCCAGGGAGATGATAGGATACTTCTCCACTAAACTCGCGTAATAATCCACCATTTCATCGCCGGACAAGGTGCGTCCTTCGCCTTTAAGCACATATTGCCCCCCCTCGTAAAACTCCGATGCGGCAGGGTCCATCGCAATCATCACCTGCTCGCCGGGCTTGTAGCCCGCCTTGTCAATCGCCTCCAGAATGACGCGGATGGCATCTTCATTGGACGGCAGATTGGGGGCAAAGCCGCCTTCATCCCCCACCGCACTCGCCAGCCCGCGCGCTTTCAGGACACCTTTGAGGGCATGGTACACATCTGTGCCCATTGCCAATGCCTCGCTGAACGACTTCGCGCCCACCGGCATCGCCATAAACTCCTGCATATCCACGTTGGAGTCGGCATGCTTGCCGCCGTTCATAATATTCATCATCGGGACGGGCAGCTGGTGCGCCGACGTGCCGCCGATATAACGGTACAGCGGCAGGCCGACCGCTTTGGCGGCGGCCTTCGCCACTGCCAGCGAGACGCCGAGGATGGCATTCGCGCCGAACTTGGCTTTGTTGTCCGTGCCGTCCAAATGCACCATGAGTTCGTCAATGGCGACCTGCTCGGTGGCATCCAGGTCAATCAGTTCCGGGGCAATCTTCTCGTTGACATTCTCCACGGCTTTGAGCACGCCCTTGCCGCCGTACGCCTTTTTGTCACCGTCGCGCAGTTCCACGGCCTCATTGGCCCCCGTAGATGCCCCCGAAGGAACACTGGCGCGTCCCAAAGTGCCATCTTCCAGATAAACATCCACTTCAATAGTCGGGTTGCCGCGTGAGTCGAGTATCTGCCGCGCCTGAATGATGGTGATTGCCGTTGACATACATGTTCTCCTGAGAAGCAGATCGGCCTGCTTTTGCGTGCGATAATTTTGCCTTGTGCGCTGGGCCTGATTATACCCGATAGGCTTTGGCTTAGGAAAAACACAGCCGCAAAAAACCGCCGTGTCCATTTCGGCTCGGTCTTTCCCCCGCGTCCCCACGGCCCTGCATCGGCGTTGCCCCGGCTGATCCACGGCGTACCGACGACGGAAGGATTTGTTCCGTCGTCGGTACACGCTTGCAGCACCGGGGCAACGCCGTGGAAACGCTTATGGGGCAGCGTGGAAGCAGCGAAAGTATGCCCACCAGGAAAGAGCGGCAAGCCGGGGGTGTGAAACTATTAGCAGGGCCGGACGCCGGGGGTGTGAAACTACTGGCAGTTGTGAAGCCCGGCCCGCGCGGGCGTAAGACACAGATGACGGAAGTCTTTCCTGCGTCCGAAGGACGTGGCTTCGCTCCTGCCGGGGGTGCGAACCCCCCGGCGTTCGGCGTGACGTCAAATTGAGCCTGCCCTTGAAGGCATGGAGTATTCTTCGCTCTGCGCTGAGGGGCTGCCGTGATGGGGGGCTGTCTGCGGGAAGCGAGGGGCTGTTTGCTGCGCCTGCCGGGTATCCGGGATGGGGCGCATGCGCTACCAATCTTCGTGCGTATAAATATCAGGATGGACTTGGCTCATGTCGATCTCGCTCCAAGTGTCGCCCGCGTTGGTGTCCGCAAGCTCGGAGGTGTCCAGGCGCAGGGTGACATCCTGTTCGCGTTCGCCGGCCAGCACACCGGCGTTGTGCTGGTTGTAGATTTTCAGGGGGCCAGCGCCGACAGTGGCGGACTCCAAAGCGTTGGCATGCACATACCAGTGCTTGTCGTGGCGCACCAGCGTCCACGTGTTGCCGTGCTGCACGCCATCCAGGACGGCTACGGTTTTGGGATCGGCCCCCTGCGCGATGCTGAGCACAGTGGCCGTGTCCGCGTGAACTTCGTGTCCATCGGGAACCGTAGATAAGTAGCGAGCCTGCGGAGCCTCCTGCACATAGGGATGGCTGTGGTGGCTGCTGCTTTGCACGATGGCGGCAACGGCAAGAACGATGCCGAAAGCGGTCCAAGGTCGTCGGCGACGGGCAGACTTCTCCTGCTTGGGCTGCTTAACATGCCGCGACACGGCATCCATGCCCTGCTTTAATGCAGGCGAGGCGGCAAGGGCGGCCTGCTTTAACCCAGGCGCTGCGGCGACAGCGGCCTGACGCAAAGCCTCAGTCACAGTCTGGTGCAGGGGCGGCACCGGGGGAAGCGGCGGGGTAGGCGGTGTTTGGGAATTCGCAGTCGCGCTTTGCGCTGGGGGCGGGGTGGCTTGGGATGGGGGCGGGGCGGCGTTTCGGGCCTCGCGCTGGGCACGCACTTCCGCCAGCACTTCTTCCGGGGTGGCATCCAGGCCCAATTCGCGCACGGCCTCGCCGATGGGAATAGTGCCTTCTTGATGGCGCGTTTCATCCAGCCGCCGCGCTTCCAGGGACGCGATGGCGTGGGCAAGCTCTTCCGGGGTCACGCGGGTCTGCGCGGCGGAAAGAGTGTCCGGGGTAGGATGGGGGTCTTCCTGGCGAAGCATGGCTGCCTTCATTATAGCATGCAAAAGAGTTAAGACAGTGCGGCGTCTGCGGCGGGTTCCTCGGCATCGTGCTTGGTGAACAAAAGCCGCCGGATGCGCCGCCCAGTGGCATCCGAGACCGCGACATCGTAGCCATCCAGCCGGGCCGACGCGCCGTGCCGGGGCGGCAGGCGCAGTCCGTGCAGGGCATACCCACCGATGGTGTCGTAGTCGGAAGGGTTGTCAATGACAAAGCCCAGCGTTTCCGCCACTTCGTCCAGGGCGACCGTGCCCGCGACTGAGTAGGCGGAGCCGGTATCGTCCAACGGCTGCAAGGGCGGCGGCTTGTCATGCTCGTCCTGGATTTCGCCGATCAGCTCCTCAATAATGTCTTCCAGCGTGACCATGCCCGCCGTGCCGCCGTATTCATCCACCACAACCGCTTGGTGGGCATGGCTCTTCTGAAGCTCTTTGAGCAGGTCGTCAATGGGCTTGGTTTCGGGGATGGCAATCATGGGGCGCTTGATGGAGTGCAGATCGGTGTCGGGATTTCCCGCAATCGCCAGCAGGTCTTTGATATGCACCATGCCGATAATGTGGTCGCGGTCGCCGTCTGCCAGCGGGTAGCGCGTGAAGCCGTTCTCAATCGCCACTTCTACATTGCGCCCCACAGACCACTGGGTGTTCAGACACAGCATGTCTACGCGCGGCACCATAATCTCTTTGGCCTGCGTGTGGGCAAACTCAAACAGGTTGTCCGCAATTTCTATCTCGCTGGCCCGCAGCGCGCCTTTGGAGCGGGAGTGCTCCATGATCGCCAATATCTCGTCCTCGGAGTGCGCCTGTTCATGCTCATCCGTCGGCTCGATGCGCAGGCGGCGGGCAATGATCTTGGCGGCTCCTTCCAGCATCATAATCAGCGGCTTGCCCAGGGAGAGAAACACGCGCATCGGGGCTGCCACGGCCAGGGCGGTCTGCTCTGTATGGGCAATCACCCACCATTTGGGCAGAAGCTCCCCAAAGATAATGTGCAGGCTGGTGATGAGAACAAAGCCCACGCCCACGGAAATACCCGCGACATAGTGGCCCGTCACATCAACGCCCAGACGATGCAGGCCCAGCGACAGGACGGCGCTCATGGCAGGCTCGCCAATATAGCCCAGGGCAAGCGAGGCCAGTGTGACGCCCAATTGGGTCGCAGAAAGGTAAGTATCTAAGCGGGAAAGAAGAGCCTGCACAGACTGGGCAGGGCGGCTGCCGCCCTCGGCAAGCTCCAAAATGCGGGTCTGGCGCACGCGCACAAGCGCGAACTCAGCCGCCACAAAGAAGCTGTTGATTGCGACAAGCAGCAGGGTCAGCGACAGCATCACAAAGGGGTGCCCTGAGAGGGCGTTACTGGGAGGTTCCATACGATTGCCCGCCGTAACGCCTGGCAGGCGGCGCGTCCGGCGGGGCCGGAAAGATCATTCCTTGTTGAGCAAACTGTGCGAAATCGGACGCACATAGTGTACCCGGCTTTACGTCAATTGAAGCGCGCGCCGCACAATTGTCAATGTTTCCGCTGCGGCCTCGCGCGCCCGCTCCGCGCCCTGCTTCAGTACGCTGTCTACATAACCCAAATCGGCTTCCAGTTCCGCGCGGCGCGCGCGCAGGGGAGCGAGGTTGGCATTGACAATCTCCCCCAGTTCTTTTTTGGACTGCCCGCACCCGCGCAGGCCCGTCCGGCACTCGTCCCACTGCATTTGGTAGTTCTGCGGGTCAAAGACGCGCCGCCACTGGCACGCTACGCAGCCTTCGGGAATGCCCGGATCGGTCATGTGTATCTTAGTAGGCGTAGTAAACGCTTTGTTAATCAGCTGCTGCGTCTTCTTGGGCGTGTCCGACAGGTACACGGCGTTGTCGTAGGACTTGCTCATCTTGCGCCCATCAATGCCGGGCAGCTCGCCGCTGAAGTTGTTGATGACGGCTTCGGGAATGGGAAACACGTCCTCGCCGACGATGCGGTTGAAGCGGCGGGCAATCTCCCGGCTCAGTTCAATATGCGCCTCTTGGTCGCGTCCGACCGGCACGGCCTGCGCGCGATAGATAATAATATCGGCAGTTTGCAGGACGGGATAGCCCAAGAGGCCGTAGGAAACCTGCGTGTCGTTCTCGCTGACCAGATCGCGCTTGACTTTGTAGGTCGGCACGCGCTCCAGCCAGCCGACAGGCGTCACCATAGAAAGCAGCAGGTGCAGCTCGGCATGCTCCTTGACGTCGGATTGGCGGAAGATGGCGCACTTGGCGGGGTCCAGCCCTGCCGCGAGGAAGTCAATCGCCGTTTGGCGTGATGCCTGAGCAATATCCATCTTCTTTTCGGCGACTGTGGTGAGGGCGTGCCAGTCGGCGATAAAGCAGAACATTTCGTACTCGTCCTGCCGCGCGATCCAGGGACGCAATGCGCCTTCCAGGTTGCCCAGATGGAGGCGTCCGCCGCCCGTGGGCTGCATGCCGGAAAGCAATCGTTTCTTGGCTGTTGTTGTCATGGGGGAAAGCGTGGGAGAGTTTAAGGAGTGTTGTTGATGTCCGGCCCGGCATCGGAGAAAGCCTGCTCGGCCTGCGCACGCGCCTGCCGGGCGGCATTCGGGTTGTTGTCCCGCAGGGCATCGCGGGCCACGCCTTCCCAGGCAAGGCCCAGGTTGTAGGCGGCGGCATGCAGGTCGCTTCCCTGCGCGAGTGTACGCTTGTACCAATGGACGGCATTTTGGTAGTGCGCGCGATCAAGCTCACGCCCGCCCTTCCAGAACGTCCATTCGGGCGACCAGGGCTGCCAGGTGAGGGCGAGAATGTTGACAGCGAGCAGCCCGACCAAGGCCAGTGCCCAGACCGGCTGACGACGCGGCGCGGCCAGCAGCCAGCCCACCGACAGCCCGAACACAAAGCCGCCGACATGCGCGCCATTGGCGATGTTCATCAGGTGCAGGGCCGTGGTCGCCATGCAGAACAGGCCCCACAGGATAAAGATGCGCAGATTGTCCCGCGTGGCGATGCTCTGCCATTCGGGGTAGCGGCCCCGCCCGGCGTACATCAGGCCAAACATCGCATACACCACGCCGGAAGCCCCAATTCCCGTGGACCGCGACACAATAAGCTCTGAGGCCGTGCCCACCGCCGCCGCTGCCGCCAGAAACAGCATATAAACAACCGGGTTGAGGCGCGCTTCTATCAAGCGCCCCATCCCAAACAGCCACAGCATATTAAACCCGATATGGATAACGCTGCCGTGGGGAAAGAACGGCGTCAGCAGCCCCCACCAGTGGCCGCTCCAAATGTCGCTGGGGGCAACTTCGCCGACCCGCCCAATCTTTGCCCACACAGGGCTGGGCAGCATCGTACCCGTCCAGGATGCCAGCGTAACGACAATGCACGCGGCGCACAGCATCGTCGTGATAATGGGAAGCTGCGTCAGCTTGGACACGGGGCTTTGTCGGGGCTGGGAATAATCCCACGCATCAGGCATAAGAAGTTATGCTTCCGCCCGCGCGAGCAGACGCTCCGGGACAATGTCCAGACGCACCACGTCGTCCAGCGTTTCGCGCCGGGAGACGAGGTCAGCCTGTCCATCCTGCACAAAAACGCAGGCGGGACGGGTAAACCGATTGTAGTTGGACGCCATGACGGCGTTGTACGCGCCGGTGCTTTGCACCGCGAGAATGTCTCCGGGCTGCGCATCCCCGATTTGGGTTGACTGCACCAGGATGTCCGTCTCGCAGTGCTTGCCGGCAACCGTGACCGTCTGCATCTTCGGCTCCGCCATCTTGTTGGCAAGCACGACCTCATAGACGGCATCATACAGCTGCGGGCGGGGGTTGTCGGACATGCCGCCGTCAATCGCCACATACGTCTTGGCGCCCGGCGCGTCGGGAATAGGCACCTGCTTGATGACGCCGACCGTATACAATGTCGTGCCCGCTTCGCCGACCAGCGAGCGGCCCGGCTCCTGCCACAATGTCGGCGGCGGGACATCGTACTTCGCGAGGGCCGTGTTCAGCGCCCCGACAAGCGTTGCGGCGAACTCGGCGTGCGTGGGCGGTGTCTGCCCTTCCACATAGCGGATGCCCAGGCCGCCGCCGATGTCCAGGTCGTCGGGCATCCAGCCTGTTGCGTCGGCAATGGTGCGCAGAAAGCGCACCATGATGTCAATCGCCTGCTCATGCGTGCTGCCGTCCAGCAGTTGTGATCCGATGTGACAATGGATACCTGTGATCTGGATATGGGGGGCGTAGGTCAGGGCTTCCTTGATCGCTTCCAGTGCAGCCCCGCTTGCAATACTCAGGCCGAACTTGGTGTCTTCCTGGCCGGTGCGGATGCGGCGATGCGTGCGTGGGTCAATGCCCGGCGTGACACGCAAAAAGACCTTCTGTGTGCTGTCCTGCGCCTGGGCCAATTCGTAGAGCATGCGCAGCTCGCGCACGTTGTCCACGACCACGCGGCCTACCTCTTCGTCCAGCGCCATTTGCAATTCTTCTTCGGACTTGTTGTTGCCGTGCAGCAGAGTCTTCGCCATCGGAAAGTCCGCCAGCAGGGCGGTATACAGCTCGCCCGCCGAGGCCACATCCAGGCCGTAGCCTTCCTGCGCCATCAGCTTGCAGATCGCCATGTTGAGGTACGCTTTGGTTGCAAACGAAATCTCGTTTTTGGGGTAGCGGGCCTCAAAGGCGGTTTTGTATGAGCGGCAGTTGTCCCGAATGAGCGCCTCGTCCATGACATACAGCGGCGTGCCGAAGTCTTCGGCGAGGGCAACCGTATCGCAGCCCCCGATTTCCAAATGCCCGTGCGCATCAATGCGCTGGGTTCCAAGCAGCATCCTAAACTCTCCCCGTCTATCCCTTACGTTTGTTGGGCGAAAAAAACGACCCGGTTCACCGAAGTGAGCGCGGGTTTCTCTGTGTGAGTTTAGCATGTTCGGGCGCTTAAAGTCAACAAAGCCCGTATATTTCCGAGTGACGAACCAAACGTAAAACGCCACAATGCAAACAGGAGTACCTCTCATGTCCCTTGTTGATACCGTCAGCCAGGCCGCCGCGACCAGCCCAATTGTGGGCGTCGCCGTTGCCTCGGAAAACACGAAAAACGCCATTCTTGCCGGTTTGCAGGGCGGCGACCCGCAGACTGCCGCCCTCGTCGGCGCAGCAAGCAATCAAGCCTTGACCGCCAATCAATTGCTGGCAAGCCTGACCAAAGTGGGGCAGAACGTAGATATTAAAGCCTAAGGGAAGGTAGCGGCTATGGCTGCCACCGAACCTATTACCTCAATTACCGGCCTTGTCGGGCTGCCGTCCGTTGGGGCGTCTATGGGAGTATCAACAGCCGGCGATAGCATGTCCGCCGCGCCCCGTGGAGTTATCAACGACCCGATTATGGCTGCTAAACTGCTCGCGTCCCTGCCCGCCAACCTGGGACGGAACATGGACTTGTCCGCCTCGCCGCACGCTTACTTGCCGAACACGACCGTGGCGACTGTCGTGTCCGCTTCGTTTGCCAATGTAAACTTTCCCTGCAAATCGCCCCGCACCAGCGACTCGACGATTTGCAGGCCCAGCGAGTCGCTGCGCCTGAGGTCAAAATTCGCAGGCAGCGGCGTGCCGTCATTGGTGACCCGCAGGCTGACCTGGTGCGCATCTTCCGCCAGCGCAATTGCGATCCGTCCCTCATCATACCCTTCCCCAAAGCCGTGCTCCACGGCGTTCTGCGTCAGCTCGTTCAGCACCAGGGCGACAGCCGTTGCCTGCGACGACGGCAGCAGAATATCCGGCCCTTCAATCGCCATGCGGATATGCTTGCCGGGCGCGATCACGCTTTGCTGCGTGGCCGCGACAATGCTTTCGGCGACCTTTTTGACGCTGACCATGTCCAGGTCTTCCCGCGACAACAGCTCGTGCACAGACGCAATCGCCAGGATTCGGTTCAGGCTTTCGGTCAGCACCTGCTCCACGCTGCGCTCGCCCGCATAGTGCAGCTGCAGGCGCAGGAGCGAGGCGACCTGCTGCAAGTTGTTCTTGACCCGATGATGCATTTCCTGGATCAGCGCCGACTTGACCATCAGCTTGCCGTGCTCAATCGCAATCGCCGCATGGCTGCCCAGAGCGGACAGCACGGAAATCTCCTCTTCGGAAAAATGATGCGGCTTGTCCGTGTAGCAGTTTAAGACGCCTATCTTTTTGTTTTTGACCAGCAGCGGAACCGACGCCATAGAAGTCAGCCCTTCTTTGCGGGCAAACTCAGGCTGGGCATACTCCGGCGAGCGTTTGAGATCATACACGGTAATCGTGCGGTTTTCGGCCAGCGCGCGGCCCGCGACACTGTCGCCCAGCTTGACGTTGGGCTTTTTTAGATAGTCGCGGCTTCCGCTTTGCGTGGCTTTAATCACCAACTCTTGTTTGTCTTCGTCCAGCAGCATCAAGGTGCAAATCTTGAACGACATGCTTTTGGCGGTCGCGGCGACAATCAATTGCAATATCTCTTCCAGATACAGATCGCTGGTGATTGTTTTGCTGACCTCGGACAGCGTAGACAATTGCGATGCCCGTCGCTCCATCTTGCGGTACGCCCGCGAGTTCTGCACCGCCCCGGAAACCTGGGACGCGATGCTCTGCAAAAACCGCACCTGTGTCTGCGTATACGTGTGCGGCTTGACCGTGCGCACATTGATGACCCCGATAATCTCCGTATGGTAGATTAAGGGCGCGCTGAGCATGCTTTCGTACTTGTCTTCCTGCAGGCCCGGCACAAACTTGAAGCGCTTGTCGTGGTAAGCATCCCGCTCCACGGCGACCGCTTCTTTGTGCTGCGCGACCCATCCGGCCAGCCCCTCGCCCACCTTCAGCCGGACTTTGCCGACCACGTCCTGCTCCGACCCGGCATCCACGGCCCGCAGCACCAAGGTGTCTTTGGCGTCGTTGAACAGATACACCTGCGATGAATCCGTGCCGGTGACCTGAACGGCGACCCCGGCGACTGCGCGCAGCATCTCTTCCAGGTCAAACAAAGACCCCATCGCCTCGCCGATGCGGCGCAGGGCTTCGCCCTCGGCATTGCGCTCATCATGCGCCCGCTCCATCTCGCCGATGCGCGCCCGCAACATCCCGACATCGCGCGTGCGGGCCGCGAGGGCTGCCTTTAATTGGCGAATGTGCGTGGCATCCTGCTGGGCGGTTTCGGCCTGCCGCTTGGAAAACAGACGCCGACGCCCGTAGCCGATATGGGGCGGGATGTGGCCGTGAAGAGTGCGTTTCATGGGAAGATGTCCTTTCCAGGAACAGGGCCAGAGCGGGATAAATCACTCGGCCTGCATCGGTGAAATAAAAGCCGTGATCTGCGTGGCGGATGTCCAGCCGGGTCACTGTGCCCGCACAGGCCGCCGCCAGTGCGTCCGCCATGCGGAACGGGATCAGGCGGTCATCGCGGCTATGCACCAGCAGCACCGGGCAGGTCACGCGCCCAATCTTTTGCAGGCTTGCGAAGGGATACCGCAGTAACACGCGCAGCAGGGCGGCGGGATAGATCGGGTACTGCTGGTGCGCCTCGTCCGCCAAACTCGTGTAGGCCGCGAACAAAGCCAGCCCGGCGACAGGCTGATGCGCCGCTAATTCGCGCGCCGCCAGGTCTACGGCAACGCCCGACCCAAGCGAATAGCCCGCAACCATAATCCGGTGTTGGTTCACATCCCGCCGCCCGCGCAGGTAGGCGTAGCAGGCATCCGCCGTCGCATAGCAGTTCGCCTCGGATGCCTCGCCGCCGCTCAAGCCAAAGCCCACATAGTCCGGCATCAAGACATTGGCGTCCAGCCGCCGGAACGACGCCAGCAGAGGCCGCTCCCAGGCCAGGCTGCCGCCCTTGCCGTAAAAAAACAGCAGGGTGGGGCGGGCTGCGTAGTGGGGATCGGGCCGCCCGTCGGCAAGCAGCGCCCGCCCGAAGTAAGCCGCAACCCGGTCGCCCCCTTTGGTGCGCAGCGCCACGCGCGACACGCCCACAGGCAAAGCCGTTCGGGCCTCATGCGCCAAAGCCGTTGCCTGCCGTGAGTGCCGCGTGTTAAAAACAAGTTCGCGCTGTCCTATGAACAGCACGGCCAGGGTGAGAACGTACAGGCCCAGCACAACAGCAAAAAGCCGCAGGACGACCTTGCGGATCGGGCGGCGGCTTTGCTGCTTTGTTCGTGCGGGGCGCATTTCAGACACGGTGCGCGATAATCTCAGAATGACATCAAACGCTGTGCGCGATAATTTCAGACGCTGTGGGCGATAATAATCGCTTCGGCGATTTCGCGCATGGATTTGCGCGTGTTCATGCTCTGCACCTGAATGCGCCGAAACGCTTCCTGCTCTTTCAGGCCATATTGATCCATCAAAATGCCTTTGGCCCGGTCTACCGATTTGCGCGTGTCCAGCTTGTTCTCCAGGTCGGACACTTCGGTTTCCAGTTCCACAAACTCTTCATAGCGCGAAATAGCGATTTCCATTGCGGGCAGCAGGTCGGCTTCCTTGAACGGCTTCACCAGGTAAGCGAACACGCCCGCATCTTTGGCCCGGTCCACCAGGTCTTTTTGCGAATAGGCGGTCAGCAGCAAAATCGGGGCGATGCCCTCCGTGGTCACCACTTTCGCCGCGTCAATGCCATCCATTTCCGGCATCTTAATATCCAGAATGACGATGTCCGGCTTCAGCTCCCGCGCCAGCTCAACCGCCTTAGCGCCATCTCCGGCTTCCGCCACCACTTGATGGCCCATATTTTCCAGTGTTTTGCGCAAATCCAGCCGAATAATCGGCTCATCGTCGGCAATCACAATGCGTAGCGAATCCATGCGTGCTGTCTCCGTTTTCAATGCCGACGCGGGGCTGCTTCTGCATTTCCGCCGCCCCGCCGCGCATCTGCTATACTGTCAGTATCGGGCGTTCGTGCCGCGAAACAGAGCGTTCTTCGCCGTTATGATAGCCCATTCTCACCGAAAAAGCAAGCCTCTCGCCTCGGCGCGCCTTGCGCTGTGCCCCGGCTGACAGTAGGCGTACCGACGACGAACGGGTTTCGTCCGTCGTCGCAACGCCGTTAGGACGCCGTGGAAACGAGGGTGCAACGCTTTTGCAAAGGGAGCGTAAAGGCGTTGCACCGGGCATGTTCGGCAAAGGAAAGCAAGTATGCTGCACTGGCTGGTTCTGATTTGGGCGGTTGTCGTCCTGGTGTTTTCCATCGTGGGCGTGTTTCTCATCCTTTCGCGCAGGTCGGCGCATCCCGGCCCGCAGTTTTTTGGCTCCAAAACGGAAGGGCCGGATGCCCGCGCAAAGATGGCGCATCTGCTGGGCCTTGCTCTGGCCGAGTCGGAGACAGATGCCGGGTTTGAGCGGCAGATGCGCCGCCTGCTGGCCGAAGACTCTGTGTTTGAAACGGAAACGCAGTGGGCAAGCCTGCTGGGATTGATGAACAATTATCGCCGTTCGGATGACCCTCTGCCGGGCACGCGCGTGATGGCCGAGCGGCTGCTGGCGGACTTTCCGCGTTTGTACGGCACAAAATAAACAGCATGGAACAAGAGGCTTGTCTCCGCCGATGCGCCGCCTTTTGCCGCGTTCCATGTTATACTAAACACAAGATGCACTTCGGTTGATCGCCTGCCTTTGCCTGACGGACTTTGCTTGACGGACTTTGATGGATGCTTGGCGGGCTGCATTCCATGCAGCGGCTGCTTGATGCCTCAATTTCATCGTCGAGGAGAACCCTATGTCCAAAACACCGCTGAACATTGTCGCGCACCTTCGCGCCAAACCCGGCTCCGAGCAAGCTCTGGCGGACGCTTTCCTGGCCTCTGTCGCTCAAACCCGCGCCGAAGCAGGCAATGTCAACTACGACCTGCACCGCGCCCAGAATGATCCCGCCGTGTATGTCCTGTATGAAGGCTGGACAGGCCAGGAGGCCCTGGACGCGCACTTCCAATCGCCGCATTTCCAGACGCTGGCCGCAGCAATGGAAAACCTTCTCGTGCCCGGCCCGGACGGCAAGCCGTTTACGCTGGAACACCTGACCATGATTACCGACATCGCTTAAACTCAATCACAACGCTCAAACAAATGCTTATGGAAAAGTTCGCCTTTATCGTTCACCCCATCGAAGCCCGCCGCGACCTCGCTCGCCGAGGCGGCGCGTGGACAGTCGCCCGCTACCTGCCCGAAGGGGCGGTGGAGTGGGGGATCAAGTTTAAGAAGCCCAGTGTCGTCTCGCATATCACGGGCATCCATTCGCCGACCGGGGCGCAGGCCGAGGGCTGGTTTATTGTCTGCCCCTTGACCCCGCGCCAGATGCTCACGCTGCCGCAGGAGTTTGTCTACAACCGCATCATTCAGTGCGGCCAGCTCGCGCAAAGCTTAGGGGCGAAAATTGTCGGGCTGGGGGCGTTTACGTCGGTCGTCGGCGACGGCGGCATCACGGTGGCAAAGAACCTGGACATTGCAGTGACGACGGGCAACTCATACACAATCGCCACTGCCGTGGAGGGCGCGATAGACGCGGCCCAGCGGATGGGCCTGTCCCTGCCCAGCACGCGCATCGCGGTTGTCGGGGCATCAGGCTCTATTGGACGGACGTGTGCGATGCTGCTGGCCCCCCAGGTCGGGGCGGTCGCCTTGATTGGAACGCAAAAGCAAAGGCTGGAAGCAGTCGCCGCCGAACTGGAAAACACGTCGGTGTCTTTGCATGACGATGTGCATGAAGGCCTGCGCGAGGCGGACATTATCATCACGGTCACCAGCGCGCGCGATGCCGTGATCTACCCGCGCGACCTCAAGCCCGGCTCCATTGTCTGCGATGTCGCCCGCCCGCGCGATGTGTCCAAAGATGTGGCCCGCGAGCGGGACGATGTGCTGGTGATTGAAGGCGGCGTGATTGCCGTGCCCGGCGCGGAGGCGAACTTCCACTTCAACTTCGGCTTCCCGCCCAAGACCGCCTATGCCTGCATGTCCGAGACCATGATGCTGGCCCTGGACGGGCGCTATGAGTCATTCACGCTGGGCAAGACCGTCTCGCCCGAACAAGCATTGGAAACGCAGCGATTGGCCCAGAAGCATGGCTTTAAGCTGGCCGGGTATCGTTCATTTGAACGCGCAGTGAAAGACAGTGACATTGACGCCATACGGCAGCGCGCCGAAAAAAAGAAGGGTCAGCCTCGCCCCGCCCGACCCCAAGCGGCGGCGCAGTCTGTGTAAAGCTTCGCGTGTGGCGCACTGTCTCAGACTTGCGGACACAGCGGCTACAGACTGTCTCTTGCTGGAATTAATGCCGCTGTTTGGTGTTATACTCATCTCTATCAATTCCAGGCATCTTTGGGCTAAGTTCACGCCATTTGGTTTGTTCTTGTATCACAATCCCTATAATACACATTTGATAAATATACACTTGGGCCTGGCACGTCTCAGGCTGCATGCCTGCTAACATCTACGTCAAACATCATTTTTGGGTCTTATCCACAAGTGTGTCGGGATTTAGTATGCTCCAAGCAATCAGGAAAATCCCTATGATCGGCTCGCAGTCTCCTCCTCAGCGTTTGTTTACGTGGCAAAACGGCGCTTTGGTTCTCGTTTGGCTCTACATCGCATTCGTGTTGAGTAAGATTGTCCTGCATCCCCATGCTTTTCAGTGGGACTTCCAGGTCTACTACTATTCGGCAAGAGCCTTTGTTCTGGGCCAAAATCCTTATGAGAGTCAAACATTGGAGCGCATGTATAAACCGGTTGCGCCCCAATTGTCGTATGCCTACCCACCGCTCACGCTGTTCTTCTATAAATTGTGGGGATCACTTCCCATTGTGGTTGCCTGCAAGCTGTGGTTTGGGCTGAAGCTTCTATCTGTGGCGGCGCTTGTGTATGTATGGCATCGTTGGTTTCTCCCTCTAAAGCACAACCTGCCGACAATTGCTTACTTTGCTTTTGCGTTCAACGCCGCACTGGACATTGATCTGCGATCGGGCAACATCTCTGTCTTTGAACAGCTTGTGCTCTGGACAGGCCTGGCCTGCCTGCTGACGGGCCGACGCTGGATGTTCTGCGTGTGCATCGTGGTGCTGACCCAGTTCAAATTGACCCCCATTGCATTTCTGCTGCTGCTTTTGCTGGCAGACGAGCGTCCGCACTGGAAGCCATTTTTCATCTCGCTGGCTGCCTCCGTGGCGCTGCTGGTCGCCAATATGATGTTTTATCCGTCGTTGTTTCGTGCTTGGCTGCACCCACCTTTGGTGCGCAGCGATGAGCGTGGCAGAGTCAACCCGGCGACACTGGCCCTGTTGCGCGACGGACGGGACATGCTGGCGCATCACGGCTTGCGGCTGCCGAATGCGATCACTGCCATCGTTTACCTCATGGTTTGTACCGGCATTGTGTGGGCCACGGTAAAAGCGTGGCGGGTGTACCGGGAGCACTTTCCGGTTCCTGACCCGCGCCTGCGCATCTTTTTGTTCTGCGTGGTTTATGCCCTTGTTCTGCCGCGCTTCAAGGAGTACTCCTACATCTTGCTGCTCATCCCGACTTTGTTTCTGCTGCGCAGGCAGCCGCCTGGCCTATTTATGGTGTGGGCGAGCGCGCTGTTTCTACTGCCGGGAATATACAATCTGCCGTTCGGTAACTATATCAACGTCGTGATCGCCAACTACCTGCCTCTGCTGCTCGCGTATACTGTGTGGTATTTTTATCTGACGGAACTGCGCTGCCCGCACGTGTCGGCAAGCGCGCTGGAGCCTCAAGCGCCGCCGTTATTGGCACGGATAATCTGACGGTAGCGTCTTTGCTGGGCGGCCTGAGTTTTATTTGGGCAGCGCCAAAAGAGCGGTCATGCGCAGCAGGCGGGCGCGGTCAAAGCCCTGCGGGTCGGTCTTGCGGCCCACGGGGTAGGCGCATTCCGAATGGAAGATGATGTGGTCGTTGGGCACGCGGTGCCGCGCCCGGATGGACAGCAGCAGGCGGGCGACCGCCTCCATCTGTGCATCGGGCCAATCGTCCCCTGGCGTCTGGTCCTGGTGCACCATTTCAATCCCCACCGAGCAGGAGTTGATGTCTGTGCGCCCCTGCCACAGGCAGACGCCTGCATGCCAGGCTCGGTTCTGCTCCGATACCATCTGCACAATGCGCCCGTCTTTGCCCACCACGTAATGGCTGCTGACTTTGCTGGCCGCGCTTTGGAACAGGCGCACGGTCTCGTCCGTCTCGTTGGTCGGCATGCACGTGGAGTGCAGCACCACTACGTCAATGGGAACTCTCTCAGGGGCGCGGGCATTGAAGTTGGGGCTGGGGATAAAGTCGGCACCGGGCATATCCGGCGCGGCATGCAGCGCAGCTCCTCCCAATAACACTAGCAGACAAACCATCACGAATGAAACGCTGGACACAAACATTTGAGTATTTATTGGCACTCTCTTGACAGGAGTGCCAATCCTTCTGTATACTCTTAGGCAAGCAACACGCTTTATCCTGTTTCAGGAACAAGCAGCAAGGGAGAAACACAGATGTTGAAACCACTCGGCGACCGCATTGTCGTCAAAACACTGGAAGCGGAAGCCGCCTCCGCAGGCGGGATCATCCTGCCGGACACGGCCAAAGAAAAGCCCCAGCAGGGCGAAGTCCTCGCTGTCGGGCCGGGCAAGACATTGGACAGCGGCAAATTGAGCGCCGTGGATGTCAAAGTCGGCGACAAGATCGTTTACGCCAAGTACGGCGGGACAGAGATCAAAGTCGGCGGCGAAGAAGTCGTCATTCTGCGCGCGGACGACGTGCTCGGCGTGCTCAACAACTAAGGAGAAACAATACAATGGCAGCAAAAGAATTGCTTTTTGACGAGGCCGCCCGCCGGGCGCTAGAGCGCGGCGTCAACATATTGGCCGATGCGGTCAAAGTCACACTCGGCCCGCGCGGACGGTATGTCGTGCTGGAAAAGAAGTTTGGGTCCCCCAGCCTCGTAGACGACGGCGTCACAATTGCCAAAGAGATTGAAGTGGAAGACAAGTTCGAGAACATGGGCGCACAGCTTGTGCGCGAAGTCGCTTCCAAGACCAACGATGTGGCCGGGGACGGCACCACAACAGCCACCGTGCTGGCACAGGCCATCGTTCGCGAGGGGCTGAAGAATGTCGCGGCAGGTTCCAACCCGCTCGCCGTCAAGCGCGGCATTGACAAGGCCGTGGAATTTGCGGTCGCCGACATCAAGGCCCACGCCGTGCAGGTCAGCGACAAAGCGAGCATCACGCAGGTCGCCACCAACTCCGCAAAGATTTCGCTGATTGGCGAACTGATCGCCGATGCGATGGACAAAGTCGGCAAAGACGGCGTCATCACCGTGGAAGAGTCTAAGGGCACCACGACTTCGCTGGAACTGGTCGAAGGCATGCAGTTTGACAAGGGCTACATCTCGCCCTACTTTGTCACCGACACCGAGCGTTTGGAAGCGGTCCTAGACGAGCCGCTGATTTTGCTGTTTGAGAAGAAGATCAGCAGCATTCAAGACCTGCTCCCGATCCTGGAGAAGGTGGTGCGCACAGGCCGCCCGCTGCTCATTATCGCTGAGGACGTAGACGGCGAAGCCCTCGCTACCCTCGTTGTCAACAAGCTGCGCGGCACGTTCAACGTGGTCGCGGTCAAAGCGCCGGGCTTCGGCGACCGCCGCAAGGCCATGCTGGAAGACATCGCCGTGCTGACGGCGGGCAGGTTTATTACGGAAGACCTTGGCCTGAAGCTGGAGAACGTGGATGAAACATTCCTGGGTTCGGCGAAGAGCGTGACCATCACCAAAGACAACACGACGATTGTTGAGGGCAAGGGCACATCGGCATCCATTCAGGGCCGTATCTCCCAGATCAAAGCGCAGATCGAGAAGTCGGACAGCGACTACGACCGTGAGAAGCTGCAGGAGCGGCTCGCCAAACTGTCGGGCGGCGTGGCTGTTATTCAGGTTGGCGCGGCAACGGAAACCGAACTGAAGGAAAAGAAGCATCGCATCGAGGATGCCCTGTCTGCCACCCGCGCGGCTGTAGAAGAAGGCATCGTGCCCGGCGGCGGCACGACCCTCATTCACGTCATCAAGGCCCTGGACAACTTGACGCTGGAAGGCGATGAGCAAGTCGGCGTCAACATCATCCGGCGCGCACTGGAAGAACCGGCCCGGCAGATTGCCAACAACGCGGGCGTTGAAGGCTCGGTTATTGTTGAGCAGATCAAGCGCACCGGTCAGGGCTACAACGCCGCGACAGGTGAGTTTGGCGACCTGGTGGCGCAAGGGATTGTTGACCCGGCCAAGGTGACCCGCTCGGCCCTGCAAAATGCAGCGTCTATTGCAGGCCTGATCCTCACGACCGAGGCTGTCGTGTCGGAGCGTCCCGAAAAGAACCCTCCGATGCCCGCAGCCGGCGGTGGTGGCGGCGGAATGCCCGGCATGGGCGGCATGGGCGGCTTCTAACTTCCCCCGCATAGACAAGCGACAAAGGGCCGGAGGCGATTGCCTCCGGCCCTTTTGCGTTGCGGGCAGGTATACTCGTCCTAACGAAAGGAAGCGAGACGGCAATGAGCATTACGGAAATTGAAGCGGAAATTACAGAACTTCCGGCGGAGGAAGTGACAGCGCTCAAGCAGTGGCTGGCCCAGAGGGAAGCGCAAAGCGGGAATGGCGAAGACCCACTGCTGAAGTTACTCGGCACAGTGGAAAGTGACGTGCCGGATGCCGCAGAGCGTCACGACACCTACTTAGGGCAGGCATTGCTTTCAGAGGCGCCTAATGGCCGCTGAAGTGTTCGCAGACACGGCGGGATGGGCCAGCGCGTTTGTGCGTGCGGAAAAACATCATGCACAAGCCTCCGCGTTTTTACGGCAGTGGCAGGCTGATGGAACAACCGTGGTGACGACAAATTATGTTTTAACGGAAGTGGGGGCGCTGCTGACAAGCCCGTTGCGTGTGCCGCGCCCCCAGCAAATTGCTATCTTGGACACGCTGCGCCAGTCACGTTGGGTGGAGGTTGTTCATGTGGACGAGGCAAGAGATGCTGCCGCGTTTGCTTTGTTTCGGCAGCGGCCTGATAATCTGTGGAGCGTCGTGGATTGTGCAAGTTTTGCCGTCATGCAAGAGCGCGGCATCTCGCAAGCGTTTACCGCGGATCACCATTTTGAGCAAAGCGGCTTTACATGCTTGCTGAAGTAAAACCCCACAACGACCAAAGGCCGGAGGCAGTCGCCTCCGGCCTTTTTTCTTGTTGCGCGGGTATAATCTTGGCGGTGGACATAGGAGAAAACGTATGGCTGTCAATACCAATCTTACCTGGCATGAAAATGTTGGCAAAGACAAAGTGATCGTCGCTTATTCAGATGCCGCCGACAATCTGCACGCTATCCAAGAGATTGATCAATGGGCACGGAGCCGTGGGTATGTTCGCAGCCGAGAAGCCGTATTGAATGTGATGCAGAGTTTGGACGGGAAGCGCTACTTCTATAGTGCCTGCTATCTTCTTGACGAAAACGACTTCCGCGCGGCTAATGCTGACCTTGCCCGGATACGGGAGCGGCGTGAGCAGATGGCGTTAACGGCTCCTTCCTCCGATTTGCTGCGGGACGAAGGCTGACCCTATGGTTCGCTACATTGTTCCTGATACGTCTGCCCTGGCAGCAGCCTTCTACAATGAGCCTGGGTCAATCAATGCCGCGTCTTTGCTTGAAGCGATCCGTTCCCAAACTGCCGACGCTGTGGCTCCTTCGATTTTGCTGCCTGAGTTCTTGAATGTCAGCCGCAAGAAGCAGCAAGGGAATACTGCTCAAGGTTTTCTCCCTGTCCCAACTCTGGTTGTTGAGGCTGTTGTGGCCGACTTTCTTGCGCTTCCCATTGTTCTGGAAGAAGTGGAGGGTTTGGCGGCTGGCGCTTGGCGTCTGCATCAAGACTACGGCATACAAACGGCAGATGCTTTCTTTGTTGAACTTGCCCGCAAGTGGCAGGCGGAACTCTGGACAGCCGATATTCATCTCGCTAGAACAGCGCTGCTTGTCTATCCCCTTGTTTTTAACTTGCGTGCGCAGCCATTTACCTGAAACTGGCTTCGTCATGCGAAACACACGGGCGGCATGGGCGGTTTCTAACTTCCCTCGCACAGACAAGCGACAAAGGGCCGGAGGCAATCGCCTCCGGCCCTTTTGTCTGCCATCTTGATTGGGGTTAGAGCGCGAAGCGGCTCAGATACTCAAAGCTTGCGCGCAGGCAGTCAAAAGGGTCGCGGCGGCAGGTGTCCTGTTCAACAGCGTACCACTCCACACCCGCAGCACGGCAGGCCGGCAGCAGATGCGCCCAGTCCAGGTTGCCTTCGCCGACCGGGGCCATGACCGGGCCGCCTTCCACCACTTCTTTGTCTTTGACGTGGATAACGGGGATACGGCCCGTGCAGCGTTCAATCAAACGCTGCGGGTTCAGTCCTGCATGCGCGGCCCAGTAGACGTCTATCTCCAGCATCAAGTCCGGGCCGCCTTCTTCAATCAATACATCGTAAAATGTGCGCCCGCCTTGCCCAGCACGCGCAAACTCAAAGTCGTGGTTGTGATAGCCGAACCGAATGCCTGCGGCTTTGAGGCGGGCGATGATCGGCAAGGCGTCGGCAACAAACCTGCGGTATCCCGCTTCGCCCTGCGCGCCGTAGGAGCCGATGCTGCCGACCGCCGCATAGTCACACCCTAATGTGTGGTGGAATGCAATCTCGTCGTCTGTCTTGTGCTGTAAGTCGTCAAACGAGCAGTGGGTGGCGATGCAGCGCAGATTGTTGTCGTCCAGCATCGCGCGGGCCTGCCGTACATTGACGGCGGGCGACGCGCCGTTCATGGCCCCAACCCCGGACATCTGCACGGCAGGGTAGCCGATGCGGCTGATTTTGGCAAGCGTATCCGCCAGCCCGCCCTCGGTCTGGGTGAAGTCGCGCACGGTGTACATCTGCGCGGCAATCTTGGACATCATCACTACGCTCCTTTGTCTCTACGGCGGCGGGGAAGCGTGAGGCTGGGCCGTCGGCGGCGGCGCGGGCGGCGGGGCATACAGGCTGTTGAGAACAACAATCCCTGCGCTGTCAAAGGCCGCCTTGACACGCAGGCGCAGCTCGCGGCCAACCGCCCATTGATCGCCCGGCGCGGTGCGCAGCAGCAGGCGCAGAGTCACGTTTTGCTCGGTGAATGCGTCTATCCCCAACACCTCGGCAGGCTGGGGCAGTCGCTCCGGCCATTCCTCGGCGAGAGTTTGCGCCGTTTGGGTCAGCACGTCCAGGGCACGGCGAACATCGCTGTAATACGAGACGCCGATACGAAAATCTACCTGCGCCCAGCGCGCGGTCAGGTTTGCGACTTCCGTAATGCTGCGATTGGACAGCGTAATCAATCGCCCCGATGCATCCCGCATCTGCGTGACGCGCAGGTTCAGACGCTCCACTTTGCCGTCCCATGCCCCCACCTGAATAGTGTCGCCGACCCCGAATCTATCGTCCGCCAGGATGGACACGCCCGCGATAATGTCCCGCAATGTGTCCTGCGCGACCAATCCCAGCGCAACCCCAATCAGCCCTGCCGATGCCAGCAGCGCGGACAGGTTCACCCCGTACCACGACAAACCAATCACCGTCGCCACGAGCCACAGCAGGGTGACTCCGGTCACATCGGCCACGCCCGCTAATGTGATGCGCCGCAGAACGCTCCGCTCGGCCAGGTCATGTCCTGTCGGATGGTCGGCGAGCGGCGGGAAGATGCGCCGCAAAACAATGCCCCACACGCGGGCAAGCGAGGCGGTCGGCAACCCGATAATCACGGCGAGGGCCAGCGGACGGGGCCAGCCGGTCAGCAGAAACGGCAGGATGGGCCGCGATTGGGGAAACAAATCCACGATGCGCGCTAGGACAACGACCCAAACCAATGTCGGCAGCGGCCACCGAAGCCGCTCGTGCAGCCCGCGCCCTGCCAGCCACAAAAGAACGTGCAGCCCCAAGCCAACCACTGCCAGCACAACCGCCCGTTTCGCGGCCCAGCGCAGGTACGCGGGTTGGCGTTCCCGCAGGGCTTCCTGAAAGGCCCCGTTGATCTTCTGCGCCCACAATTGGGCCAATGCGGCAGGCAGCACTCCGGCATGGTCGTCATCGGCTTCCGTCACCGTCAGCAGGGCTTCTTTGTCCACGCGCAGGACGGTTCCCGCTGCCTCGCTGTCCACCGTCACTTGCGGCGCTTCGCGCAGGTCGTTCGCTTCCTGCCTTTGGCGCAGCAGGTCGGCCAGCCGCAGGGATGCCAGGTCCGCCCGGTCCTGCGCGCTCTGGCCGCCCGATGTCCACACAGGAAACAGCAGGCGATGATTAAACTGCACCCACGCGAACTCCGGGGCCGCGACAACCGCAGGCGGCGCGGCGGGGGCGCTCGCCAGCCCCGCCGCGGCAGCCGGGGGAGCCGCTCGTCCCGCGCCCCCAAGCAGGAGCCAGCCCAGAACAGACAGGGCAAGTCCCAGGGCCAAACGCCGTCCCCCGCGATAAAAAGCAGCAATCTGTTCGTGCAAGTGGTTGATTATACCCGCACTTTAGCGGCGCTGCTTAGGCGTTTCCAGGGCAGATTATGCGCGCGCCAACGACGGAACAAATCCGTCCGTCGTTGGTATGCCGTGAAAACACCGCCGAGACGCCTGAGCGTTCCCTGGAGAACCGGTTCTCAACGCCTAAACCTTCGGTTCTAAAAACGCTTGACAACAAACAAATCGTATGATAAGATATGTGTGGCGTATTGTTACGCCTGTTCTACCAAGTCTCCGTTGCTGTTTTAGTTCTCGTGAGGATTGCTGAAGTGACAGGTGCAAACAATGTTAGCCTTTCTCCCCCCCGCGCTTTCTGCGCTGGCCTAGCCTGCTTGGGCTGAACGCTTTTCTGCCCACGCCCGCTTTGGCGGCTCCCTTTTTGCCTTCCGCCGTGCCTGCCTACGCCTCGGTTGCTGCCCAGCGTGTGCCTGCGCGCGTCGGTGTCGCCCGCTTGTGCCCTAGCCTTCTGTGCCGGGGCAGTGTGGGCGGCGTCTTTTCGTCTCTGCCATACCGCAAGACTGGAGAGGAGGGCCAGCCAAACACAATCACCCTTTGACGCAGACGCTGGCCGCACGCGCGGCAGAAGCAGGAGAACGCACGTATGAATAAAGCAGGGAAGTTGGCAAGCCAATGGGGGCCGGGTGTGCTACTGACACTGGGTACGCTTTGGGTCTTGCAAGGGGCATTAGCCTTCACGCCGGGACATGGGGTCATTGTGCAGGGGCTGAACTATGATGCAGGGGTTGTAAAAAGCGGTGTCGTTGTTAGCCATAATGTGCGGCTGATAAACTTATCGGCAGAACCTGTGCGGTTAGACGCGCAACCTGCCTGTGGTTGCACGATTTTAGATACACCGTTTGAGCAAGTTATGTCTTTTCGTACTGCAAGCATAAAAGCTCAGGTTGATACAAATGGCATCAAGGAAGGCCACTATACGAAGCCAATTTCGTTGCGGTTCAAAACAAACAAAACGTGCTGGAGCAGAACAATTGTGATTGCGTTTAGTGTAACCAATTGAAAAACAGATGTTTTAGGAGGCATGATGATTCACTCGAAAATTAGATGTACGATATATTTCAACAAACCGCTGCGGATAATTCTTGCTGGACTACTGTGGTTTGGAGGGGCTATTCTCGTTACCTCGACGTCATCAGCACAAGAAGAAGTTATGAGTTTTGGGTATGTCTGCGCTCAAAAATTCACACCTACCTATATAACCAATGGTGCTAGTTCCGTAGTGACGCTGTTGAGCGTTATTGCTAGACGGTGTTGAGTAGAGGTTTCCGAAAGCCGATCCTATGTACGCATCACAGGCGCAAGTGATGAGTTCTTCTAA